>ENA-ORXD01001095-ORXD01001095.1-sediment-metagenome-genome-assembly--contig:-NODE-1095-length-25493-cov-4.299064_pt1 | contig 25493 bp, 28 predicted proteins | sample MGYA00237862_ERZ511471 | MGnify/ENA metagenome assembly ERZ511471
AGCGTGAGCCTCCCGACCGCATATGGCGATTTCGTTGCCCATGCCTACCACTTCGTGCTCGACGACAGCGAGGACATGCTTCATATCGCACTCGTCATGGGGGACGTCCTGGGACAGGAAAACGTTTTGGTGCGTGTCCATTCGGAGTGTTTCACCGGGGATGTCCTTGGTTCGCTCCGCTGCGACTGCGGGCCGCAGCTCCACGAAGCGATGGAAATGGTGCAAAGGGAGGGCAGGGGAGTCATCCTCTACATGCGCCAGGAAGGCCGGGGAATCGGGCTTTTCCATAAACTGAAAGCTTACGAACTCCAGGAAAAGGGACTCGACACCGTCGAGGCGAACGTGGCCCTGGGGTACGACCCCGACCTGAGGGATTACGGGGTGGGCGCCCAGATACTGGCTGACCTGGGGCTTAAAAGCCTACGGATCCTCACGAACAACCCAAGGAAAATAGTGGGACTACAGGGATACGGCCTGAAGATCACCGAAAGGGTCCCGTTGGAAGTGAAGGCAAACCCGTTCAATGCTTTCTATCTCCATGCCAAGCAGGAAAAGATGGGGCACCTCCTGCACATTGAAGAACCCCCCGCTGAATCCATCGGGGAATGACTGACCGCCTCAAGAGGGGAGAGGGAAATTATGCAGACGTTTCAAGGAAAACTGATCGGATCGGGCCTTCGCTTTGCGATTGTCATCTCCCGCTTCAACGAGCTCATTTCCGGGAAACTCCTGGAAGGTGCGAAGGACGCCCTGGTCAGGCATGGGGTCAAGGCACAGGACATCGACGTGTACTGGGTTCCGGGCGCATGGGAAACGCCCCTTGCGGTGAAGGAGATCGCCCTGGGCGGGCGTTACGACGCCATTGTCGCACTTGGGGCCGTCATCCGCGGGGATACCCCCCATTTCGACTACGTGGCGGGAGAAGTTTCCAAGGGACTGGCCGTCATCTCCCTGGACCAGAGGATTCCGGTCGCCTTCGGAGTCCTGACGACCGACAACCTGGAACAGGCACTTTTGCGGGCCGGGAGCAAGGCCGGGAACAAGGGGACAGATGCGGCTCTGGCAGCTTTGGAAATGGCGGACCTCCTGAGGGAAGTCAGGCGCGCAGGGGAGGCTTGATCCATGCTCGACCCGAAAGTGATCCGGGAAAACCCCGACGCTATCCGCCAAATGCTTGAATACCGGCATGCGTCCTGGCCTATCGAGGAAGCCCAGACTCTCGACGCACGCAGAAGGGAGCTCCTCAACGAGGTTGAGGCTCTCAAGGCTGCGCGGAACGAAGGATCCAGGAAAGTCGCAGCCCTGAAAAAGGACGACCCGGAGAAGGCCTCCCTGATGGAGACGCTTCGCAACGCCGGTGCCCGTGTCAAGGAACTGGACGGGGAACTTGCCTCGGTGGAAAACCGTTTTGAGGAACTTCTTCTCCAACTTCCCAACATGCCTCATTCTTCCGTCCCCGTGGGTGCCGACGAAAACGACAACCCGGAAATTCGCCGATGGGGCACACCACCAGCTTTTTCCTTTGAACCTCGCCCCCATTGGGAGATCGGTGAAGGGTTGGGTATCATGGATTTCGACCGGGGCACAAAGCTTGCCCAGGCTCGTTTCACCGTGTTAAAGGGGGCCGGGGCAAGGCTCGAAAGGGCCCTCCTGAACTTCATGCTCGACCTCCACACGAGGGAACACGGATATGAAGAAATCGAACCGCCCTTCATGGTCAACTCTTTGACCATGCGCGGCACCGGCCAATTGCCCAAGTTTTCGGAGGAACTCTACCGCTGCGAAGGTGACGATCTCTGGCTCATTCCCACGGCGGAAGTCCCGCTGACCAATCTCAGGGCGGGAGAAATCCTGAAGGAGGAAGAGCTTCCCATCAACCTGACCGCTTACACGCCCTGTTTCCGAAGGGAAGCTGGCAGTTACGGCCGCGATGTGCGCGGAATGCTCCGTCAGCACCAGTTCGACAAGGTTGAGATGGTCAAGATCGTCCATCCCGATTCCAGCTATGAAGAACTCGAGAAACTCACGAACAACGCGGAAAGGGTTCTCCAGATCCTGGGCCTCCCTTACCGGGTCATCTGCCTCTGTACCGGGGACATGGGATTCGCGTCCAGCAAGACCTACGACATCGAGGTCTGGCTTCCCTCACAGGACAAATACAGGGAAATTAGTTCTTGCAGCAACTGCGAGGATTTCCAGGCCCGCCGCATGAACACCCGGTTCCGTTCGAGGGAGACAGGTAAAACCCGCTTCGTCCACACGTTGAACGGATCGGGAATCGCAATCGGAAGGTGCCTGATCGCCGTGCTGGAGAACTACCAGCGGAAAGACGGATCAGTCACGATTCCCGAACCGCTCGTCCCGTACATGGGAGGAATCGAGGAAATCCGATAGTGGAAGCGGGGACGTCACCCAGCAATAGGTGACGTCCCCGCTTGGCTTTTCATCGCATTTTAGGCCCCCATTGTGATAGAATATCCCTGGATTTCGGCCCTCGCAGGGCCTCATTACTTGCGCCATTAAGGGGGATATCCATGTCGCCGATCGTGGTCCAATGGGACGTCCTTTACCAGGTCGGCCTGATCGGGATCGTATGCGTAGCATTCCAACGCCTGCTGCGCCGTTTCCTCGAGCGAGATCAGTACGACTACATGAAGGACATTCTCTTCGTTGCTTGCTGGCTGGTTTTTGGCCTGGTGTCGCAGAGTTCGACAATCCGCCTGATCGTTTCGGCGGGTTGCGGGGCTTGCCTCATCGGGATCTGCCAGCGCATCTACCGCAACCGCGATCTTCGCTGGGCATACCCGGTTCTCGGGGCCATCATCGCCCTTTTCGGACCCCGCATCTTTTTCATCGGGCTCCCCGAAGGACGATATCTTTACCTTTCCCCCCTGGTTTCAGTCATCGTCACATCCCTGTGGATGGGGCTGTTCCCATTGCTCATGCAGGAGCTTGACCAGGTCCCCGGCCTTGCGGGCTACCTTCTCGCCACCTGCTGGAGCCTCATCCTCCTGGTTGGTTTTCCGGCGACCCGGGCTTTTTCCGAGTCCTTCTACCTCGGAATGGCCGCTCTTCTTTTCCTGGCGGTTTTCTGGAGCCGGCACGGGCAGGTTTATCGCAGGCTGGGAGAACCGCTGGCAGCGATGTGGGGGATGCTCGCCGCAGGCGCATCCGCAGTCGGTGTCAGCAAGGGCGTAGCCTTTACGACACTCATGGTTCTCCCGATTGGCCTTTTTGCCTTGCCGATCATGGAATTTTCCCTTCAGTTCGTCAGCCGGGCAGTTGCGAACCGCCCCCAGGCAAACATGTCCCTTTACCGCAAGCTGGTGGATCGCGGGCTGGATCACCCGACGGCGGTCCGCTTTGTCGCCGGGATCTGCTCTTCATTCGCCCTTGCGATTGCACTGGCCCAGATGGATTTTTATTTCGCCGCCATCGCTACGGCGACGGGTTCGGTGTTGTTCCTCGTTTTTCCGGTCCTCGGAAAGATCATCGCCCCGGCAGGCAGGGGGAGCGAAAGAAACCCCTCGCTGTGGGGGATACGCGTGGACAACGTCTCGCTAAACTTTGCCCTTTCCAAGGTCAAGTCGTGGGTCTCTTTCGGCAATAGAGGCTATGTTGTCGTGACCCCGGATGCGCTGGCCGCACTCAGGAGCCGCTACGACAAGGCATACCGTTCCGTGACCCGCGAAGCGGATCTTGTCCTGCCGGACGGGATGGGACTCATCCAAGCCCTCAAGATCCTGGGCACTCCCGTGCAGCAGAGAATACCGGGTGTTGAATTCATGGAACAGCTTTGCAGGCTTTCCGCATCGGAAAAATGCCCCGTCTTCTTCCTTGGCGCAAAAGAGGGCATTGCAAGGTCCGCAGCGGAGAAGCTTTCGGCCATGTACCCCGGAATGGTCGTCGCAGGAACGCATCACGGCTATTTTAGAAGGGACGAGGAAGAAGCGGTTTGCAGGATGATCCGCGAAGCCGGCTCACGCATCGTTTTTGTCGGGCTGGGAGTGCCGCAGCAGGAACTGTTTATTCACAGGAACCTGCACTCTCTGGGACACATCGTCGCCATGGGAGTCGGGGGGAGTTTCGATGTTCTTTCGGGCAGGCTCAGGCGGGCCCCGGCCTACATGCAGAAAGCCGGGCTCGAGTGGCTTTTCCGCCTTTGCCAGGAACCGAGAACCCGCTTCAGGAAGGATCTGGGCCTTGCGCTCTTTGCCTTCCTTGTCCTGTTGAAGCGTTTCGGCCTGGACAGGTGGAACGGCGGGGAGGAAGCATGAAATCGCAAGCGCACGAGATCATGCACAAGGACCTGACGGCCGTGACCGAGAAGGATCGGGTGGAAGATGCGCTTCACGTCCTGTACAACCAGAGGCTGACCGGTTTGCCGGTGGTGAAGGACGATTGGGTTCTCATCGGGTTTCTCTCGGAGACCGATATTCTGCAGGCCGCATTTCCAACCTACCTTGAATTTTTGGCCCAGAGCTCGTTCCTTGACAGTTCCGAAGGGAGCCTGGTCGACAGGTTGGCTTCCGTTGCGAACCGCACCGTTGGGGAACTGATGAATGCCCACCCATGCTACGTTGAACCCACGGCAAGTCTCGTGACCGTTGCCGACATGATGATCCGAAAGAGGATCAAGCGGCTGCCCGTTGTTGAAAACGGGCGGCTCATTGGAATCATCGACAGGGGAGCGTTTTTTGAACACATGATGGAGAAGCGGACCCATGACGGAAACGGCTGAAAACAGAAGCAAGCATTCGAGGGCTTGGCCTGCGGAATCCGAAATAGAGGCCTACAGGAGAGATCTGGAGGCCTCTTTCTTGCTGGAGGAATCGGCACTTGAGGCTCGGAGGAACGAAGTCGTCGAACGTCTCGACCAAATGGAGGAAAACACTCTTTCCCAAGCCCATGCCGAGCGTGCGAACATGAAGAACCGCCGGGAGCAGATCATTGCCTCCCTGCAGGAGATTCTAGACCAACGTTACCAGAATTTCCTGTCGGGGTTCGACAGGAAAAAGTTGCTGGAAGAACTGGCCCGGGAAAGCATGTCCCTTCTTTGCTCCGCCTGCGGGGAAGCGAAGGGGGGTTCCCATTGATCCGTGAAATGCTCCGGCTGGCCGTGTGGGGCTTGACCCAGGAACGATCCGAGGTCGTTGAAACCCTTCACGACTTCGGGCTTCTTCACGTCGTTAGCCCTGCAGATATGGGGCCTCCCTCGGAAGAGGAAGAAACCCTGAAATTTACACGCGCCAAGGTTCTAGGCATGCTCGAAGCTCTTGAGTGGAAAGATTGGAGTTCCCTCAACGAGGAAGTTCTCGATCGGGCGAGGGAGCGCGTGGACTTGGGCATCGAGGGCGTGGTTGTCGAGATCGACAGGAGCCTTGACTCCTTTCGCCACAGGCTGGCGAAACTCCTGGAGGAAAGGCGACGCCTTGCCGTTTCCCTGGCTGACTTGAGACGGTCCCACCAGGTCGTCTTCCACTTCATCCCCTTTGTCTCTTCCGAAGACACGCCGGGCAGGGATTTATCCCTCTGGTGGTTGAAGGATTCCGCCATCCAGAAAACCCTTTCCGCAATCAGGAGCAGGGTCCAAAAAAGGACGCAAGACGGTGCCGAAACGCGAGATCCTTGGAGGTTCCACCTTTTTAACCCGGAAAAAGGGCAAGCGGTCCTGGCGATCAGCGTGGAGAATCGTTTTTCGGGGGAAATCGAGGAACTCATGCGTCTCCAGGGGGCAGTCCCCTGGAAGGCACCGGAAGGCTTTCAGGTCGGCAGTACACGTGAAACTCTTTTTGCGGTGGAGAAGGGACTGAAAGAAACGGGAACCCGCCTGGGCGTCCTCTCGGACGAGATCGCCAAGGCCAGGGAAGAGTGGGGACCCCGTCTTGCTTCCCTTTACATCCTTCTCGATGAAAAACTTGAAGAAGCCCTGGTGGAATCAGGAAGCCGGACGCGCGGCGATACCTTCCTGATCGAAGGATGGATTCCGGCAGATTCCCTTGACGCCGTCGTTTCCTTGCTTAAATCACGCTTCGCGAACAAGGTCCTGGTCCAGTGGAGGTACCCCTCCTCGGAAGAGTGGCACAAAGTCCCGGCCCTCCTTTCCAACCCTGCGGCAACCCGCCCCTTTGAAATACTTCTCAAGCTGATGCCACACCCTCTTTACAAGGGTGTGGATCCCACAACCCTGATGGCCATATTTTTCCCGTTCTTCTCCGGATGCATGATCGGGGACGTTGGTTACGGCGTCCTTATCAGCTTTCTTGGGCTGTGGCTAGCAAGGAGCTCAAGGCATCCCCTATTGCCTCCGGTAGGCAAGATCCTGTTTTGGGTCTCCGGCTGGAGCATTGCATGGGGGATCACCTTCGGAGAGCTTTTTGGGGACTTGGGACATCGACTTTTTCACATGGAACCCTTATGGGTCGAACGCTCGCATGCGGTCCTTCCTGTTTTGATCTTCACCATCGCCCTTGGTGTCGCGCATATTTCCATCGGACTTTTTCTCGGTTTTCTGGAAGGGGTACGAAAGAAACACCACCACCTCTGGATGGAGCGACTCGGGTCCCTGATCGTTCTCCTTTCGCTTGTCGGGCTGCTCCTGATTGTTCGGCTCAACCTGCCGAGGCCTTTTTTCTCCCTCAACATCACCCTTCTCGTCGTCGGTACCGCACTTTTGCTGGCGGGAGGTAAAATCGGCGGCCTCATCGAGACCTTCAGCGCCCTCGGCAACGTTTTAAGTTATGTCCGAATAGCGGCCATCGGACTTTCCTCGGCAATCCTGGCCATCGTTGCAACTCGGTTCGTCGATGTCCTGGGAGTGTCCTTTCTTGGAATCCTCATGGCGCTCATCATCCACCTCCTGAATTTCGTCCTGGCCATCGGTGGGTCCGGACTGCACTCCGCCCGTCTGCACTACGTCGAATTCTTCAGCAAGTTCTATCATGGAGGCGGTAAGGAATTCCGCCCCTTCTCGAGGAGGAGATTCTCTTGGAAAAAGCCCTGTTAGCTCTTGCCGCCGCGCTTGCAATTGGAATTCCGGCCCTTGCAACAGCCTATGCCCAGGCCAAGATTGGCTCGGCAGGCGCCGGTACGGTTGCGGAAAAGCCGGAAACTTCCGGCACGATGATCATCCTCGAGGCGATTCCTGAAACGATCGTCATACTTGGTTTCGTCGTCGCCATCATGATGATCCTGCAGCTCGCCTGAACCCGCCCCCAGGCATGGTTTTTACAAGGTCAACCGGAAATCAAAGGGAGGAACTCGAGTCTTTCAAGCTGGCCCTCCGTGAAGAATACGCCAGGAAGCTCGAAGTCCTGAAGGATCGTTTCGACCAGGAATTTTCCTCGCTCATCGCGGCCCGGAGGATTGAGGTCGAAACAAAGGTCCAGCGCATTCGCGAAAGCCTGGCAACGGAATTCGAAACGGAGATTGCCGCCGCCAGGCAGTCGGCTTTCATGGCTTTGCGTGCGCGCGTCCTCAGTTCAATAAGCGAGACAACCAACCACCTGGACGAAAAAGTTAGGGACGATATCTCGTCGCTCCGCAAGAACCCGGATACCTACAAGGCCGTCCTCAACGATCTTGCCCGGGAAGCCCTGGATGCCCTGGGTGAAGGGAAAGTCGTTCTCAGCGTCGCAGTTGGGGAAAGCCATCTTATCGAAGAGGACCCGCGTGTCGTCCGGATAGAGGAAAATCCCGATATCCTTATGGGAGGAGTCCTGGCCAAGGATGCCGAAACCGGTACGCACCTGCTGGACAACTCCCTCAAGACCCGTTGGGAACGGTTGAAGCCAGTTATGGTTGAAACCCTTTCGGGACAGTTGTCCAGCCTTGTGAACGATGCCCAGGAACCTCTCGCAGAACTACGGCTACCTTAACGCCCGGCTTCGGGCCAGGCTGAGTTCCTTCATCCAGCCTAAAGAGCTCCGCAGGCTTTCTGGCGGAACGATCAGGGAACTGGAACTCTTTCTCCTCGACTCCCCCTATGCCGAGAGCTACCGCGCGCACCTGGTCTCCCTTGAAACATCTCCCCTTGCCCGCATCGAGATGGCCGTTTCTCTCGGAGTGGCCGAAAGAATCCGCGCCACCCTTCACCTTGCCCAGGGCGAACCAAGGGAACTTGTGAAGGTCGTGACGACACGATCGGACCTTCACAACAGCCGTCTTGTCCTGCGTGGGCTTTCGTTGGGACGGGACCCGCTCAGGAGCCCAACCTGGCACGCCTACGGAGAACTCGGGCCGGACTTCTTCGACGCCCTTTGGGCAGCAAGCTCAATCCTGGATGCCCGGGAGAAATGCCTTGCCAAAGGCGACCCACTTGCTCTTGCCCTCGGGGAAGCACTGGAAGCAAGACAGGCTGGAGAGTCCCTCCCCTTTGCGGAACGGCAATTATTAACAGCCTTTCTGGCCCACCTCAACGGCCTTTTCCTCAAGATCGGCGGCTCGGGCAGCGAAACGGCCCTCGAAGTTTTGGGCCGTTCGGTCGACCTTTGGAATATCGGCATCTGGTTCAGGAAACAGCTGGGAAAGGGGCAAAAACCTCATGAGGCCATCCCCTTTCTTCCGTACGGAAAATGGATTTCCCTGGAGCGACTCGAAACCGTTTCTTCAGCCAGGGCCCTTGTCGAAGGCACCCCCTGGATAAGGGAAATCCAGGGGCCGGCATTGGAACAGGGCTCTGCACTGGTTCTTCAGGGGGCGTTCAACACGGCTTTCTGGCGGTGGCAGTCCTTTCTCTACCGCAGAAACCTCCTGGGGTTCGAGGTGGCCGTCTCATACCTCTCGCGCCTTCTGCTGGAGTGGCAAAACATCAACATTCTCGCCGTGGGGCTGGCGCTCGGGCATCCCGAGCTTGAAATATCGAGAAGGCTCATCGATGTCCTGGGGGAGGGGGAACTCTCGTGACGGCCCAACCGCCGGAAAGGGTCATCGTCCTTGGAGAGCAGGTATTCGTCGATCTTTGGGCGTTATTGGGATTCGAGAGGATCGTCTGCGAAGAACCCGCAGGCCTTGGCGAAATCATGAAAAACTTAACCGAGGGAAACGTCTCCCTTGTGATCGTCGAGCAGGACTGGTTTGCCATGGTTCCCGATTTTGTCAGGCAACGACTTACAAAAATGCAAAAACCCGTCTGGATAACCTTTCCAGGCCTGAAATCTTCGCTTGGCTGAGGTGAGGGCATGAATAAGACCGGCAGTGTCATCGGAATATCGGGACCCGTTGTGCGTGCTGCTGTCGATTTTCCCGTTCGACTGTTCGAGATCGTGCACGTGGGGCAGGACTCTCTTTTGGGAGAGGTCATACGAATCCGGAGCGGAGCAGTGGATATCCAGGTTTACGAGGAGACCTCGGGTATGCGAGTCGGCGAACCGGTCGCCTTTTCCGGCGAACTCCTCTCTGTCGAGCTGGGCCCCGGGCTTTTGGGGAGCGTCCTTGACGGGATAGGCCGCCCCTTGACCCGCCTCCGCGAGGAAGGCCTCTTCATCGGCCGCGGAGCCAACATTGGGACACTCGACGAGGGCAGGAGGTGGACTTTTTCTCCAATCGCGCGGACAGGAGACACGGTCAACGCGGGAGAAACCGTCGGTACGCTTCCGGAGGGAGCCCGTATCCTGCACAAGGTCATGCTGCCGCCCAATAGCCTGCCGGGGCGCATCGAATGGGTTGCACCAGCCGGAGAAATGGGGCTTCGCGAGCCCGTATGCCGCCTGGAGGACGGACGTGAAATCTTTTTTTCACACCGTTGGGAAGTCAGGAGAGGCCGCCCCTTTTCTTCCAGGATGCCCTTCAACAGACCGCTCATGACAGGGCAGCGCATTCTCGACACGCTGTTCCCTTTGGCTCTCGGTGGGGCAGCGGTCATCCCGGGCGGGTTCGGAACCGGTAAAACCGTGACACAGCAATCCCTGGCAAAGTGGTGCAACGCGGATGTCATCGTTTATATCGGTTGCGGTGAACGAGGAAACGAAATGACCGAGGTCCTTGAGGAATTCCCGACTCTCATGGACCCCTACCACAATATCCCTTTGATGGAACGGATGGTCCTGGTGGCAAACACCTCGAACATGCCCGTAGCCGCGCGCGAAGCCAGCATCTACCTGGGAATGACGATCGCCGAGTTTTACAGGGACATGGGGTATGCGGTGGCCATCATGGCGGACTCGACCTCGAGGTGGGCGGAAGCGTTGCGGGAAATAGGCGGAAGGCTGGAAGAGATGCCTGGGGAAGAAGGGTACCCCGCCTACCTCGGCACTCGATTGGCCCAGTATTATGAAAGGGCGGGAAGGGTGAGGACCCTCGGTTCGGCGGAACAGGAAGGCTCGATTTCCGTCATCAACGCCGTAAGCCCTCCTGGAGGGGATTTTTCGGAACCCGTCACCCAATCCAGCCTGCGGCTGTCGGGCACATTCTGGGCCCTCGACAAGACTCTCGCCCAGCAGAGGCATTTTCCCGCGATCAATTGGCAAAACAGTTACACGCTCTACGACGAATCCCTCTCCCGGATGTTTGCAGAAAGATTGGGGGAGGAATGGCAAGGTTTGCGCCTCTTCCTTGCCGAAACCCTCTCGCGCGAAAAGGCCCTGCTGGAATTGGTCCAGCTCGTTGGCCGCGACGGGCTTTCCGAGCAGGACAAGTGGATCCTGAACTTGTCCGAACTTTTCCGCGTTGTCTACCTCCAGCAAAACGCCTTCGACAGCGTCGACGCCTATTGTTCCCTTGACAAGATGAAGGGGCTTCTCGAAACACTAAGGGCTCTCGACATCCTGGTTTCCAAACGCCTTGGGCAGGGACTCCTCTACGAACAGTTCTCCGATCTCCCCTTCCGGTCAGGCCTGCTTAAGCTCAGGGGAACCCCGGACGAAGACTTTTCCGGTTGTGCGGCAAGCTGGCTGGATGAGACAGGGGAAAGCCTGAATCTGATCGAGGTGGTCATCAGATGAATCTCTATCGGGAAGGATACGGGTCAGTAAAGGGGATCGTCGGACCGCTCCTGTTGGTCTCAGGTGTCCGCGAAGCGGGGTTCGGAGAACGAGTCCTGATCGAAACTCCGGATGGCCTGAGAACCGGGCAGGTTCTCCAGGTCGATGGGGATCTCTGTGCAATCCAGGTTTTCGAGGGAACGATGGGACTCCATTCAGGCGGAACAACCGTTTGGCTCGAAAGGGATATCGTCCGCATTCCGGTGGGTGTTTCCCTTCTCGGGAGGGTCCTTGACGGACGGGGACGCCCCATCGACGGGACACCCTTGGGGTTTGTCGAGAAAACCCTCCCGGTAAACGGGCTCCCCCTGAACCCGGTAGCCCGAACGAGCCCCAACGCCTTCGTGGAAACAGGCATCTCGACGATCGACCTCATGAACACCCTTGTCAGGGGTCAGAAGCTCCCGATTTTCTCCGGTGCCGGGCTTCCCGCCAACAAGCTGGCCGCGCAAATTGTGAGGCAGGCAAGGGTTCCCGGGAAAGCAACCAATTTCGTGGTCGTTTTTGCCGCAATCGGCATCACGGCACGCGAGGCCCGATATTTTCTCGACGACTTCGAAAAAACAGGCGCCCTGGACAACGGCGTTTTTTTCATCAACCTTGCAAGCGACTCGGCGGTCGAACGGCTGCTAACCCCCCGCATGGCCCTTAGCGTCGCCGAGTATTTCGCTTTCGAGAAGGGATACGACGTCCTGGTCGTGATGACGGACATGCTGCATTATTGCGAAGCCCTCCGCGAAATCAGCGCTGCAAGGGAGGAGGTTCCGGGAAGGCGTGGTTTCCCGGGCTACATGTACTCCGACCTCGCCAGCCTTTATGAAAGGGCAGGGTGCGTCCACGGGTGCGCCGGAAGCGTCACGCAGATTCCCATCATCACCATGCCGGACGATGACATGACTCATCCGGTCGTTGACCTTTCGGGCTACATAACGGAAGGACAGATTGTCCTCGATCGCAACCTTCACGACCGGGGCATCTACCCCCCCGTAAACGTCCTTCCAAGCCTGAGCCGACTGATGAACAAGGGTATAGGGAAAGGACGCACCGTTCCCGAGCATCGCTCGATGGCAGACCAGCTTTACGCCGCCTATGCCCGTTCACGGGAACTCGAGCGACTCAAGCTTATCGTTGGAGAGGAAGGGCTTTCTCCCTTGGAGCACCGTTATATCCGCTTTGGCTCTGCTTTCGAAAAACAATTCGTGAACCAGGGGGAATCCAGGCGAGATCTCTCGGCATCGCTCGACAAATCGTGGGATTCGCTTGGCGAGCTTCCCGTTACCGAACTCTACAGGTTGCCCGACGATCTCGTCTCGAGCAGGGCCGCCTCCAGGGAGAGCGCCTAGCCCATGAACCGGCCCCCGACAAGAGACCAACTCCTGTCACTAAGACGCCAGATCGTCGTCGTGCAATACGGGAAGCTGCTTATGGAAAAAAAGCGCGACGCCCTTATACGCGCCATCGAGGAGGACCGACGTCTCTTCAGGGAACTTGAGAAGCTTTTTCTGGCCCTTTGCGGGAAGCTGTCGTTTTCCTATTCGCTTGTCCGCATTTTCGACGGACATTTTGCACTTCGGGTCCTGAAACCCGTTTCTCCCCCCCTCGAAATACGCTCCATACCTCATGTCCTGATGGGTTGCCGCTATCCGCAATTTGAAAGCCCTTACAAGGGGCTTGCCGCGGAATCGGAGAGTTTGGCCTACGACCCGGCACTCGCTTCCCTGAACCTGGATGAGTTGCTGAAATCGCTCGAAGAAGGGAAAACCCTGGTTTGGGAATTCATCAACAAGAAAGCCAAACTCCAGGCTCTTGAGCGGGAACTGAAAAAAACGCTCCAGAAAATCAACACGCTCCAACATCTTTTGCTCCCTTCCCTCGAAAAGGACCTCAAGAGAATCCGGGAGACTCTTTCCGAAAGGGAACGGCAGGAGCTTTTCAACGTCAAGCGCCTGAGGACAAAAAAACTTCGCAAACAGGAACCTTCAAGGTTCGAAAGGACGAACAGGTGAGCTATGCCAAACCGTTCGAACCAGGCAACATCCTGAAGCTCAGGAAGAAACATCCCTGCGGAAGCGATACCTGGCGAATCCTGGCCATCGGCGCTTTCGTGGAACTGGAATGCCTGGGGTGCGGAAAGAAAATGGTGTTTGATCCGCATGATTTGAGGCGTCTGGTCCGCTCGCGCGAGGTCGGCAAGTGAAACTCCTTTTCCTAAGCGTCGGCCGGTTGAGATCGGAACCGTTGCGGGAAATTCTCGCCGATTACCTCCAAAGGATTTCCAGGAGCTGCCCTGTTGCCCACGAAACCGTAAAGGAAAGCCGCGGGAAGGACCCAGAATCGATGCGGGAAAACGAAGGGGAAAGGATTCTCAGGATGCTTTCACCGCGGGATACGCTTATTTTGCTCGACGAAAAGGGAAAAATGATGACGAGCGTTAGCCTGGCGAGGTGGTTATCGAATAAAATGGATTCGTCCGAGGGACGCCTGTGCCTCCTGGTCGGCGGAGCATACGGTGTTTCTGCGAGTGTCCGGGAAAGGGCTGACGAAACACTGGCCCTTTCTTCTATGACGTTTCCTCACGAGCTTTGCCTAATTGTCCTGGCGGAGCAGGTCTACCGGGCGTTTTCGATCCTGAATGGTTCGTCGTATCATCACGATTGAGCAAGTCAAACGAGGAGGGAATTTGCGTGAAATTCGACAAGATACTGAAACAGGCGCAGAAAATGCAGGCAGACATGGCACGCATCCAGGAGGAACTGGCCAACGAACGCATAGAGGGTATGGCCGGAGGCGGCATGGTGAAAGCCACCGTCAACGGACAGGGAGATATCATGGCCGTCCACCTCGAGAAGGAAGTCGTCAACCCCGAGGATACGGAACTCCTCGAGGATCTCATCGTTGCGGCCGTTAACGACGCAGTACGGAAGAGCCGTGAAATCGCAGGGGAACGCATGAGCGGGGTAACAGGCGGCATGGGTTTCCCCGGCATGATGTAGAACAGGCAGGTGCGGCCTTGGCCCTTCCTCAACCGATTGAAAGACTGACCGCCGCACTCTGCAGGCTTCCGGGAATCGGGGAAAAGAGTGCGCGACGTATCGTTTTCCACTTGCTGGGACAGCCGGATGCCTTTTGCCGGGATTTTTCAGAGACGGTCCGGACCCTGAAGGAAAGGCTGCATCCTTGCCCGGAATGCGGTAATTTCACTGAAGATGATCCCTGCCCGGTTTGCTCCGACCCACTAAGGGACCGGAAAGTCTTGTGTGTGGTCGAAACGGCGGAGGACCTTATGTGCCTGGAACAGGCTTCAGTTTTCAACGGTCTTTACCACGTCCTGGGAGGACGCGTGTCTCCCCTTGACGGGGAAGACCTTGACGCATGCGTCCTGGAAGCGATCCGGCGCCGCATTTGCAACCTGGGGATAAAAGAAGTCATCATTGCGACCAACCCTTGCGTGGAAGGGGACCTCACCTATTTTGCGGTTCTCGATGCGCTCAAAGGTTCCGGCATACGTCTTTCAAGGCTGGCGTACGGGCTGCCCGTAGGGGGAAGCATCGGCTATGCGGACCGTGTGACGCTGCATGCGGCTCTGGAGGCTCGCCAGAAGGTGGCGGAGACCGGAATATCCTAGAAATCCCCATTTGAAAGGAGTGAAAACATGGCAGAGGGATTTGGCAGAATCATGAAGGCGGGCACTCGCGTCCTGTTTGCGATGCTCGGCGGGGTTGCAGGATACCAGATGGCCCAGTTCGTTCTCAAGCAGGGCTGGTGGCCGGGCGTCTCAATGAGTCACGTGATCGCGGTAAATCTCATTTTCATTGGATCGCTTTCTCTTGCAGGCTTCATTCTTACAAGTTATTTCATAAAGGGCCTCGGCTTCATCGGATCCTTCTCGGAAAGGCAACTCCAATCCACGAGTTGGCACGATATCGCGATTTCGGTCGTAGGCCTGATTGTCGGGCTTCTTGTGGCGAACCTGATCGCTTTGCCTTTTTCCGGGCTTCCTGCGGTTGGAAGCTATATTGCGGTGCTCCTCAACCTGACACTGGGCTATCTCGGAGTCCGTATCTTCTCACGCCGCAGGGATGAAATCCTTTCCATGTGGTCCTCCCTGGGCGGCCTGAAGAGCAAGCTCGTGTTCCGCGGCAAGAAGGGCAAGCATCCGCAACCACAGCAGGCAGAGGAGCTTTTCATTGAAGAGAACCGTGGAACGGCCCCTAAAATACTTGACACCAGCGTCATCATTGACGGCCGGATACTGGATATAGCAAAGGTCGGCTTTCTTGATGGACCGATCGCCCTTCCCCGTTTTGTCCTGACCGAACTCCAATCTGTGGCCGACTCGACCGACCCGATCAAGCGATCCAGGGGACGCAGGGGATTCGACGTTGTCAGCGAACTCCAGAAACTAAAGGAAATCCAGGTCGAAGTCCTTGAAGTCACCCTGAAAGACCTGGGGCTGGATGCCGTGGACGAAGCCTTGCTCGCCCTTGCGAAGCAAATGGGAGGAAAGGTTCTCACGACCGACTACAACCTCAACATGCGGGCTCAGGTCGAAAAGGTCCTGATCCTCAATGTGAATGATCTCTCCAATTCGCTGAAACCTGTTCTCCTTCCCGGCGAAAGCCTGACGGTCGATATCCTCCGGGAGGGGAAGGAGCCCAACCAGGGGGTCGGTTACCTGGAGGACGGCACGATGATCGTTGTTGAGGATGGCCAGCGCTACATCGGACACAGGGTAGAGGTGTTTGTCACTTCGCTCCTCCAGACCTCCGCCGGAAGGATGATTTTCGGACGTTTCGTCAGGGAGGTCTCGCGTTGACGGGAGGCGCATCTTTTATCCTTGTCGCTGCCGGCCGGGGAACACGGCTTGGCGGGCCCATCCCCAAACAGTATGCCGAGGTGGCGGGACTTCCTCTGTGGCAGTGGTCCGCCCGCCTTGCCGAATCTCTCGCAGCCGAGTCTTTCGTGGATGAACTCGTTCTCGTTCTGCCTCCCGAAGATCTTGAGGGCGTTGCCGGGAACCTGCCTGGTTTCCGGATTCCGTTGGTTTTGGCCCGCGGCGGGGAGGAACGATCCGCTTCCGTGATGAATGGGCTTATGGCCGCAAAGGGGAAAGTCGTCCTTGTCCATGACGCTGCAAGACCCCTTGCCTCTGAAAGCCTTTGCAGGGAATTGCTGGGGAAGGTCCACCTGACAGGCGGGGCGATTCCTGTGCTCCCGGTTTCCGACGCCTTGAAGCGCTCGACGGGGGAAGGGATCGAAACCCTTGTCGGGGAGGGCCTTCTTAGGGTACAGACTCCTCAGGCATTTGCCCGTGATGATCTGATCGATGCACTGAAAAAGTTCGGCAGGGGAGCACGAGACGAATCCGAGGCATGGAATGCCGCGGGAAGGCGGCTTACTTTCGTAGCGGGTGAAAGCGCCAATATCAAGGTCACTTTTGCCGAAGACCTGCCCCTGGTTGAAATGCTCCTGCCAGGCTCCCTTGAATGGAGAACGGGGCATGGCTACGATATCCATCCCCTCGTCCCCGGGCGGCCTCTCATCCTGGGTGGGATCAGGGTTCCCTCAAGGTTGGGGCTTGATGGGCATTCCGATGCCGACTGTCTCTGTCACGCTGCGGCCGACGCCATGCTCGGCGGCGCAGGCCTGCCGGACATCGGTCGTGTTTTCCCGGCGTTCGATCCCCTCTACAAGGATGCGTTCAGCCTCTCCCTTCTTGATAAAGCGGTGAAAATGGTTCGTGGAGAGGGCTGGACGATCCGCTGGATCGACCTCTCACTCGTGGCCCAGGTCCCCAGGCTGGGCGATTTCCTGGGTCAGATGGAAGACTCGATTGGATCGGTCCTCGGCTGCGCCCCGGGGATTCGCCGGGTAAACCTCAAGGTCAAGTCCGGCGAAGGCATAGGTGCCGTCGGAGAGGGCAGGTGCATGGAATGCCATGCCGTGGCGACACTTTCAAGAAAGGTACCGTCAAGTCGTCTTTCCCTTAATTGAAAAGCTTGCCCCTCGGCGGCTTTTCGTATAGACTTCCGCCAAGTGTTTCACCGGGAGGTGCGAGGATCGTGTTGGAGAACAGGTTTGTACCATACGAAGGGTTCACTTTCGACGATATTCTTCTTGTCCCCGATTACAGCGAAGTCGTTCCTGCCATGGTCGATGTCCGGAGCTGGATCACACCGCAGATACCCCTGAACATACCCCTCTGCAGCGCAGCCATGGATACCGTCACGGAGGGCCGACTCGCGATCGCTCTTGCCCGCGAGGGAGGATTGGGGATCATTCACCGCAACATGACACCTGAAGCCCAGGTCCGGGAAATCGACAAGGTCAAGCGTTCCGAGTCGGGCGTCATCGTCGACCCGTTTTTCCTTCCCCCCAAGGCTGCAGTCCAGGAGGCCGTTTCCCTCATGGAGCATTACCACATTTCCGGGGTCCCGATTGTCAACGAGAACATGCAACTCGTGGGAATCATTACGAACCGGGACCTTCGCTTCGTCACTGATTATGCCCAGCCGGTCAGCAACGTCATGACGAAGGAAAACCTCATCACCGCCCCGGTGGGAACGACCCTGGAGGATGCCAAGGCCATTCTCATGCGTCACAAGGTGGAGAAGCTCCCGATCGTCGATGGAAACGGGACATTGAAGGGGCTCATCACAATCAAGGACATCCAGAAAGTCAAGGATTTCCCCGGCGCCTGCAAGGATTCCCATGGCCGCCTCCGCGTGGGCGCGGCTGTAGGAGTCGGAAAAGACGTCCCGGAAAGAGTGGAGGCCCTTGTCAAGGGTGGTGTGGATCTCATCGTGGCCGACACGGCCCACGGTCATTCGAGATCCGTCATTGAAACGGTCCGGTTTCTCAGGAAAACATACCCGGACCTTCCCCTCGTCGCTGGAAACATCGCTACAGCACGGGCGGCCGAAGCCCTGATCGAGGCAGGAGCGGATTCAGTGAAGGTGGGCGTTGGCCCGGGCTCGATCTGCACAACGCGGATTATCGCCGGGATAGGGGTACCCCAGGTCGCAGCCATCATGGAAGTGGCACCCGTGGCCCACCGCCTGGGCAAGAAAGTCATCGCCGACGGCGGAGTCCGATACTCCGGCGACGTCGTCAAGGCCTTGGCTGCAGGGGCGGATTCGGTCATGATCGGTTCTCTTTTTGCCGGAACGGAAGAAAGCCCCGGAGAAGAAGTCATCTACCGCGGCCGATCCTACAAGAGTTACAGGGGGATGGGCTCGCTGGGCGCGATGAAGGAAGGCTGCAGCAAGGACCGGTACTTCCAGGAAGGCGTTTCCGAAGAAAAACTCGTCCCCGAAGGTATCGAAGGACTCGTCCCCTACAAGGGCACCGCGGGCGCTGTCATTTTCCAGATGGTTGGAGGCTTGCGTTCAGGCATGGGTTACGTCGGGGCTGCAAACATCGAAGCGCTTCACGAAAAATCCCGCTTCGTTAAAGTCACGGCCGCTTCCGTAAAGGAAAGCCACCCCCATGACGTCGTCATCACGAAGGAGGCCCCGAACTACTGGGCTGAGTAGTTCCGGTTCGTTCCCGGGGAAGGGACGCTCTCTTGAATTGGGCAGGGGTGCATGCTATACTCACCTCTGCGCATCATTTTGTCCATGCACACGTCTAAGAGTGGGCCCCGCCCACTCTTCGTTTTTTAAGGGGGTGGAGAAAACTCGTGGACCCGCGCAGGGAAAGGCGCTTGAAACTGGTCAAGGCCCTGGAGGAAACGATCGAAAAAACCGGCTACGAGTGCGTGAACATCGAACTGACCCACGAGGAAGGGCGTTCGATATTGCGCGTGATTATCGACTCCCCGGGCGGAATTGGCGTGGAGGATTGCGAGAATGTTTCAAGGGCTTTGAGCGGGATACAGGAGGAAATCGACCCCTTTTTCAAGGGGAGGCATTTCCTTGAAGTCAGCTCTCCAGGGTTGGAAAGGCCTCTCCGGAAACTGGAAGACTTCAAGCGTTTCCAGGGAAGCAAGGCCCGGGTCCAACTCAGGGAAAACCTGGATGGACAGCGGAATTTCAAGGGGCAGATCCATTCCGTGGACGGTGAAAAGATTACCTTTATCACGGAAGAAGGCGTTTCCTTCGTTTTCCCGTTTGACTCGGTACGAAAGGCTAACCTCGTCTACGAAGGCGAGAGTTAAAAAACAAGCATAGAGGGTTTGAGGGGGCATGACCATGCAGCTCGGAAAGGATTTCATCAAGGCCTTGAAACAGATTGAACAGGAGAAAGGGCTATCTTCGGAAATCATCATCTCCAGCCTCGAAGCCGCCCTTATTTCCTCCTACAGGAAACATAGGGGAGGAGACCAGAACGTAGAGGTGCACATCGAGCCCGAAAACGGCGCGATGGTTCTCTACGAGGTCAAGGAGGTCTGTGAAGAGGTCTCGGATCCGGATACCCAGATGACCGTGGCTGAAGGGGAAAAAATGGGGTTTCCCGATATCTCGGTGGGAGATCTTGTGCGTATCGAGGTGTTCCCTGAGGATTTCGGGCGAATCGCGGCCCAGACTGCTCGACAGGTCATTCTACAGAGGATCAAGGACGCGGAAAGGCAGGTCATCTTCGAGGAATTTTCCGATCGTATCGGCAACCTCGTCAACGGGGTCATCTTCAAGTCGGAGGGGGACCAGGTCCTTGTCCGCCTGAACGAGCGATCCGAAGCCATCCTGCCACGTGAGGAACGCATCCTTGCCGAAGCCTACAACTCGGGGGAGCGGATGAAATTCCTCCTGCTTGATGTACGCAGGACAAGCAAAGGTCCCCGGATCGTCGTGTCCCGCACGCACCCCGGACTTCTTCGCCGATTGCTGGAGCTTGAAGTGCCGGAGATCCGTGAGGGGACCGTGGAAATCCGCGGTATCGTCCGAGAGGCCGGCGCCCGGGCCAAGGTTGCAGTCTCTACATTGGATCCCAACGTCGACCCTGTCGGAGCCTGTGTCGGGAACAAGGGAACCCGGATCAAGTCGATCAGCGCCGAGTTGCGTGACGAGCGCATAGACATCATCATCTGGAACACGGATCCGCTCCAATACGTCCGGAATTCACTTTCCCCGGCAAAGGTCGTAAAGGTCGAACCCGTTCTCGAGTCGGAGAAATCCGTCAAGGTTTACGTGCGCCCTGACCAGCTTTCCCTGGCAATCGGCAAGGCCGGTCAGAACGTCCGCCTTGCTGCCCGGCTAACCGGCTGGAAGATTGACATAAAGGTTCTGGAGCCCGAAAGAATGCCTACTTTGCAAGATCTCTTTGAAGATATAATCAAGGGAGAAACAAAAGACTTATGGCCCGAAGAGAAACAGGAGCAGCAGCAGTAAAGAGGGTCCGCCCGCGAACGTGTGTCGGGTGCGGGGTCGAATCGCCGAAAAAGGGCTTGATAAGGATTGTCCGGAAACCGGATGGCGAACTTGCGGTCGACCCGACCGGCCGGGCACCCGGAAGAGGGGCTTACCTGTGCGCCAACCTGGAATGCCTGAAGGAAGCACGCCGTAGGAAAGCCCTTGCGAGGTGCCTGAAAGTCGAAGTACCCGCTTCTTTTTACGAAGAAATCGCGGCGACTATCGCGACGCTGTCCCCACGGGAGGAATAGGACTTGACGGAGGGAATGAAGCCAAGCCTTCTCCACAAGCTGGGGCTCTCTCGCAGGGCAGGTGTGGCCGAAATTGGGCAGGACAGGATCCGAACGGCACTCTCTGCAGGGAAGGGGCCGCTTCTTCTTTTTCTCTCGAACGACGCCTCTTCAGCGGTGAAGCGCCGGCTCCTGTCTGCCGCATCAAAGAGAGGAGATCGCATCGTTCATCTGGATTCGGTCTCACGCTGGGAACTCGGAGCAGCCTTGGGGCTTGCTTCAGCCCAGGTTGTCGGCTTGCCTTTGGGCAGCCATTTTGCCGAAATGCTCCTGGAGGATTTGAGACGGGAAGGTGATGTCATTGAGTAAGATCAGAGTTTACGAACTCGCCAAGATGCTGGAGGTTCCCAACAAGGAGTTGATGGAAATCCTCCAGGAACTGGCCGTTGACGTGAAAACCCACATGAGTTCTATCGACACGGAGGTCGCGCAAATCCTGGAGGAAACAGTCCGTGAACGCCGCAAAAAGGACTCCTCGGCGGGAAAGGCACAGTCGGCGGTCGAAGAGAGCTTCCAGCCAGAAACCGTGGAAATCCCGGCCGGGATCACGATACGGGAAGTTGCCGAAAGACTCGGGCTCGGAACGGCGGAAGTGGTCAAGCACCTGGTTACGACAGGCCTGATGGTTCCGGCGACAGCCCGGGTCGATGAAGAGGCTCTTTCCAAAATCGAGGAACTTGCGGGAAAACACCTGAAACTCGTACAGGAACAAGAGGCCGTCCAGGAAGTCCCCACCGTACGAAAGAAAAAAGCCCCGGTCGAAAGCGGAATGATTGACCGGCCTCCCATCGTCACGGTCATGGGACATGTCGACCATGGCAAGACCACCCTTCTCGACTATATTCGGAAGACAGCCGTCGCGGACAAGGAAGCTGGCGGAATTACCCAGCATATCGGCGCATCTGTTGTCGTGCATGAGGGAAAAAAGATTGTCTTCCTTGATACCCCGGGGCATGAGGCGTTCACGTCCATGAGGGCTCGAGGGGCTCAGGTCACGGATATCGCAATCCTTGTCTGCGCAGCAGATGACGGTGTCATGCCGCAAACGGTCGAAGCCCTGAACCATGCAAAGGCTGCCGGAGTCCCGATCATTGTCGCCGTCAACAAGATCGACAAGCCGGACGCGCGCCCTGATCGAGTACGGCAACAGCTTTCCGACCAAGGTCTGATACCCGAGGAGTGGGGTGGGGACACGGTTTTTGTGGACGTGTCTGCAAAATCCGGGCTGGGCATGGATCAGTTGCTTGAAATGGTCCTCCTCGTAGCGGAAATGGCCGAGCTAAAGGCCAACCCGGCACAGGATGGAGAGGGAGTCGTCGTCGAAGCAAAGCTCGACAAAGGGAAAGGCCCCGTTGCGACCCTGATCATCCAGAACGGGACTCTACGACGTGGAGACATCATCCTTTGCGAGAGCACCTGCGGGCGAGTTCGCGGCCTTCTGGACGACCAGGGATCCTGGGTCGTAGAGGCCGGCCCCAGCACTCCTGTGGAAGTGTTGGGACTGGACAAGCTGCCCAACCCGGGAGAACGCTTCAGGAAAGCACTCAACGAGCGCGAGGCCCGCGATTGCATCGATTCCAGGACGCAAGCTCTCCGAGAAGCCGAAAGGGGAACCGCCCGGAGGCTGACACTCGAGGAGTTCTACCAGCAGCTTCGCGAGGGCGAAACCAGCGTTTTCAGTCTTGTGCTGAAATGCGATGTCCAAGGATCCCTTGAAGCCCTGAGAGGATCGCTTCTCAAGCTGGGAACTGACGAGGTCGGCATCAATATCGTCCACGAGGGCGTCGGCCGAATCTCCGAATCGGACGTCATGCTGGCGGCTGCCTCAAAGGCGGTCATCATCGGCTTCAATGTCAGGCCGGACTCGAACGCAAAGAAGATCGCCGATGCCGAAGGCATTGAAATCCGCCTTTACAACATCATCTACGATGTCATTGACGATATACGCTCCGCCATGGAGGGCCTCCTGGCGCCGGCTCTACGGGAAAAGATCCTGGGACAGGCCGAGATCAGGGCCTCCTTCAAGGTTCCCAAGGTTGGGAAGATCGCCGGGAGCTATGTCCTCGAAGGAACGATCCGCAGGAACGGGAAAATCCGGCTCATCCGGGACGGGGTTGTTTACTGGGACGGAACCCTTTCCAGCCTCAAGCGCTTCAAGGATGACGCCCGGGAAGTGACGAACGGTTTCGAGTGCGGGATGAGTTTCACAAATTTCCACGACTTCAAGGAAGGCGACCACGTCGAATGCTACGAGATCGTGGAGGAGAAACGCCACTTCGACTAAAGGGTCCAGCCTGTTTTTTCGGGCTCCTGCTCGTGGATATCGAAATTCCCGGGAGCAGGAGCCTCAAGGATCGTAGGCAGGTTGTCCGCTCGCTCCTGGAACAGGTCAGGCGGCAAGCAAATGTTTCCGCGTCCGATCTGGGGCCGGCTGAATCATGGACGAATGTCTGCCTGGCAATGGCCTGCACCGCAAATCAAATCGGCCATGTACGGCAGGTTCTGGACCAGGTGGAAGGCATTCTCGAACGAGAGGGCTGCAGCCTGGATTTCGAAATGCTCGCCTTGCGAAGAAAGGTCGGTACCTATGACGAGTTTTCGAATAGAGAGGATTAACAAGGAGCTCTTAAGGGAGATTTCGTTGCTCCTCCAGGGGCGCATCAAGAATGAATCGGCACGGAAGGCGATCCTGACGGGAGTCGAATGCTCCAGGGACCTGGGCTTTGCCAAGGTTTACTTCACAACGATCGACCCTGCCGAGCAGGAAGTCGTAAAGACCGGCCTGGAAAGCGTAGAGGGGCTTATCCGCAGCATCCTGGGCAAGGAAATGCGCCTGCGCACCATTCCCGAGTTTCGCTTCATCGTCGACCTGAGCGAAGAAAAAGCGCGCTTGATGGATGCGGTCCTGGACCGGCTGAAGGACAAAGGACCCATCGATGGTCTCTCCCCTGAAGAAATGGGCATGGATGTTGAAGATGGCGAGGACGAATAACCAGGAACCGCCCCTTTCGGACCCCCTCCTCGAGGCGGTTGCCGCTTTGCGTAGATCCTCGAAATGGATACTTCTCTCCCACGAACAACCCGATGGGGATACGCTGGGATGCGGAAGCGCATTCTACACTGCCGCGGCTCGACTCGGAAAATCCGCCCGATGGATGGGACCGGACCCGATACCCTTGTCATATGCTTTCCTTCCGGCAGCGGGCCGCTATGAGGTCCTTGAAGAACTCCCTCCCGCCGAGGAAGGATCGCTTCTTGTTTTCATCGACACGACAAACCCGGAAAGGACACTCTCCGTTCCTGGATTTACGAACCTGCCCTCTGTCAATATCGACCATCATGGTGACAACTCCCGATTTGCTGCGGTAAACCTCGTCGACGCTTCCGCCGGAGCAACAGCGGAACTGGCCTGGGAAGTCCTTGGACGGCTGGGAGTCCCTCTCTCAATGGATGAAGCAATGGCCCTCTACGTCGGGCTGGTCACCGACACCGGACGCTTTGCCTATTCCTGCACAACCCCCCTTTCCCACCGGATCGCCTCCGACCTCCTCGAAAAGGGCGTACACCCCGAGCTTATGGACAGGCTGCTTTACTGCAATTGGTCTCCCGAAGCTCTCCGGTTGAGAGGTCGTGCCTTTTCAAGGCTCGATTACGAAAAGGACCGGGGAATTGCACTCACATGGCTCAGCAAGACGGATTTTGCAGAGACAGGGGCCGATTATTCGGATACAGAGGGGTTGTCGAGCGATCTGCTGCGCATCAGGGATTCGCATTTTTCCGCTCTCCTTGTCGAAAACAACTCGAGCGTCCGCGTGAGCCTCCGCTCAAGGGGAACGCTATCCGCAGCCAAGGTGGCTCATCGGCATGGGGGTGGGGGACATCCCAATGCAGCCGGCATGAAGCTGCCCCTTCCCTTGGAACACGCTATTGAAATCCTTAGGAAGGAAATGCGGGATTTTCATGGCTGACGGAATTCTCCTACTGGACAAACAGGCTGGCGAGACCAGCACAGGCTGCGTCGAGAAAGTCCGGAGGCTCTTTGGAAAGAAAACAAAGGTAGGGCACGGTGGAACCCTTGACAGTCCCGCTTCCGGCCTGTTGGTTATTCTTGTGGGCGCCGCCACTCGTTCATGCGCTTTCGTCCAATACCTGCCAAAAACGTATGTTGCAGAAGCCCAGCTTGGAGCTTTTTCCGATACCGACGACGCCACCGGCCTGATCGAAATCAAGTCCGGCTGGGATCATGTGACCCAGGCGAGCGTAGAGAAGGAACTAATGGGCTTCCTTGGCTTGCACCCCCAGGTTCCGCCTTCCGTATCGGCCGTTCACGTCGCTGGCAGAAGGGCACACGAAATGGCACGCTCAGGAGAAAAACCATGTCTTTCTTCCCGGCCTGTCACGATCTCTTCCTTTCCGGAAATTTCCGGGCCGGATTCTCTCGGAAGGGTGCGCCTTAAAATAAAATGCCACAAGGGAACCTACGTTCGCAGCCTGGTTCGTGATCTAGGAAACCGCCTCGGGTGCGGGGCCTATGTGATTTCCCTCAAGAGGCTTTCCATAGGGCAATTCGGCCTTGAGCATTCCATGCTCCTGGCGGACCTTGCCAAAAGAGATCGGGATTTTCAGGGAGCCTTCCTTCTCCCTCTGGACAGGCTGCTGGACCACTTCGTGACTTACCGCGTTCCGCAGGAACTGGAAAAGGAAGTCCGAAACGGCAGGCCCATCCCCGTCGATCGCATAAAACGAATCCACTGGGGACTTGTTCCGGAATCAGGGCACGTCGTGCTTCGGATGGAAGGCCTGGCATGCTTCGCCTTGCCGGAAGGACCGGCAAATACTCCCTTTTCCTACAGACCCGATGTGGTCCTTGCCTT
>ENA-ORXD01001096-ORXD01001096.1-sediment-metagenome-genome-assembly--contig:-NODE-1096-length-25486-cov-3.391082_pt1 | contig 25486 bp, 23 predicted proteins | sample MGYA00237862_ERZ511471 | MGnify/ENA metagenome assembly ERZ511471
CCCTGCCATCGGGCAGGATCCAGCTGCCTCCGGCAACCGTGACCGGCAGGTACCGGGCGGGGCTGCTCATCCCCGGGTAGAAGTAGTAGTAGACCGGTATTCCCGAACCCCCGCTGGCATTCCCGAGGGCACGGTGAATGATGGGGTGGACTCCTCCTCCAATCCCGGGTATGAGTGAACCTTCTGCGCCATTTGGCCGGAAGATCAGGACATCCCCGTAGTCCCCGTACTTCCGGTACCCGGTCTCCCGGCCACTCTCCCAGGTCTGCAGGCCACCGAACCGGTCTGCACTGACCACGAATACGAGGTCCCCCACGTTCATATGCGGGACCATGCTCTCCGATTCGATGGTAACCACAGCCGGCCAGGTGCCGGAGGCCAGGAAGAGGAAGAGGGCTATTCCCGCGACAACGGCAACCACCCAGAGGATTTCACGGGCCCAGGCAATTCCCCAGTGTTCACTGGTGCGGAATGTCCCGATAAGCCCCTTCTTTTCTGCCTTTTTTTTCGGATCCGCCATGCTAAAGCTCAGTTCTATTCGCCCTTGTGCCTATTAAGGGATCGCGATCACCACCGGCAACTCTCCACCTCCACGTCCGGACCGGTCACGATGACCAGGACAGGATGCAAAAACAGAAGTTTGGAGATTGCGATACTACTCTCAGGTGCTCATGTGATCGATGCAAGGATGATCGTCCAGCGGTTCCTTGACACCAAGATGCAGGTCCACCCCGATGTGGTGCGATACCTCGCCGAGCAGGACAATCCCGGGCTCATCGATCAGATAATCGGCAGCATCCCGGACGATACCATTGTCGTCTCGATCAAACATATCCCGGGGATCGTGCCCGACCGGGATGGTGCCCGTTTTCCCGCCGATCCCCAGTGTGAAGTGATCAGCGGAACCGCAGGGTCATCCGGGAATTCAGGTCCGGTCACCGATTACGTACACTACTTCAGGGACCGTTACACGCGGCTCGGCACGATGATTCGTTCACGCTGCAGTCCTATCCCCATTGAAGGCCTGCTCAGGAACACCCGGTACCGGCAGGAAGCGTGCTCGGTCATGGGGCTCGTTGTGGAGGTCCGGAGCACGACCAATGGTCACCGGTTGGCAGAGATTGAAGACCCTTCCGGCTCACTCCCGGTTCTCTTCCACAAGGACCGCCCTGTTTTTTCTGACGGGGAGAGCCTGATCCCTGATGAGGTTGTGGGGGTGAAAGGTACCCTTTCGGGAGACGGCCGCCTCTTTTTCGCCGAGCAGGTCTACAGACCGGATATCCCCATCAGCCACGCACCGTTCAGGAGTGAGGACCCCGGGTCTGCCGTGCTCATCTCGGATGTCCATGTCGGGAGCGATACGTTCCTCGAAGAGTGCTGGAACCGGTTTGCCTCCTGGCTCGATGATTCACCGGTCTCGTACCTCCTGATAGCAGGGGACCTGGTGGACGGGATTGGGGTTTACCCGGGGCAGGAGCAGGAGCTCACCATACCCGATATCTACGAGCAGTATGATGTCTTTGGGAGCATGCTCCGCTCCCTTCCCTCCCGTATCACCATCATCGCCGGCCCCGGCAACCATGACGTGGTACGGGCGTCTGAACCGCAGCCTGCCATCGCCCCTGAGTTTGCCAGGCAATTCCCGAAGAACTGTATGCTGGTCGAAAACCCCGCACTCCTCAGTCTCCAGGGTGTGATGGTCCGGATGTACCATGGTCGCTCGATCGATGATCTGATCAGCCTGATCCCCGGAGCCAGTTACGAGGACGCAGCCACCATGATGACCGGCATGCTCCAGCGCCGGCACCTTGCCCCTACCTACGGGAAGCGGACCCCTATCGCAGCGTGCCGGGAGGACCACCTTGTCATCGATCCAATACCTGAGATCCTGCATACCGGGCATGTGCATATCATGGGGATCTGCGAGTACCGGGGGACCCTCTGCGTCAATGCCGGAACATGGCAGTCCCAGACATCATTCCAGAAGCAGATGAATATCCAGCCCACACCCGCCCGGGCTGTCGAAATTGACCTCCAGACCCTGCAACCGATCGTCCACGACTTTTCCTAAAAAAAGTTACCGGGTACTTTTTTATCTTCCGATATGCTACTACTATAGTTACAACGTAACCTGGTTACCCGGAATTTCGGAGGAAAGAAGAAAATGTTGGACGTATTCATCCTTGTTCCGATCTGTGCCCTTCTTGCCCTGGTATTTGCCGCATACTCATACATCGTGATGAAGCGGGAAGGTACCGGGACCGAGCTGATGCAGAAGATCGGGAACGCCATCCGGCTCGGCTCGATGGTCTATCTCAAGAGGCAGTATACTGCAATCCTCGTGTTTGTGATCGTCCTGGCGGTAATCCTTGTCATCGCACCAGGAATCAATCCCCTCACCGCCATCTGTTTCCTGGTTGGAGCCGGTCTCTCAGCGCTTGCGGGCTACATCGGGATGAACTCTGCAACTGCCGCGAATGTCCGGACCACGAATGCTGCACGCCGTGGTATGGCAGAGGCGTTCAGGGTCTCGTTCTCCAGTGGTATGGTGATGGGGCTCGCGGTCGTGGGTCTCGGCCTCTTCGGGCTCTCCACGATATTCTTCCTCGTCAACACCTACTCCACGCTCGGCATGGAAGAGGTGGTCAATGTGGTCTCCGGATTCTCTCTCGGTGCCAGTTCGATCGCCCTCTTCGCACGCGTCGGCGGAGGTATCTTCACCAAGGCTGCTGACGTGGGTGCCGACCTCGTCGGAAAGGTCGAAGCCGGTATTCCCGAGGATGACCCCCGGAACCCCGCTGTCATCGCTGACAACGTGGGTGACAATGTCGGTGACATCGCCGGGATGGGGGCCGACCTGTATGAGTCCTATGTCGGGTCGATTGTCGCCACCATGCTGATCGGAGCCTCTGCCTTAACCGCCGCCCAGTTCCTTGGTGTGCCCATCATCAACCTGGTCCTCCTCCCGATGTTCATCGCTGCCTTCGGTATCATCGCTTCGATCCTGGGTTCATTCCTTGTCCGGACCGACAAGCAGGAGAGCAGCGCAATCCACATGGCGTTCAACAAGGGAACCCTGGCGAGCCTGGCACTCACGGTCATCGCTGCGTATTTCCTCGTCCAGATCATGCTCGGACCCCAGTACACCGGTGTCTTTGTCGCCGTCGTCGCTGGTCTCGTGGCCGGGTTCCTGATCGGACTCATCACCGAGTACTATACCTCGTATGACCGTGCCCCGACCCAGGATATCGCACGGTCCTGCGAGACTGGGGCGGCGACCAACATCATCACCGGCCTTGCAAAAGCTATGCAGAGCACGGTCTGGCCGGTCCTGATCATCGCCGCCACTCTCCTCATCGCATCGTGGGTCGTCCCGGTCCCGCTCTACGGCATCGCCCTTGCCGGCGTCGGGATGCTCGCAACGCTCGGTATCACCCTTTCCGTCGATGCCTATGGCCCGGTCGCCGACAATGCCGGCGGTATTGCCGAGATGTCGCACCAGGAGAAGGGAGTCCGTGGTATCACCGATACCCTTGATGCTGTCGGAAATACCACCGCCGCGATTGGAAAGGGTTTTGCTATCGGCGGAGCAGCCCTTACCGCGCTCGCCCTCTTTGCGGCTTACTCCCACAACGTCCGCCTCGAACTGGTCGACATGCTCCACCCCATAGTCTTTGTCGGGGTGTTGATCGGTGCGATGCTCCCGTTCCTCTTCGCCTCATTTGCCATGACGGCAGTCGGCAGGGCTGCAGGATACATCGTGCAGGAAGTCCGTCGCCAGTTCCGGGATATCCCGGGACTCATGGAGGGTAAAGCGGAGCCCGATTACAGCTCCTGCATCACCATCTCCACCAATGCAGCACTGAAAGAGATGATTGCACCCGGAGTGCTGGCTATCGGGGCGCCGCTCCTGATAGGGATCGTGCTCGGGCCCGCTGCGCTCGCCGGGCTCCTCATCGGCTCCATCACCTCCGGGTTTGTCCTCGCCATCATGATGGCGAACGCGGGCGGGGCCTGGGATAACGCCAAGAAGTACATCGAACAGGGGAACCTTGGCGGGAAGGGATCAGCCGCTCACAAAGCCGCTGTTACCGGAGATACGGTCGGTGACCCGTTCAAGGACACCGCGGGCCCGGCCTTAAACATCCTCCTGAAGCTGATGGCCATCGTCTCGGTGGTATTCGCACCGATATTCATCTAATAACTTTTTTTCGCATCCGCGCTGTTTCACGGGGATGAAGCGAAGCCCCATCAATTCCCTGGAGAAGTGGGGTTCCCTGAAAGGCTGTCCTTTGGCAGCTGATTCCGGGGTTGTCCCCCCATATCCAGTCAATGAACCGGACTGGAGCAGATGATAGGGAAGCACAACAATGGAATCCAGGCCCATACCAGGCGATGTTACAGGATTGCCGGGACAGGAGACTACCATCCCCGGCATAATTTCACGACTATGAACGATGACAAATTACCGCTGAATGATGAAGGTCGATGGGGCTACGCGTCATCGGAAAACGTACGGAGGGCTGTTGCGGGTGAAACGAAGGCTCAGACAAGCCCGCAGTTCTTCAGGAACCTGATGTGGAGCCGCGGGTCATTCCCGAGCTCCGGATGAAAAGAGAGCGCCATGTACCGGCCTTGTTCCATGGCAACGATCCCTTCGGGGACGCTCCCAAGGACTTTGATCGTATCGCCCGGGCACTCAGCAACAGGTGCCCGGATAAAGACCGCAGGGAATGGCCGGTCAAGACCGGCTATCGTGATATCCGCCTCGAACGATTCACGCTGGCGTCCGAAGGCATTCCTCTTTGCAGTATACTCCATCAGGCCGAGCGGGTGCACCCGCGGGTCATCGACCACGCTGGCCATCAGGACCATGCCTGCACAGGTAGCAAAGATTCCCCCCTCGAATGCAAGGAGGGGTGAATAGAACCCGTTTTTATCGAGGAGGCGGGAGATTGTCGTCGATTCGCCGCCGGGGATTGCCACGGCATCAAGATGCGCAATCTGATCGGGCTTCCTGACGGCCATGATCTCGATGGACGTTTCGCTCCCGAATGCCCGTGCAGCATTCCTGAACGCATCAATATGCTCGCTCACATCACCCTGAAGCGCCAGGACCCCGATCCTAGCGGCCACGGTACTGGAGCACCTCGTCATCCCGCAGCAAGTGGATATCCAGGCCCTTCATGGCCTCACCAAGCCCCCTGCTTGCCCGGGCAATTGCCGCAGGGTCGTCGAAGTGGTTCACGGCTTCCACGATCGCCCGTGCCATCTTCTCAGGGCTGGATGATTTGAAGATCCCGGATCCGACAAATACCCCGTCTGCACCCATCTGCATCATCAGGGCTGCATCACAGGGCGTCGCGATACCCCCTGCCGAGAAGTTGACGACGGGGAGCCGCCCCCGCTTCACCGTCTCGAGCATGAGATCCGCCGGGGCTTCGAGGTCGCGGGCCCGGTCGGTTATCTCCTGCGGGGTCAGTCCCTGGAGTGCCCGTATCTCGCCGATAATATTTCGCATGTGCCGCACCGCTTCCACCACGTTGCCGGTCCCTGCCTCGCCTTTTGTCCGGATCATGGCAGCACCTTCCTGGATCCTGCGGAGCGCCTCGCCAAGGTCCCGGGCGCCGCAGACGAACGGGACGGTAAACTGCTTCTTGTCGATATGGAACTGCTCATCGGCCGGCGTCAGGACCTCGCTCTCATCGATCATATCGACACCAAGAGACTCGAGGACCTGCGCCTCAACGATATGGCCGATCCTCACCTTGGCCATGACCGGGATGGATACTGCCTCCATGATCTCCATGACAATAGCCGGATCCGCCATCCGCGCGACCCCGCCTGCTTTCCGTATGTCTGCGGGCACCCGCTCCAGCGCCATCACGGCAACAGCACCCGCCTCCTCTGCGATCGTTGCCTGGCCGGCATTGACCACATCCATAATCACCCCTCCCTTCTGCATGGATGCAAAGCCGCGCTTCAGGAGCTCGGTGCCATATCTCAGCTCCTCGAGTTTCATAGTCCTGTATAGAGTACTCCTGATCCCACTAAAAGAAGTACGATGCTGGCCAGTGCTCCAAAGGCAATGGTGACCGCCCGGACCGCTGCGATAATGGCCGGTCCTCCTTCCTCAAGTGAGCGTTCACCGGTCCCCATGACGTATTGCCCGGGTTTCTCAAAACGTACTCCGGCTCCGGACGCAAGAATCGCCATGGGGATCCCGCCGTTGATCCCGGGTCGTTTCCTCCTGTCGTATTTGAACCCTGCATATGCCGGGGCGAAACGGCCATGAATCCCGAAGTAGACAAGGAGGAAGGCCCCTGCAATGCGTGCCGGGAAATAGTTCAGGAGATCATCCATTCGCGCGGCACACCAGCCGAGCCGCTCCCGTTCGTCACGATACCCGAGCATGGCATCCATGGTGTTCGCTGCCCGGAACGCTGCTGCACCACCAAGGCCGAAGAGCCCGAAGTAGAAGAGCGGGGAGACGATGCTGTCAACGAGGTTCTCGGCCATCGACTCGTACGCGGCTGACCGTACCTGCTCTGGGTCGAGCGCCCCCGTATCCCTGCTCACCATCATCGCGGCAGCTCTCTGCCCTTCACCGAGATCCCGGTCCGTCGCCTGACCGACCGCACGGGTATGCTCCTCGAGAGAACGCCATGCAAGACAGAATTTCAGGAGAACCGGGCCTGCAATGAGGAGAGCGAATCCACGAAGGTACGCCCCTGCAAGAAAGAAGGGGCCGGCAAAAAGCAGGACCGTTACCAGCCACATCACCACACCTGCAGCCCGCTGGAGGTGCCGTGGCCACATTCCCGGGCGTCCCCACCAGCCGATGAAGGACCCGATGAGTGCGACCGGGTGCCACCGGCTCACCGGATCCCCGAGAAGCCGGTCAGCAAGGAGTGCCAGTGGCAGGATCACTGCGTTCTGGATGACCATGGTTTGGTACAGGGTATCGTAGTGACTGCTATTTCCAGATTATGGAGGGTGAAAAAAGGACAATGATGACCTGCCATCAATCACCGACTGCGGTCCGTGGAAGGAGGTCAGGAATCCCATCCTCGATAGGGTAGATGACCCCGCACGCAGGACAGGAGAGGGTCCCGCCGATGATCTCGGTTGCGTCCTCCTCGGTCACTGCGAGTACCAGGTCCCCTTTGCAGACCGGGCAGCACAGGATGGGGAGGAGACTCCTTTTCATTGCTGGTCCCTGATATCGATGATATGCGCAACATCCGGACCTGTCGAGATCAGGGTAATGGGTGCGCCGATGTCTGCTTCTGCTTTCCCGAGGAAATCGAGCGCTTTCCTGGTGAGACGGTCATAGTCCGTGATGCCGGCGCATGCAGGATCAACCCGATCGATACCGGTGATTGCGGCCTGGGTACATCCGTTGATCATCGCCGAGTACCGTGCCATCTTCCCATCCCATTCCCCGATGCGGCGCTGCCGGTGCGTGACCGTGCCAAACTCCTGGATACCGAGAGAATCAGAGACATCGCGGGCCATCTCGGTCGAGAACGGGCCCTCGCCGACCCGGGTCGGATAGGCCTTGAAGACCACAATCACATCGTCGATCCTTGTCGGGCCGACACCATTGTCTGCGGCAATCTGGGAGGCTGAGGTGTCCTTGCTGGTGACAAACGGGTAGGTTCCATAGTAGAGCGAGATTCCAAAACCCTGTGTCCCCTCGAGCAGAACACTCTCGTCCCGGTCAAGCGCACCATTGATCTCTGCCGGGGCGTCGATGAGGAATGGCTCAAGTTCCGGAAAATCTTTTGCCTGGCGGGCAATCCGCATGACCCGGTCCGCGTTTGCCGGGCCACACCCGCTTCCCGTGCTCCCTATCGTCTTGGCAAGGTGGTCACTTGCCTTGTCCCGGGTGATATGATCCTCCTCTATGACTGTACACCGGTAATCGACAAAAGTCCGGTCCTGTACTCCGAGGAGATCCACTTCGTGCCTGAGTACCCTGGGATCCACGAGCACCCCGGTTCCGATGAAGAGCCGGGCATGGGGATAGACGAACCCTGAGGGGACCATGCGCACCCCGTACTCCTTCTCCCCCATCGTAACCGTGTGACCTGCATTCGGTCCGACACCGCCCCGTGAGATGATGGTTGGGTGGTCCTGGAAGGCGATATGGGCAACAATCTTCCCCTTTCCCTCATCGCCGAAGAACCCGCCAACGATTATCGTGCAACTCATTATCCAACCATCTAGTATAGGAATGCCGGTGCCATAAAAGTATTACTCAGCCGTCTCCGGGCAGTTCTCCACGTGGAAACCTGGCCGGAGATGCAGCTGGCCCAGAAACAGTACGGATGGTGGGGTGGGGGACGGTATGCCCCCGTACATCCAGGGGGCCGGCCGGGACGTCAGGGACAGGTATCAGCAATGAACCGGTCCATGCGCCGGAGTGCCTCTGCAAGGTTCTCGCGGGAGACTGCATAGGCGCACCGGAGGTGGTCCTTTCCGCCCTGCCCCAGTACGCTTCCCGGGACGACGGCCACATGTTCATCCTTCAGCAGCCGCTCGGCAAATTCGAGGTCTGAGAGCCCGGTCTCTGCGACCGACGGGAAGGCATAGAATGCACCCTCCGGGCGATGGCAGCGCAGCCCGATCCGGTTCAGCCCCTCCACGAAGAGGTTCCTTCGGACCCGGTATTCCTGGACCATCCGGTCCTTCTCTTCCTCTCCCCGCCGCATCCCCTCCAGTGCGGCAACCTGTCCCATGGAGGGGGCGCAGAGCATCACGTACTGGTGAATCTTGAGGGCTGCATCACAGATCGCTTCCGGTGCACACAGGTAGCCTATACGCCATCCCGTCATCGCATAGGCTTTTGAAAACCCGTTCAGCATCAGGGTCCGTTCCTGCATTCCCTCAAGGGATGCTGGTGATACATGGGTGCCGCTGTACGTCAGCTCCGAATAGACTTCATCGCTGATGAGGAGGAGATCGTGGTCGATAACGATATCAGCAATCGCCAGGAGGTCCTCCCGGCGCATGACTGCCCCTGTCGGGTTATTCGGGAAGTTGATGATAAGGGCCTTGGTCGCTCGCGATACTGCTTCCATCAGGCGATCCTGCATCAGCCTGAAGTGGTCTTTCTCGAGACATTCAACCGGGACTGGCGTGCCACCGGCAAGGGTTACACAGGGAGCATACGAGACATAGCTTGGTTCGGCAACCATGACTTCATCGCCGGGATCGACAATGGCGCGTATGGCGATATCGAGACCTTCTGAAACCCCTGTCGTGACGACCATCTCGGTATCCGGATTGTACCTGACCCCGTAGTGACCGGCGAGCCAGTGTGAAATTGCGTCACGAAGCGGTTTGATTCCCCGGTTTGGGGTATAGGATGTCCCGCCCTGTTCGATTGAGTAGATACTCGCTTCGCAGATGTTCCAGGGTGTGGCAAAGTCCGGCTCCCCAACCCCGAGTGAGATCACTTCGTCCATGGTGAGGGCAAGGTCAAAGAATTTCCGGATTCCCGAGGGGGGAATAATTTTCGCGCGCGAGGAGACAAAATCCCTCATGGAGACACCTCACAGAGAATAGGGTACCCGGTCCCCGGCCTCTTTTTCACAGAAATTCTGGCCGTTTTCTTTGTAGGTCTTCATGATGATATGCGTGGCTGTCTCGCGTATGCGATCCATGGGAGCAATGTATTCCGAGACAAAACGCGCAACGTCCTGCATCGTCTTTCCCGTGACCTGGAGCTGGAGATCGTACACCCCGGTCATGAGGCGGAGTGACCTGACTTCGCGGAACTGGGCAATACGGCCGGCAATCCTGTCATACCCGTGATCCCGTTCAGGATTCACTTTCAGATCGATGATGGCTGCGACCCCTCCGTTTGCAGCGCGTTCCCAGTCAATGATCGTGGTATAGCTTCTGATAATCCCTGCTTCTTCGAGTGCAACAACCCGGCATTTCACATCTTCTTCAGAGAGTTCGGCCATGATTCCAAGCTCTCCCGCAGAGAGCCGGCTGTTCTCCTCGAGAAGCCGAAGGAGGAGGAGGTCTTTTCCATCCATGTTCTTTTCACCTGAACAGGGTCTTCACCCAGGCAATGTCCATCCGGTTAATTCCGTGGCCGCTCAACCGGGGATCGCTCAGGATGACATCCCATATTTTATGATTATTTGCGTCAAACCACATCTCTTTTGTCCTCCCGTACCGGCCACGGCTGACAACCCGGGTATTGATGACCCCGAGCATGTTCAGCTCGGAGATGAGGTCAGTAATCCGCCGGTGTGTGAGGATATCGAGATCCATCGCCGGGGCTATCTCCCGGTAAATCTTGCTCACCTCACCACTCGTGAATATCTTCTGTCCCATCTGGTCGAGGAGGAGCATGGAGTAGAGGACGACTTTGCTCTGGGTAGGGAGGGTTGCAACACATTCCACCATGCTGTCCGTCTCTATTTTCGCCTGCGCAATCTTGACATGCTTCTCCTGAACATGGTCAGACTCATCACGGTCGGCAATCTCCCCCGATACTCTCAGGAGATCGAGTGCCCTTCGTGCGTCGCCATGTTCCTGCGCGGCAAGGGCTGCACAGAGTGGAATGACCCCCTCGTCCAGTGCACTCTCCACGAATGCGATATCCGCACGCTGCTGCAGGATATCACAGAGCTGGGGAGCATTATAGGGAGGAAAGACCAGCTCTTCTTCCGAGAGCGAGGAGAGGACCCGGGGATCGAGGAAGTCCTTGAAACTCAGGTCGTTTGAGATGCCGATCATGCTCACCTTGGATTTTTTGAGATCGGTATTGATCCGGGTCAGGTTATACAGGGTTTCATCCCCGCTCTTCTTGACGAGTTTATCAATCTCGTCGAGCACGATCACCAGAACCCCGCCCGTCGCTTCGAGCTGGTTCTTGAGCTCCTGATATACCTGGTCGGTCGGCCACCCGGTCATCGGGATGATAGACCGGACCTTGTCGCTTGCGATCTCATCATCACCGGTGAGGCTCTTTGATATCTGGGCAAGCACGCGGTACTGGGTATCGATTACCTCGCAGTTCAGGTGAACAACCCTGCAGCTCGTTCCCATGTGGGTACTTGCATTCTCGAGCTCTGAGCCTACGTACCGGGCAACAGCTGTCTTCCCTGTGCCGGTTTTCCCGTAGATCAGAATGTTTGAAGGGGTTTCATTCTTCAGTGACGGGGCGAGAATCGCAGCTACCTGATCGATCTGGGGGCGGCGGTGAGGAAGGATCTGGGGGCGGTAGGAGTGCCGGAGAACTTCCCTGTTCCTGAAGATGTTACTGCCTGAGAGATATTTTTTGAAGAGTCCTACTGATTCAGGTGTTTCCGGCACTGCTGACCCCCTGGGGACAGATTCTTAGGTATCGGATGGTAAAAACCTGCTCATTTGGAGATCATATAAACCCCTTTGTTTCCACTCGAAATGCGCGTATAAGCATCCCTTTTTTCCCTCATCGCCATTATCAGGATTTTTATTCTTTAGTAGAAATTCCATGTTTTCCATACGAGACGTGGCCGGGGTGTTCCCCCCCACCCTATCGTTTCCATTGCAGATTGTTTAATGATACAGTGTGCTTGTATCTTAAATTTAAAATGAATTCATTTGTTTTGTTTCCCTGTAATTATATAAAAAAATTATGAATTGTATTTCAGATTTTTTTAGACACATATCGCAATTTTTCCAGAAAGGGAATTGTGCCATTCAGATCGTTTCAAAACCCCCGAAAATATTTCAGGAACACCCTGAGGAGAAATCCTGATTACCTGTCAGGAAGTCTCCTGCAATCCCACAATTGGGATTACATCAATCTCTGATATCCAAGCAGACCCCCTGATCGCGAACCAACCGAATTTCTGGATGACCCCTCCAACCGGACTGTACCTGTCAGGAGATACCATGAACAGTGGGCAATTTCACGGGAGATCTTCCGCCGGCTTTACCATCCATAGGGCGAGGGCCCTTTCAATCCGGGAATATTTTCTGGTACTGGATCGCTCTTCAGGAAACATTGTGAATATCACAGAAAACGAACCCCAGCGTAATTCCCTGGCAGGCAGCCAGCCCGGTTCCACTGGAAATAAAGGGGTAGGGAAGGACCAGGAGGGACCCGGGTGGAAATCGTTTGATAAATCCAGAAATCCCTGGGAAAACCCTGTATGGGCCCCGAACCAATCAACCCGCATCATCTTTTAACCACAGTATCATATATTCATCCCGATGAATCCGGAACATGTCCAGAGCAGGACTATACGGGGAGCTGTCATCACGGTGTCGAGCTCCCGCACAAGGGAAACCGATAAGAGCGGTGAGACGATTATGCACCTCCTGGAGGGTGCGGGGATCGGGGTTGCGGTATATACCATCGTTCCTGATCGGACAGATGCAATCCGCTCGGAAGTGATCAGGGCACTTGAAACTGCAGACTGTGTTATCCTCAATGGCGGGACCGGACTGACCCACGACGATTGTACTATTGAAGCGGTCCTCCCCCTCCTTGACAAACGAATTGATGGATTCGGGGAACTCTTCCGGATGCTCAGCTACCAGGATATCGGTACCTCAGCACTCCTCTCCCGTGCTGTAGCAGGGATATCGGGAGGGAAAGCAATCTTCTGCGTCCCCGGCTCAACAGGCGCAGTGAAACTGGCCACCAGCACCCTGATCATCCCGGAGATCACGCATATACTGACCCATGCAAACAAGTGACCCGGCGCCCCCGGGCAGTCCCGGCAGAGCAATGCTGCTCTCCCCGTCCCCCCCCACGCTGTCCCGGTATGCTATCGGTATACTTCGAGGAGCGCTACCCGCTCCAGTACCAGGTCCTGGAGCCGCTCGTTGCCGGTGACAGCGATCTCTTCTTCCGTGATACCAAAGATCTCTTTCAGCTCCGCGATTTTCCTGTCTGAAAATTGTTCCCAGTCTTCTCCACTGCAGTCCTCGCCGGTTTTCCGCAATGCTTCCCAAACGGCCGAATCCTCCGGGCAGATACAGAGGTAGATCCTGTTCATTCCGGGGTGCACTCCAAACCGGGCTCCCTGCACGCACTGCCGGGAGCCAGCTGCATAGAGGAGTGCCTCCATCTCCACACTATTGGAAATCTGGTTGCCGCGCTCAAAGGCACGGAACGCATGGGCGATCGCAGACACTGCATGAGCTCGTCCGGCCATCTGGTCAGCATTGAAGAGGATGATGTGAACTCCATGACGGAGGGAGAGATCCCGGACCAGCAGGAGAAAGGCATCCCGGTCATGAATGGTGACCCTGAATTGCCGGATACAGCATTGGATTGTCAGCATGGGTAATCCTCGTTACGCATATGACAGCGGGATCGAGGAGGGGATGGGGAGCAGATGCACGTGCAGCGTACTTCCTGATTGGCAGGCGGTGTGGCTCTCCTCCCGTCCGGAAGACTGGATGTGGCAATGGTGCAGCCCGGGGATACCCCCCTGGTCAAAGGAGCTTGTCTGGATATCCGATTTGAACGACCGGGAACCCTACCAGGACACCTGAAGGGAATTCCCCGCGTTGAGTTTGTCGTGATCAGTTCCCGGTCAGGGTACTGGGCTATTGTACTGATGCATTCCACGGGAGCTCTCCAGGGTGAGCGAGGTATCATGGATACCTGGTTGGAGCACTGGGCAGAGGTACTGGTATATTCACGGGAACCGTCCCGGGTTCTGGCAGTTCGTGGGCATCCCGGGTTCTGGGAGCTGATCCCTGTACAAAGCATCATTGAAGCCATCATCTCTCCTGCCTCCCCCCCTCTCCTCCGAACTGGAACAACGTCGGCTGCGATTGCGGTGCGGTAACGGGTGTTCGCTCCTCCCGCCCTCCGCGCAGATCCCGGAACACCTGGGTCGTGATCCCCTGCCCCAGGATGGGTATGATCTGGTCTTCCCCGGCCGCGAGAATTTTTTCCGGGGAGGTGAATCCATTGTTGAAGAGCCGCCGTGCCCTGACCCGGCCGATATTCCGTATCCGGACAAGCGGGATGAGTTCTCTCCTGATCCCATGTTTCAGGCAGAACTCGTATTCTCCAATGAGGGGGGCAAACCGGCCCTTGAACATCCGTGCCAGTCGCCCGGATGCATGGAGCAGCCAGGTAACGCTCTCGAGAATGTTGAAGATATCGCCCGGACCTATCGAGTACCGCTCGCAGATCGTGGCATCCGGGATTTCGTGGCTCCAGTCATAGAGCACCATCGCGGTCTTGAGCGCACGGAAATACTCCTCATCGGGACCAAAAGGATACTCGATCCAGAGCTCGCTCTCGTGTTCAAGAACAAACCGCTCGAGGTAATGGAGATCCCTGTTCCCGACATACAGTGTGTACATATCCGGCGTACTGCAGATAACCTGCAGGAGGCCGATATCCGAGTAATCCTCGGTGCTCAGCAGCCTGTTGAGGATGATATCTGCGCTGACCGGATCGACATAGAGCTGGGAGACGATCATCCCGTACTCGGTCGCTCCGAGGATCTCTCCCTGCTGCACGATCAGCTCTGCCCGGTCAAGAAATGTAAGGGCCCGTGCAATGACAGATCCCAGGACCCTGTCAGACTTCTTCTGGTGGAAGTAGAACGTGGTCTGCATGAACTCCCGCAGTTCCGCAAGCGAGCAGACAAAACCCGATGCGATGAGGGAGAGAATATGAGTTGTAAGCGCCTCCTCGGACGAGCACTGGGAATTGACATCCTCAGGGGGGGCATCAATATAGTACGCAAAGAGCTCCGCGATATCATGGGCGTCATGCCCGATAAGTACTGCTTCACCGTAGGGATCGAGGTGCGGGCGCCCCGCCCGCCCCGCCATCTGGTGGTATTCCCGAACCGGGATAGGGATCATCCCCTCACCACCGGTATACCGGCGGTAATCCCTGATAATCACACGGCGGGCAGGGAGGTTGAGGCCTGCAGCCAGGGTAGGGGTGGAGGAGATGCAGCGGATATGGCCTTTCCGGAAACCATCCTCGACAATGCTGCGTGCCTCCCGCCGGAGTCCTGCATGGTGGAATGCTGCCCCGCTCCCGACACAGAGGGCAAGCGATTTTTCCTGGTCTGTCTCTGCTATCTTCCCGAGCTGCTTCTGATATGCGGAGAGTTCCACTTCGTCCAGTTTGAGCGCCTTGGCAGCACGCTTCGCAAAGGCCTCAGCATTCTTTCTCGATGAGACAAAGATGAGACACTGGCCCCCTTCGCTGACGGTATCCATGAGAAGGCTCAGGTCATCGTACTTTGATATGGATGGAACGGGTCGCTTGGTGTCGTGGAAATGAATCTGACCGTTGTAGTAGATCCCCTGCCGGAGATCAACCGGTCTCCAGCTGCTGGTCACGAGCGCTGCATCGAGCCACCGTGCGAGGGCACCGGGGTTGCCGATCGTTGCAGAGAGGGCGATCACCTGCATGGCCGGGTTTTTTTTCCGCATCTTGGCGATCACCATCTCGACCGTGGGTCCGCGGTCAGGAGAATCGATCAGGTGTACTTCATCGACCACGAGGAGGCTTATCTCGCGGAGCCAGGGGGATGCATTCCGGAGCAGGGAATCAACCTTTTCGCTCGTGGCGACAATGATGTCATTTCTCCCGAGGTACTCATCGCGACGGTCAAAATCTCCGGTGGATATCCCGACCCGGACTCCCTTTCCCCGGAAGTCTTCATATTTCTCGCTTGCCAGGGCTTTCAGAGGTACGATATAGAGGCATTTTCCCCCGTTGCGTGCATGGTGGTGCATCGCCATCTCGGCCACGAGGGTTTTTCCACTGGCTGTCGGAACAGCCACGAGCAGGTTCTTTCCCGAGAACATCCCGGCATCAACACATGCTGCCTGAGGCGGGTAGAGTTCGTGAATCCCGGAGGATTCATAGCGCAGGATAAGGTCCGGGGGAAGCGGGAGGTCGGCAACCCTCATGCATACCCCTTTTGTTCCAGTCTACTGCCCCCGGAAAACCGCCGGATTAATAAACAACCCTCAGAGCGCGCATCTAGCTTTCCAGTGGAAATAATCCTCATCCGGGCGGAAATCAACCCGATCCCTCGATTCTGCAGGCGGATGCCATGTTCGTCAGTAGTAGTAATCGATCATGTCCTGTTTCAGCTCGCGGCGCTTGCGCTCCATGAACGCATAGACCGCTTCATGCGGGAGTCCCTGGAGGAGCATGTCAACGGCAGTCCGCGCGATCTTGATCTGCTCGGGGAGCCCGATGATCGCCACCGTCTTCCCAAAGACCGAGATCTCGCATTCCGTCATGTGTTCGATCTGCTCCCGCGAACGCCCGTCCTTCCCGATTATTCGTCCTCGCAGCCGGTCGAGCTGCCGCGGGCTGTCGGTGAGACCTGACAGATCGATGATGTCGAGGAGGAGGTCCTCGTCTTCAAGGAGTACAAACGCCCGTTCAGGTGAGAACCCGCGATTGATCGCCTGGACGACCTCGATTCCCCGGAGGAGCAGCGGGGCATCTTCTCCCTCCAGTTTTACACTCCCTTCCTTACTGTCAATGCTGATGGTGGTGCTGGTTTTAGTTTCGAGCTCTTTTTTTACCGAGCCCCCTTTTCCTATCAGGACGCCCAGTCTGTTTCCTGCGATTTTAATCTCCTGTATCATGTTCTCTCCGTCCTGCTTTCATGGTCCCCGGGGCATTGCCGGTCGCCCGGTTATTTCTGTGAACAGTTCCTTCTCGTCACGGATGGTACAGCGATCACCAAAGAAGCGATTCACATTTGCGATATCCCGTGCGAGGAAAAACCCGGCCCGGGGGTGATCCGGGGTGACTGCCTGGCCCATGTCAATCACGTAGGGCCGGTTTCCGTACAGGATATTGAACTCCGAGAGATCAGCATGGACAAGGCCGGCCTCCTGGTAGAGGGTGGTCATGAATGAGAGGATCTCCTGGTACACAGCTTCCGGGTCATCGATCTGCACACTCCTGAGCTGCGGGTAGGGGCGCTCATCCTCCCCGAGAAACTCCATCAGGAGGATGTTACGATCCCATACGAGGGGTGTGGGTACCGGAAGACCGGCATCAGATGCCCGCTTGAGATTTGAGAACTCTTTCCTGGTCCATGCAAAGACGAGGTCTTTTTTCGACCGCTTTATCCCGACAAAACGCCGGTCTCCAATGATATATTCGCTCATTGCATTGAAGTTGGCCGTCCGGATGCGGTAGATCTTTATGGCGAGATCTTCGTCTCCCCGCTCCGCGAAAAAGACGTTTGCCTCCTTGCCGGTGCTGATGGAGCCGCCGATTGCCGTGATCCATCCTTTATGCACCAGTTTGTAGAGCGCAAGGAAGGTAATTTCGTCAAAGACATCATCCCGGACCTTGAGCTGGTCCATATCCCTGATGCGGATACCCAGGCGTTCAACTTCCCGGTCAAAATCACTCTCGATCCGATCGATGCTCACTGCGGACGCTCCTCACTCCACATACTCCCGGACAGGGGAGAGGATCTCCGCGAGGTAGATTCCCGCGGTCTTCTTCAGGTCGAGCGGGTGGATCTCGCCATCCCGGTATGCTGCTTCTATCTGTTCGTAGCCCAGAAATTCGCGGTCGCCCCCGAATTTTGCCGGTCGTTTCACGGTCACGCTGCCAACCCGCGGAAAGATGTGGAACTGGAAGATCTGGAGGATCGGGTTCTCCTCACATTCCGGGGGGCAGAATGCCTTCTGGCACTTCTTCTCAATCTCGGCGACCGGGTCAGCTACAGAAATATAATTTCCACTGGAAGAAGACATCTTCTTTCCATCGAGGCCATTCAGGATGGGGGTATGGATGCAGACTGGTGCAGGGTATCCGATGGTTGCGAGGTGCTCGCGGGCGAGCATGTGGATCTTCCGCTGGTCGATTCCCCCCACCGCGGCATCGACGCCGAGCGTGGCGATGTCCACCATCTGCATGATAGGATAGATCATCTGGGAGACGGTCGGGGCGTCCATGTTCCGCCCCACTTCGTCCATGCTCCGTTTCGCCCGGTTCAGGGTGATCTGCTGCGAGAGCCGGAGGACCATCAGCTGGTACTCCGGTGATAACTGGAGCCTGGATCCAAGCACATATTCGACATCCCGCAGGCCAAGCCCCTCAAAACACCGCTTGTTGTACTCTGCCAGTTCCTGAACCTTTTCCATGGATCCCTTCCGGTTCAGGAATGCATGGAGATCAGCGAGGAGTACAACGACCTCGAATCCCGCATCCTTAAGATCGATAAGCTTGTTGATAGTGACCAGGTGCCCAAGGTGGATCTCACCGCTCGGCTCATAGCCGGCATAGACCCGCTTCTTCCCCTTCGAAAGGAGAGACCGGAGCTCTTCTTCGGTGATAACTTCCACCGTATTGCGCATCACGAGCGAATGGGGATCCATTTATCATACATGGGTGGCGGAGGGAATTAATGATTCTGGGAACCGGGGTGCATATCGGGTGGACGCTGAAAGCTGGCAATCATGGTATCCGGCGATACTGAAGCAGTGTATCCGGACCGGGCCGGGATGCGGGACACGCGTGAAGAGTTTTACCAGATCCATCCACCTTCTGGATATTGTTACGAAGGGTTTGTAGGTATTCCCGTCTGGTGGTACCGCTCGCTTTTCGGTTTCTTCGCTGCCCGCAGAATAGTTCCGGATCCATACCCCCCTGGAACATCCTGAAATAAGGATCTTCGCAATCCAGTGTGGGAAATCGTGATAACCCTACCATCCTGTTTGGGGATTATCGCACCCATACCCCCTCTGCGATGCATACAAGCCGCCCCGGAAAACACTCCGGGGGCATCCGCCCATCGACCGCGGGGCGACCGTCCGGTCGCCTCGTATCCCGGATATTCTTCAGAAGATGGCGCCCCGGGTGGCGTCCAGTGACTGTCCACAACAGCCATAAGAAACGAAGGTACTATTTGACTCACATACCATAGCGATGAGACTTAAAAGAAGAATATTTCCCTCCACTGCACCTGAAAGTGTCTTATATCGCCACGAAATTCAGTGCCTTGTTCGTCATTGCAATGGATTTTGCCGGGTCTTTTTCTGTGCCCATCATCGCACGGATACAGTCGATATTCTCCACCACCACATCGGCTTCCTGGTGGATTGCCTGGAAGAGGTAGAGCTCCTTCCCAAGGCAGGAGACGGACTCCTCGAACACACCGTTCTCCCAGAGGTCCGACCTGGAGCGCCCCATGTCCATGGCGTACTCCTTCAGCTCAGCGGTGCTGGTGATACCGGTCGCCTTCCGGACCAGTCCCATACGGGGGTGCTTCTCGATAATCTCGAGCACGTTCTCCCGGCCCGGTTCGCTCTTCAGGTCCATCTGCACGACGTGCATGTGCATCATGGTGACCGGGACGATCATGGCCAGGGTGACAATTGGGATGTGCGGCAGTACACTCTGCACGTCCGGTCCGTGGTGGCTCGGGATGTGGACGGGGTTCAGGACGATGGCATCGATGGGACCCCGTTTGATGTCTGCCGGATCACCTCCCCGCCGGACCATCACCGCCCGGACCTTCTCCACGCCATAGGCCGTATCCATCGCATTGATGATCCGGCAGAGTCCGGTGGTGTTGCAGGAGACAACCCGGGCAAACTGCTTCCCAATGGCATCCCTGTAGTTGCAGTCCGAGTTGAATGAGAACCCGGCGACCTCGTGGTCCTCGCCCCCCTGCCAGATGGCCTTTTTCCCGAGCTTCTCGTAAATCGGCCGGTTCTTCTCTCCCACCCCCCCGGGTGTTGCATCAACCACGATATCGGCAGCCTTCAGCATCTCCTCGACGCTCCCGGCGACTGTAAGTCCCACTTTCTCAAAGAGCGGCTTTTTTGCGATGTCTGCGATATAGAGCGGATACCCCCGTGATTTTGCAATGAAAGCCTCGTGACTCGGCCGGGTCTTGGATACCCCGACGACCTGCATGTCCGGCTGGGCTGCAACTGCGTCAGCAACGCGTTTCCCGATGGTCCCGTACCCGTTAATGGCGACCTTTATCATATGGGAGGGATGTCGTAGGAGGATACATTAAATGTTGTTATTCTGAAACGGAAACCGGGCATTCCAGCGATGGCTATCTGATATGCACCCGGGCACTTCATCACTGAAGAATGACGAGCACAGGATCGGATAACCATCCCCTGCCGTGCGGCAAATCCGGGTCACTGGGTTGGAGGGCAGCATCTCTGGTCATAGCAATAAAACCGCATCCACGTTTTGATACGGGAGGGAGGCGTCCCCCAAGTCGTGTCCGCATTCCATTGTGCCGTTCCTGCCAGAGGGATCCCTGGAGGTGTCCGTTCATAGCCACGGATCACGACAGAATCCATATGCATTCACCTCGTTTCGCCAACTATCCTGGCAGTGTATCCCGTATATTCCCCCGGCAGACGATCATGGTGGGAAAGGGCAGCACACAACGCATAAATCCCGGTAATTTCAACAGGTTTTTTAGAAGTTCTATGGAAGATGAAGCATACCGGCGGGCAAAAGCCCGTCTGGAGGAGTTGAAAGGGTTCTATTCCCACCTTGGAGCATATATTTTCGTCAACGTTCTGCTGATCGTCATCAACTATCTTACCACACCCGGGTTCTGGTGGTTCTACTGGGTCACGGTGTTCTGGGGATTCGGGCTCCTGATGCATGGGCTCTCGGTAGTTGCCCACGGCAGGGTCTTTTCAAAAGAGTGGGAGGAGAAAAAGATCCGGGAGTACATGGAGAAGGAGGAATAGACCGGGAGCGGAACAACTCCTGTAAAGGAAACCGTTATCCCCTGCGGGCAGAGCTTCCCGCAACACTCTGGTGCCCTACAAACCCGCGTTATCCGGGGATCTGCTGTTCTCTACCGGAGGCTGGTTGATGACCTGCCAGTAGAGCCCGAGGTCGCGGATGACGTTGGCGAACTGATCGAACTGGACAGGTTTGACGATGTAACTGTTCACGCCGAGCGTATAACTCTCGACGATGTCACGCTCCTCACGGGAAGAGGTGAAAACGACCACCGGTATCGCACGGGTTGCCGGCTCGTTCTTGACCTTGCGCAGCACCTCAAGTCCGTCCACCTTCGGGAGCTTCAGGTCGAGAAGGATGACTTTCGGCCGGACGGGCACGTTCCCCTCGTACGGTCCGGTCCCGAACAGGTAATCGAGCGCCTCTTCACCATTCCAGGCGACATGTATCCGGTCCCCGAGATTGCACCACTGGAAGACGTGGAGGATGAGCTCCACATCATTGGGATTGTCCTCAACGAGGAGTATCTCTGCACTGGCAGTACCGGAGTTCATGCGTTGTACTCACCGAAAAAGACGAAAAAGGTTGTGTCTCCACCAGGTGCGGAAAACCTCCTGTATTCAGACTCTATGGGGTTTGCACCATGGGGGATCTCCTCATCGTTGATGCTCCGCCACGATTTCATCCGGATCCCTGCAGCTACCGGTCTCCGGGCTGATCACAGGGTTACCTGCGCGGCCCCGGTCTCATCTGAAGGGACTACCCGATTGACAGTGAGTATATGCCCGATGCAATTTCCAGAATGTTGCCCTGACCCAGTGGTGGGGAAGCCAGATCCCGCAAATCAGGTACAATAACCATGTCCGGGCGAACCGGGTCTTAATGAACGACAAGTGGTGAAGACTGACCCCTGGATCAGGTATACTACCTGATCAGGCCGTTCCCCTGCCGGCCTGTACCTCCAGATCACCTCTCCACACCACGGCAGAATTACACTGAATGGGCCTCACCTCCCGTGCGGGTAATGGTGAATTTCCGGGGAGATTCCCTGAACCGGGTTCCCTCGTTTCTGCAAGTGAGGTAAACAGTGCTGTGCAAATCTTTAATTTCCACCGGGAAACATGATCGAATGCCATGATCCTGGACCAGGAGAAGATTACCCGGATTAAAAAACTGCTCAAGGCACGGCCGAAAGGCCTGACAATATCCGATATATCCCATACCCTCAAGATAAACCGCAATTCTGTAGCGAAATACCTGGAGATCCTCCTCATTACCGGGCAGGTTGAGATGCGCATGTACGGGAATGCGAAAGTATACTACCTCTCCCACCGCGTCCCTGTCTCATCAATGCTCAAATTTGCAAACGAACTCATCCTGGTGCTAGATAGTGAATTCCGGATAATTGAAGCGAACGATAATTTTCTCTCGTACTACAAGCTGAAGAGAGATGACCTCACCGGCAACCCGGTAGCTACGCTCCCGGGCAATACCCTCGAAAATCAGAGCATCGAAGATATCGCGCGGGATGCATCCGATAGCGGGGAGCTCTCGACCGAGGCGTCCTGTATACGGGAGGGTAAGACGAATTATCTCCGGATCAAGGCAGTCCCGACAGTCTTTGACGACGCATCCACGGGTATTACCCTCATATTCGAGGATATCACCGAGAAAAAACTTGTCGAGGAACAACTCCGGGTCAGTGAAGCAAAGTACCGTGCGATCGTGGAAGACCAGACAGAACTGGTTGGCCGCTTTGACAGGGATTTCCGCATACTGTTTGCCAACGATGCAGCAGTCAAGTACTTTCATACAATGAAGGGAGAAATTGAGAGTAACTCCGTTATCGACTTCATCCACCCCGATGATCGTGAGAAGGTACAAACTGCGCTCTCCGGTCTTAGCAGGGAGAATCCGGTTGTGGTCGTAGAGAACCGGATGCTATCCAGGGATGGTACAATCAGGTGGACCCAGTGGACAAACCGGGCGATCTTCAATGAACAGGGAGAGATCCTCGAATACCAGGGTGTCGGGGGAGATATCACTGACAGGAAGGATGCAGAAGAGGAGCTGATGGTCAAAGATCTCGCCATTGCTGCATCCATCAATGGGATTGCTATCGCTGATCTCAATGGGATCGTTACCTACGCAAACAGGGCATACATCCGGATGTTTGGCTACACCGGCGAGACCGATGTCCTTAACAGGCCCATTCACGCGTTTGCTCACGGTGATGTCGGTGAGTCAGCGGTAATTCTCGATGTCTGGAATACCCTTTTTGAGCGGGGGAGCTGGACTGGTGAAGTATCTCCACGGCGGATGGATGGTACTCCTTTCTCTGCCTTCCTCTCAGCGAGCCTGGTACGGGATCCTTCCGGAAGAGCCATCTGCCTGATGGCGTCCTTTGTGGACATCACGGATATCAAGAAGGCACGGGAAGAGATCCAGCTGAAAAATACTGCGATTGCAACCTCGATCAATGCGATAGCCATCTTTGATCGTGAGTACCAGTTGATCTATGCAAATGACTCCTTCCTCGATGAGTTCGGCTCTGCTGCCAGAGAGATCCGGGGGAAGCGACCGGAGGAGATCCTGACCCGGTTCGAGACGATGACACCCCGCTATGAGGAGATAGTACCGGAGCTGGCGAGCCAGGGGAAGTGGAAAGGGGAAGTCGTCTTTCGGAAGAAAGACGGGACGCTCAAATACATGGAGGCATCGTTCCGGACAACCACCGGCCCCTCTGGAGAACTGCTCTACATGCTCGCTTCGTTCGTCGATATCTCTGACCATAAAATCGCAGAGATCGCCCTGAGAAGCTCACGGCAGAAGCTCCAGGAGACCATCGAGTTCATGCCGGATCCAACCTTCATCGTCGACAAGAATCACCGGGTGATTGCGTGGAACCGTGCCCTTGAGACCTTGTGCGGGGTCAAGCGGGAAGAGGTGCTGGGACGAGAGGACTTTCATCACGCATTTGCATTCTTCGAGGAGGCAAGGCCAGTACTCGTTGACCTGCTCGCGCTCCCGCCCCACGAAATTGCACGGAACTACCCCTCAGTACGCCGCTTTGGAGACAGCATCTACATAGAAGCCCATATCCCGGGTATGAACGGGGGCAAGGGGGCGTACTTGTGGGGGAAGGCATCGGCCCTGATCGATCGTGAAGGGCATGCTATCGGTGCGATCGAGTCGATCCGTGATATCTCTGCGTGGAAACGGGCACGCGAATCCCTGCGCAGGACAGAAGCAGATGAACCTGTCGAAACAGCGTCGCCTGGAGAGAACGGTACGACAATTCGCGACCTGGTAAGGATGCGGCAGGAGTTTGAATCGGTCCTTGATCTGGTGGACGTAGCGGTCCTCCTCACCGATAAATCCGGTACGATCACCTGGGCCAATGAACGGTTCATTGAACTGGTTGCCGGGGAACGTGAGACCGTGATGGGTGCTCACCTCACGAGGTTCTTTCCCGGCGACGGGCAGCAGCTGCTTGAGGAGTGTGCCGCATCTCCCCACTGTGTGACAACCCTGCAGGTCACGGTGATCCCCCTGAATGGGAAGCAGGCTCTCATGGTGGATGCCCGGACTGCGGGACTGCCGGCAGGTGATAATCGTGTCCTTTTCCTCTCGCAGCACACCCTCTCTGATCAGTGAGATACTGCTCTCCGGCCATTCTCGAACCATGGGCTCCTGTCGATCAGACTTGCAGCGCACCCCCCTCTGGTCAGTGAGATATTGCTCCCCGGAGCCGGATTATCTCATGACAGCTCTAGAGATACAGCCCCTGTATCCTGATGACCTCGGTACTGCTCCCGGCTGCGGCATAGAGGCTGAGCGGCTCCTCGTTCAGTTCGAGAAAACGCGGCCCCCACCCCTGGGATTCGAGGATAAGGGCCGCCTGGGCCACCTCCCCAAGAATGAACAGCGCGGCTGCGAACGCCTCGACCGAAGTAAGTCGCCATGGCCGCCCGAAGTTCACCGGATTGGCCGCAACCAGGAATGGGAGGGCTCGTCTCTTCCGCCAGCTGCTGACTGCACCGGTATCGAGAACATCCCAGGAGCAGTCGAGGGCGGTGATCGACCGTGGAGGGCAGTCTGCAGGGGAGAGAGCCTGTTCAGCGGTAGGGTCGAGGAGTATACTGGTCCGGGGGATATGCGATATCTTTGAGAGGACTTTGACCAGTCCCGATCGCTCCAGCCGCTTCACGGTGCACTTCTTTGGATCGCAGCTGTTGTCCCGGTACGCATAGAGAGGGATCATCTATCATCTCTCCGTATGTACATGGTTATCAATGTACGTGCTGATGTCACCCTGCATCCTGAACCCGGCGCTCCGTCCACCCGGGATAACGCGGGATCAGGACCTGGTGTGGTTCACCCGTGCCATCGAGCGGTGCAACCGGTTTGGCATAGGGATCGAACCCCTGCCCTGCCCTGAGACCCTGTATCTTGGAGATGAACGGGAGCCGGGGATGTGCCCCACCTGCCACTGGGCTTTGGGCCGCCCGTCCAGCACTACCCAGGCTCCGGCGTCACGGGAGAGGGACCGCGCGTCAATCACTCCCAGATCGGCCCCGAATCCAACAGTATCCATCAGCAGCAGAATCACGAAACTTGCCATGATTAAACTGAAAAATCTTCCACTTCGTCCGGCAACGCTCATTACTTGGGGAATTCCTTCCATCGTGCTCCTCTCCTATTGCCTGCTCGCTCTGCAGCCGGACCTGCGTCAGGCAGTACCGGAAATGATCGGCATCACGGCAGTGATCG
>ENA-ORXD01001097-ORXD01001097.1-sediment-metagenome-genome-assembly--contig:-NODE-1097-length-25475-cov-3.670013_pt1 | contig 25475 bp, 20 predicted proteins | sample MGYA00237862_ERZ511471 | MGnify/ENA metagenome assembly ERZ511471
ACGTGCCGAGCTCTTTGGTCAGCCGTTCTCTGAGCACCTTGTCCTCCCAAAGCTTTTTCCGCAGGGACGCGTTGTTAAGAATGCTTTCGGCAAGCCGCTTGTTTTTGATAAATGATGTGACCGCCGTTCTGGACGTCGTTGCTTTGTCAAAAATTACCTTGGCAAGTTTGCTCTTCATTTCAAAAAGACCGTAAATTAGTTTCCTGTCTTTTTTTATTTCTTCAAGCAGCCATGTTTCATTCATGAATTTTTTCATGGAAAAGAAGCTGTCTAAATTTTTCTTTGACAGGTAGGCTACTAAAGCATCTACCTCCTCCTTCAATGGCCCGGTTATGCTTGTGTCACCCACCACATCAAACAGATCAACCATCCCCTGCCGAATACTGGCAAAGTCGGAACGTGTGGCATATATATGATCAACTATCCGTCTGGGTATTGTTCCCTCAAACAGCATGTTCAGCAACACGGGATCGATGATATACTCACCGATACGGTTCTTCAATATGGCTGCTACATCTTTTTTATTGTCCAGCATGCGTTCAATCAAGTCATGCTCGGGCGAAATCATACCGGCATCGATATACTTTTTCTTTTGTACCATCTTACGCAGACCGGAGATCGTCATGGCCGGAAAATGTTTGATTTCTATTTCGTTTGCCAAAAAAACAGGAATATTGCCGCCGGGATTAGACCGGTACTGATAGGTAATCCGTGTCTTATCTCTGCCGAAATATTCAAAATAATATTGGCCTTCCATTTCAGTGATCCTGTATACACCCTTCTGTTCAGGATAGTTGAAACTGTTTGCCGATCTGAACGTCAGGAGGGCCGAGCCGTTGTTGTAATTGTACTTGGTCTGGTTTTCAATGACCAAATCTCTATTCTGAAATGGTGGCGGTGTTCTTACAATAGCGTGAAAAACATAGGTGTTCCGGTCAATGGTCTTGAGGATGGTTGTTTTCTTGAACTTAGCCATCCACTCGGGATACGCCAGGATATCACGCATGACCTCACCGACGACCTCGATCTTGGCATCAACAAAACCCACTCCCTTGAATGTGCATACATCGGTTCCCGGATGGGTCATCCGATAGGTATCGATACCGTCTTTTGACATGATGAGCTCCCACTGGCCATCTTCCGCGGCAGCCATGGAAAATAGAAGCAGTAGTGCCAATAGAACCACCATAAATCTGATCACTGACTTCATAAACACCTCCTCATATGTTTTTCAATTTAATGGTATATCTGGTAAAAATTAAGGTCTGGATGGCAATATACATTTCAAACGGTCTTACCGGGACCTTTTGCCTTCTTCTTCGGACTAAACATTCGGTTGAGCTGATTCATGGATTCCATAAACAAGGAAACATATTTGCCTTCCCCTTCCAAAATCAACACGCCTTTGATGACAGCATTGTAAAGGGCCTTACGCTTGCCCAGAACCATATCCATCATGACCTTGCCACCGGATTGATTGTCCCGCCAGATCAGGGAAAAATCGGTGGTCATTTGTTTGCGGCTTGAATGTAAATTTCCTCTGGAAAACTGAAAGCAGCGCGACGTGTTATCTTCTTTGGATCGCATGATAAACGCGTAGTCATTTTTAGCCAGTAGCATGCGGAAATTTCTGTTGATCAATCCGGCCATTTTAAGAAGCCAGGCAAAACCATACATGAGTGTCGCAAGCCGGATTCTATAAAAAAATTTTTTAATGTCCATTAGTTCGTTAGAAAAGAAACTTACATCATTCGCCTACTGTAAGGCACGGGACACATCTACAAAATGCTGAAATTCATTTCCACTTAAAGAAAATGAAAAATACAATCAGGCTGTAAACAGCGGCTGTGTTTTCAAGGCAAAAGCCATATCGCCTTCTATTTTCATTTTGCCGGACATGAAAAGATTAACGGGCGAATCCTTCCCGCTGCTGATCAGGTTCGCATCCTCCATGGAGAGCCGCAAAACCGCCCGGGGTTTGTCGTTGCCATTAAACGTTGCTGTAATTTCAGAAGTGGTATCGTCAGAATGTTTTATTTGAAAAACGCTGGTTCCTTTCAAATCGCAAAGCAAATCAAACTTCTTTCTGGTCAACTGCTTCTGCAGGCCGATCAATATGTCGATGTTCTTCATATCCGCCATTTTGGACATGCTTTCAAGAGGGAAGGCAACGTAAATATGAGGGTTGTTCATGGCGCCTTCATTTACTTCGAAATTTATCCCGTCCTTGATGATATAACTGTACAGACTACCGGATATATCCAGGGTCAGTCTCAATTCGGTGCCTTTTAACTCCTCCTGTGCCCCCCGCATTTGAATATATTCCCTGGCCAGTTTGGGAATAAACTCCACTAATAACTCTTTGACATTAACATTGATGATGAAAGTTTGTTCCGGCATTACGATATCGTTCCCCTTACAAGTTATTTTTGTTTCGGGCTTATAAAATGGTCGTTTGTAAAAATTGTGCTGTTACATAATAATGCCTTCGGAAAGATGTCAAGCCTTTTTATACATCTCTATAGGGCTTTTTTAAGTTGGAATCATTCCACATATGGACACTTTTTTACATTTTTGCACGCCTGATGATTTTTTAGTATTAAAAAATTTTGTTAATTGCATAAAAAACTATAATTGACATTATTTTTAGGCTGTAATATTAATTTACATTATAACCTGACGCATTGATACAAAGAGTTTATTTTCAATTGCTGGAGGCGGTACAAATGAATAACAATATCGATAAAGGTGTGCCGTTCCACATCAAAGGATCCAAGGTCGAATATAAGCGGATGAGAGGGACAAAGTTCATCTTTGAGACCGTTACCCGTCCCTGTGATTTGAAGGATTCGGATTATGTGAACAAAGAAGCATTGTTTGAAAATATCAGACAGGTTGCCCGGAAAACGCTCCGGGAAGAAGTTGCACAAAATATTCCCAAATATTTCAGCGAAGCTGATTTAATATACATCTACAGTGATATGAACCATAAGGTCGTGGCCATGTCGGTATCCGGTTCTATGTTTGACCACGGGGATTTTGTCATGATCATGTGGCTTACGATGTGCTTAAATGATTACAAGAAAAAGGGTCTCTTAAGAGCATTAATTCCCAAGATGTTTCTTCATTATCTGAAGGAATATAATAAGGTCATGGAATACAAAGGAATAAAACGTCTGATCCCGTTTTTTAAAAGAGCTTATATGTTTGGCCGGGCCATTAATCCTGTTATTTATCACGCTGTTTTCGTGTCGCCAATGGATATCTCCCCGCCCATAGATAAAAATGGAGAAATAGACATCACAAATATATCGGAAAAAGAAATAAAGATTAGAAAAAATTATCTCAGGAAATTGGAATATACAGGTGATAAAATAAACGAAAATTTATTTATTTTCCGGAGTGTTCTCACCAATGACGAGGAAAACAAAATTACACACGCCAATATGCCCCTTTGCCCCGAGACGAACGTGAATAAATTTTTCAAAGACAACCTCGGCCTCGAAAAAGGAAACGCGCTTTTAATACTCATATCCTGCCGTCCGTTGCCGGCCATGTTTATCCAGTTTCCCAAAGTCTTCTTCAAAAATGTATGGAGAACGATCAGAGATGGATTTCAATCTTTCATGAAAAAGTCTGGACAGCCTGTGTCCTTGCCGGGGAAAAATAAATAATTCATTTATTTGACGACTTGAATCAGTCCTGTCCGAATCTTTGTAATAATTTGAAAATCGAATTTGCGCCGAATTCAACGGCGGCGACAGGAACGCGTTCATTGGCGGCGTGAACAGTTTCTGTGAAATTGAAATCTTCAGGAAGAATCATGGGCAGGAAGCCGTAGGTTTGAATTCCCAACCTTGAGAAAAAGCGTCCATCGGTTACCGCGCTGATGAGGAAGGGTACGGGAATCCCTTCCGGGTCGGATTCTCGCAGGATGTGAGAAAGAACGCTGAACAACCCCATGTCCGGTTCAGGCGGTCCTGAATCGAATCTCATGATCTCAAATTCAACATCCTTCCCGGCGATTTGCCTTAATTCGTTGATGATGTCTTCGGGCTTGAACCCGGGAAGAAGACGACCGTCCAAATCAACCGATACTTCACTGGGAATTACATTGATCATCTTGCTTCCATGAAGTATCGTGGGACTGACCGTATGGTGAAACAGCGGGTAAAGGGTATTGCCATTTGATCCCAGTAACTTCAAAATGATATTTGTCATGAAGGAGTTATTCAGTTGTTTGAGAAGGAAACCTCGAAGGCCTCCCAGTGCTGATGCCGTTTCTTCCACCATGATTTTTGACGGTGGCGTGATGTGTACAGGCAAATCTTTTTTGTCCAATTGCTTCAGTAGTTTTGATAATTGCATCATCGCTTCGCCGCGCACAGGCACAGAACCGTGTCCGCCTTTTCCGTGAACCGTTGCTCTGATCCAGCAGATTTGTTTTTCCGAAATCGTGATTGGGTAAAAGCGTTTTCTCCCTATCCGCACAGTAAACCCGCCAAATTCGCCAATGGCGTAACGAATATCCTTAAAAAGTTCCGCATGATTTTCTATGAGAAACTTCGCGCCGAAATCACCGCCCGGTTCTTCATCGCACACGATGGTCAGCAAAACATCTCCCGCCGGTTTTAACCCTTCAGCTTTCGCGCGTAAAAAGGCGGCCAACATCATGGCAATGCCGCTTTTCATATCCAATGCGCCTCTTCCCCAGACAAAGCCGTCAACGATTTTGCCTTCAAATGGAGGGTGGTCCCATTTTTGTCCTTCGGTGGTTACCACATCCACATGACCATATAACAAGAGGGGATTGGCCTTTCGTTCTCCTTTAATGCGCGCTATAAGATTCGGGCGGTCCGGCTTTTTTGCCAAAATGACGGATTCGATTCCCGCATCGGACAAGAGCCCGCGAATATAAGCAATACATTCGGCTTCATTGCCCGGCGGATTGGTCGTGTTAAAGCGAATTAACCTTTGCAGTATCTCTACAGGGCGTTTATATATCTCTGAAGCCGGTTGTTGGTTTGGCATATTATTCTCCGTTTTTCAAAAATATTGGATGACGCATCTTTTCTATCAGATGATACTATTACAAAATATTGTAACGTATAACAAGGTCAAATTTGTTTAAGTTTCCTTCTTGACAGAAAGAAGCGCATTGCTTATGCTCCGCGAAAAAACAAGCTCTTTGAAAAGAGCGCTAACATTAAATTTGGAGATGTTTTAATGAAACTTAGTAAAGAACAGATGGCCTATCTGGAAGAAAATATGGGCAAAACTATTTTGCCCTTTTCCAATTTTGAAAATAAAATAAGATTGGGTACGGAAGCCATAGAAGTTTTATTATATTATAAAAAAGATTGGACTCCACAGCAGTATTTCGAGGCTTTTGTAAAAGCCGCCAATCATTTCAACCTTTTTTCCAGCCGTATTATCAGGATGGATGATGATAAATACGCGTTGCATTACTGTACGGACGGAGTCCAGTTGCACGTTTTGCCCCCGATAGACGAAAATTTTGCTGACGTTAATATTGATGAAATAAAGAAGAAAATCGTCAAGGTGAAAACATTACCGGGAGAACCTCTGCTTTCGCTTACCATAGTAAAATTAAAGGATGGATCATTAGGAGGAGTCAGTTGTTCGCATGCTGTTTGTGACGGGATTATTTTTATTCTATTCCTCTCTCTCTGGGGATGCTTCATAGAAGGCACTGAGCCTTACCAACCATCACCTCAAAGATTATTTAAAGGCAACCCCGTTAGCTCCGATACCATTGATAAGGTGTTTATGCCTTCTTTATCGGAAGTGAGCGATGAAATAAAGGAGCGGCTTAAGTCCGTTGATGAAAAAATATATACGAAGAGGGAATATTTTCCGGATAAATTGCTCGATGATATCAAGAAAAAAGCGAAATTAGAGAACGAGAAATATAACATTTCCAATAATCAAATTATGAACGCAGTGATCATGAAAAATTATCACAAGCAAATGCTGCCCAATGCCGACAGGGTTCGATTAAGAACCCCAATCAATCTGAGAGATGTGCATCCGGACATTGATTCCATGTATCTTGGCAATGCGTATTTTGACAGTATCGCCGACTTTAGCAAAGAGGAAATGGACAAGCTGTCCATATATGAGATTGCGTACCGATTGAAGGAATCTATTGCTGTCATGAGGGATGTGGAATACATAAAGAGGATTGCCTCTTTGACTCAATATGGGATCCAGTTAAAATCCGATTTGATTGAAAATTATTCTCTTTATAATGTCGAAACCGATATGATTTCAGCAAATTTAGCTCATTTGAATGACATTGCCACGCTGGGATTGCCTGAAGAGAAAGGTAAATTTTTGTATGTAACGACGCCGGTCCATACAGGTTTTGTAATACTGAAGGAAGAAAGTGGCAAAATATTTGCTGACATAACAAGCAGATATCCATTAAAGTAAGTTCTGCTTCCGGCAGATGATAAATTAATATTCCGCCAACCGCAGAATTGATGGATTCCCGTAGATCAGAATGCTTATTTCAAATTTTATATATTTTATTTCTGATATTGAAAAATTAAAAAATTATAATGCCCTTGCCCATAATCTTTTTATCAAGCTTCTTCTGATAGGCTTCCCTTGAATTTTCAAATGGGAAATAGTCGGAAATGAAATCCTTGAACACCAGTCTGCCGGACGTTATCCATTTCATGACCTGTTCGTGGGCGGCGCCTTCCTCGGCCTTGACCGGCATCTGCTGGAATATGACGTTCCAGTTATAATTCGCTTGACTGTAGTCGATGGTTATTTCTTCCTTTTCAGGCACACCATAGCACAATACGCTGCCGCGGTCGGCCAGGATACCCATGGCATCATTAACAACGGCAGGGGATCCGACGGCGTCGATTACATAGTTGACTCCTTTGGGATAAAGTTCATGAACTATGCGTTGAACTTCGTTTTTTTCGGCATGACCGGCAGACGAAACATTCTGCTTGATGACAGCTTCCGATCCGAGTTTCTTGGCCTTGGCCAGCTTTTCGTCATGGCGGTCAACGGCAATGATATTTTTAATGCCCAGAAGATGCATGATACGGATAAAGGAAAGACCCACAGGCCCGCAACCATACACCGCGACGGAATCGCCGCGCTTTATGCCAAAATAACGGTGACTGCTCAGAACCTCGCGGAAGGTTACTATCATTATGGCGTCGGTATGATTGATATCTTGGGGCAGAATTGTCTGCGCGTAGGCAACATCCGGTGCCTGGCCTTCGGGATAAGCCATAAGATCGGACACGACGGCGTATTCGCTCAATGCCCCCCAGCCGGAACCCAATTCACCGAACAACTCCGGATCCGGATCAACAAAGGGAAGCAGAACCTTATCGCCGCGTTTGAAGCTCTTGACGGCAGCGCCGATTTCGACGATTTCACCAACCCCTTCGTGCCCCAGGATTAACGGATACGTTGACTTTGGAACGCCTTTGAATTGATGGTGAAGCAGTTTAATATCTGTTCCGCAAATACCGCAGGCAATGGTTTTCACGAGCGCCTGTTGTTTGGAAAATCTGGGCGTCGGTATTTCTCTGATTTCTGTGGAACCGTCTTTATTGACAATAAATGCTTTCATTATCCAAAGGCCTCCCGTTGATGAATGTATTATTTCGAATTACAGAATGTATTCTAATGATTCATGATGAAACAATAATCTGCATGGGCTTTTCTATCACATGTTCAGTTGAAATTCAGGCATTTTTTTATTGTGAAATTCCCATGCCGAAAGCGCATAACCTAAATACCCTGAAGGGTACCATGGGGTTACTATAGGCGTAGTGGAATGGGTAAGTTGAACAATCCTGCGCAGCAGAGGGTAATGAGACCCAAGTTTCAGAAACAGAGTGCGCTGAAACTTGCAGGTTGAATTATCCTGCATAAACATGGATATCATACCCCGCAGTTTGCTGCGGAAGGGTCCAGGGCTTGTCCTGGGGTTTATATCCGTGATTTATCGTTTTAGAAATTAAATAGTATAAGGTTTATATGGTCAGCAAAGATTATTTTTGCCTGTCTAAACTAAACTCAATAAAATAAAAGACATAAATTGTTGGCAGGCATATTTTGTGCCTGAGATAGTGGACATCATGCCCTGTATTTTTTATAAATATTTCTTGACATATATGTCAGAGCTCCCTATGCTCCTTTATTCCTAAAAATTTATTCAATACAATTTTTATGTAAAACGTCGTTAAAAGGATTTTAAATGAGTCGAATAGAAGCAGCAATCTTTGATATGGATGGAGTCCTGATCGACAGCGAACCATTGCATTTCATGTCGGATATAACCTTATTAAAAAGACTTAATATTGAAACAACTAAAGAGTATCATAATAAATATGTGGGATTTTCCGCTTCTGACAAGTGGAGAGAAATAAAGGATGCGTTTAATATTCAGAATAGTCTACAAGAAATACTGAATATGTCGGTTTTAACGAAATTGGAATTATTAAGCCAGAGTGATTTTGATCCCATTGAAGGAATTCCGGAATTATTGGAGACATTGAATATTCATGATATTCCGGTTGCCGTGGCATCTTCATCTTCAGGTAGATTTATTAAAGAAGTTCTAAAAAAAATTAGAGTGGAAAAATATATTAAAACGTGGGTTTCAGGGGAAAACCTGGAGAAAAGCAAGCCGGAACCGGATATTTTCTTAAAAACTGCTGACGTTTTACAAGTTAATCCCAGAGGATGTATCGTTGTTGAAGATTCTAAAAACGGTGTCATCGCTGCAAAAAGAGCCGGAATGAAGTGCATTGGCTTTGTAAATGTAAACTCTGGAAATCAGGATTTGAGTAAGGCGGATATCATTGTTGATAAAATAACGAAAATCAATATAAATAATTTGATATCCATGGAGTACTAAGGAAGTGCTTGCAAATAGCAAATATTTCCTCTCTTGTTAACTTTAATCACCGGAAGTAAATTAACTAATTTTTTTGTTTTATATTAAAATATTAATATAAAACCGTCTTGTTTTTTTACTCAAAGGTGTGCAAGAATCAATAAAGAAATTTTTCCCTTGGGAATGTCATGGTGAAAATTAATAAAGTCAATCATAAGACGTATATTCAATATCTGGAAGAAAATTACGGTAAAACCATCCTTCCCTTATCCATATTCCAAAATGAATACATGCCGGGTTCAAGCCCATTGGAACTTTTGTTTTTTTGGAAGAGAGAATCTACTTTGTCAGAAGCAAAAGAAAGTTTTTTCAAGGCCGTTGAACATTACAACCTTTTTTCCAGTCGTTTGATTATGACTGGCGACAATCAATTCGCATTACAATACTGCACTGACGGTATTGAATTTAATTTTCTGCCGCAGCTTAATGCTCATTTCGATAGTATTCATATTGATGACATAAAAAAGATGATGGTCCATGTTAAAACATTGCCCGGAGAACCTCTTTTTGCGCTGACCGTGATACCGGTGATAGGTGGAAGATTTGTTGGCATGAGCTGTTCTGATGCGGTAGCTGATTTTGTTTCATTAATTGTTTTTTGTTATGCATGGAAATGCATCATAGAAGGTAACGCTTTTCCACTTCCTTCATCCCAGAGATTATTTACAGGTCAGCCCGTGAGTTCTGATAAAATTAGCAAGGCATTGATCCCCTCATTAACCGAATTAAACGCTAAAATTCAAAACAGGGTTAAATCAAGCAATATGAAAACATATTCTAAAAGAGAATACTTTTCAGATGAGTTTTTTGATGATGTAAAACATAAAGCAAGATCGGAAAATGAGAAATATATCATTTCCAATAATCAGATTATAACCGCATTTCTATTAAAAAAATATTATGATCAAGTTCTGCCGGACACGGACAGGATTGTCTTGAGAAATCCTGTTGATCTCAGAGAGGTCCATCCAGATATCGATCCCCTGTATATTGGCAACGCGTTCTTTGATAATACGACCGAATTTACAAAAGATGAAATCCACAGAATGTCCATACCTCAAATTGCGCATCGCCTGAAAGAATCGGTTAATCATACGAGAAACGAACATTACATTAAAGCAATATTATACTTATCCCAGTATGGGATAGAATTAAAGGCAAACATTATTAGCAATTATTCTTTCTACAATGTTGATACGGATATAGTGTCGAGCAATTTAATCCATCTGAATGATCCGCAGTCTTTAGGCCTGAGTTCAAATCTTGTAAACATATTATATATCAGCGCCTCGCCGACAAGTTTCATTATGTTGAAGGAAAAAAATGGCAGTGCGTTTGCGCAAATAACAAGCCGATATCCATTCATTCTTCATTAATGTGAATTATATTTACATCTCAACAATTATTTTGATTATTACAACCGGATTGTCTTATTTTCCACACCGCCTCGTAAATATTTTTTACAGAAATTTGAAAGCAATTGTCTATGATTTTTTATTTCTACAGTTGAACCACAGAAATAAATGCTAGACAAAGGTTGTCAAGTCATATAGCAATACAAAACTTCATGAATGATGGTTGGAGCAGCTGGATGGAAAAGAGCATTAACGGACAAAGTTACAAATGGAACCTTGAGCCGGGGAAACGGGTTTTAATTAATCGGCTGGTCAACGAGGAACAACCGGAGAAAAAACTTCAGGACGTAATAAATAGAGAAGGCGCCGGTTCTCCCGTCGGTCAATATACAAAGCGTTTGTTGAATGTCATGTCCGAAACCGTTAGAAAAAATCAACCTCTGGAAGGCCGAACAGTATTGCCTATGGTGATTTGCGCGCGTAACGAAGAAGTATCCTTGCCTCTTACTTTAAAGACGCTGGTGGACTCGGCCGTATATTTTCAGAGAAATCACCCCGGTATGCATGTGGCTATTCTGGTTTTCAACAATGTCAGCACGGATGAAACGACAGCCGCTGTGGCTCAATTTTATTACGAACACACGCAGGAACTTTCAGAGAATCATATTTCCATAGAAGTGATGTACGAGGGAAGGCCGGGTAAAATAAACGGCCTGAAAAGTGGAGTAAATTACATCAGAAAAAATTTTGCGGGAAAATTCAGCCACGTCCTGTTCAGTGATGCTGATGTCGACTGGGACGAAAAGGCCGTTCATGCTCTTTGGGAAAAGGCTAACACAAGCGCCGGCAAAAAACCATTACTGGTGGGATCTAACATTTTCCCCCGAAATAGAATAACCATCTGGGGTTTATTAGAATCAATTGTCTACTACGGCTATGGGTCGCTACCGCCAAGAAATCAGGGCATATTTATGAAATTTATTTCCGGCATGGGTTACCTGGCCGATGCGAGCGTTCTTTTTCATTTTGACGAGATGAATGACGAAGTCAGCAGCGACGACGTAGCCATCTCTGCTTTGGTCGGCCCGGAAAATATTTATATTGCCGCCGATGCTATCGTTAAATATGACCTGTCTGAAGAATGGCATACCTTTAAAAGAATACGGGCTCGTCACGTTCGGGATATTCTTCGGCTCGAAAAATGGATGTCCGCGAGGTACGGAGAAAAAAAAGCAGCGGAGATGATTTCATCTGTTGCCGAACTAGGCGTTTTTCAGATTACCAATGGTTTTTTTAAACCGCCTTTACCCCTTGAACCGTTGGATGGTTCTTTCTATGAGAATTTCAAAAAAATTGTCCGATATATTTATTCCGTGCCGGCTGCAAATTATCCAGTATTTTATCTTTACGTCGGCCTCTTGGGTATGCCTACGGTCTATCCTTATTTGATCATTGGTGGCATTATGCAACTTTACAAGGCGTCGTGGACGGATGCATTAGTCGGTTTTGGGAAAAAGCTTTTTTTGAGTTCTTATGTGTCATTCATGCAGAACAAAAAACCAAAAAATGAAAACAAAGAGCAAGTTGCTTCAGTGGGAAAAGATTGGGATCCTGCCTTGCAAAGAAAAAGCAAAGGACGTTGGCAATCCAAAGACTGGTGGTCCAAAGTACGTAATTTTCTGTCCAACAATTTGAACTGGGCTTTTGCGATTATTGCGATGATTGAACTTTTTATTTATGAGTTTGTTTTAAGACATGTATTCCTTTTTGGCGCGGATAAATTATCGTCTTTGGCTGAAAACTCTTTAATGAACATGGAGGCATTTTTCAACTCGCTCAGTAAAATGTCGCTCTGTATCGGTCATCATATTCCCATGCTTGCGGTCCTTCTCTGCCTGATTGTGTATGTATTTCTGTTCGGCTTCTGCTCACTTGAGAGCGATAAAATCAATGAAGGCTCCGAAGGCAAGTTTGTTGATTCATTAAAAAATGTAACAAAAAAATTTCTGAAAATAGCTGCCTGGCCGTTTAGTGCTTTTGAAAAAATAATATTGTTCCCTGTTATTGTTCCATTGACCTTTGCGAGGTTGATTTTTAAAAAACTTTTTTAAAGTTTTTAAAACTCGTAAGCGATCAAAAAAATATTTTTGAATGATCAATGGCTTAAATGATATTTTATAAGCAAGGAACTTCTTGATATTGATCATCATTCAATCCAGGGAGCTCGATTTTTATTATTTCTCAAATCTGCAACACAATTATTGAAAGTAAAGCCAATCAAGTGTAGACTTCAATAACAGGCAGGAGAAGATCAGATGATCGCCGGTATGCTTTGAGCAGCCGGAGGAAAGTCCGAGCTCCGCAGGGCAGGATGGTCGTTAACGGCGACCGGGGGCGACCCCAGGGAAAGTGCCACAGAAAAAATACCGCCCCGCGCGAGCGGGGTAAGGGTGAAAAGGCGAGGTAAGAGCTCACCGCTTTTCCGGCGACGGAAAAGGCAGGGTAAACCCCATCCGGAGCAAGACCAAATAGGAGAACGTTTGAGGGCGGCCCGTCCGATGTTCTCGGGTCGTGTCGCTAGAGGCGTCAGGTAACTGACGTCCCAGATGAATGATCATCGACGTGTTGAGGGTAACCGATACACGAAACAGAACTCGGCTTATGATCTTCTTCTCGCCTGATATGTAAATTAAAAATTTTATGTGATTCTAGCGCTTTTATAATAATATAAATTTGATTTACATCTTCTTTCCTCTTTCCTTCGCTTCACTATAAAGCTTCCAAACGCAAAGGCCTATTGCGAGGAAAAAAGAACAAAGCATGAAGTTGGGTGTTGTTCCGAGAATTTCGTCCACAAGATATCCAAGGTATAAAAACAAAAAGGAAGATAACACCATCGCAACCCCCCATGCCGACAACATTAAAATTCCACTGAATTTACGGACCTGATCAGGATCTTCCTTTGGTTTTCTCCCTATCTGATAACCCTTCATATCATTTCATTCAAACCCCTTCAAAATATAAACATAAAAAAATTTAGCATACTTTTTACACCAAACGACCATATCGATGAAAGCTTATTCTAATTGGATAATATTTATGAATCTTTTAATGAGATCCATTCCCAGTTCTGTAAAGATGGCAATTAATATAATAAAGAGGATGAAGACTATGATTAATTCGCGATTGCTTATTTTTTTGTATTTTCTTCTTATGATCCAAAGAACAATGCAACCTACAATAAATGCGAACAGATGAGGCAAATAGTTCATTTTCATCTCCTTTAAAAGAAAACAAATTTTTTGTTGTTTAAATGTTAATACTAACTTAAAATATTATATATTGTATTTGATTAAAGTCCATTCTAATTTAGAGATGAAGACAAAGAAAATAATGGGAGTGACCCAGTGGAATAGTCTGCGAGTTTCTCAATCCCATTCCGCTTCGCTTCAGGGATAATTCGACTAGCGCTTCAGACTTCATCCCGACGGGTCGGGATTCGTCTTTAGCGAGTCTCATTAAAAAGGCCGAATCGAAATTCGGCCTTTTTTAGGTTGTTAGATTTAATTTAATTACTTATCGTCATCGTCATCGTCATCGAAAGAACCAATGCCTTCCGATCCTTCAGGAATTTCCGCCTGCAGTGAACGGCTGATGCCGCGGACAAGCAGAAGCATAATGAAGAAAAGAATAATCATGGAAGCAATAAGAATAAATATGACCGTCGCGGTCCATGCTTTAGATTCCTTTTCAATTTCTTTGGCTACTTTCATGGCTTCATGGTTATATTTCTCAACATCCAGTCCCAGTCCTATCCATCCAAAACCGGCCGGTTCCGGAAGGTTGGACGCGAAAAACTTGATTGGCGCGTACGAAACAAATTTGGTGATGCCACTAAATTTGTACATTAGAATTCCTGATTTTCCTGTTGCCGCTTCCTTGGCAATATTAAATATATTGTGATCCAGAAAGCCCAGTTGGAACATATTCAATGCTTCCGCGCCTTTCTTGGCCAGCTCTGTTGCATTTTCAGATGAAAGTGTTGGCACGAGTGTTCCATCTTGATTAAGTCCAACAATGTGATAATCCGCTGGATGTGAAACAACATAACCGCGATTATCTACCAGGTAAGCATAATTTCCGGTGTTAGTATCAGTTTCGAATACTTTTTCAGCTTGCGTAGGCACAAGTTGATCGGTAAACGCGGCCAGATGGCGATAATCCAAAGAAAGTACAATCATGCCGGCAAAGCCACTTTGATTGAATATCGGTGTCGCAAAACGGATAATTCCGGAAAACCTTTGTTCCTTTTCAAAAGCTGCCTTATCGACATAATAACCCGTTACAGGAGAAACATATAATTCGCCTTTGTTCAGACCTTTTGTCTTGGCAAAATAGTCTTCAGTTTTATATGTCGTATTGGCCGGATTGCTGACATTGACCCGTTTGTCTGCCGGCACTGCCTGGCCGTCAACGATTTTAATCTGTTCGTTGCCGTTTTTATCAATCAGTGCCATCTCTTTATACAGCGGCATTAGTGTCTGCTGTATTTTATCGTTCTTTTTGACCCAAATTGATTTTTTATTTTCACTAACAAACTGTTTGTATACAGCTTCTGTCGAGGGAATGATTGTTGCGACTTGTAAATCTTTTTTACATTCCATCAGGAATTTAGCAACTTCATTTGCCGTATTGACGGCTCTTGCCTTCATATCTTCCTGGGATTTGTTATCGAGAACGTTGACGGTTCTCTCTTTTACAGTAACCCCCAGCTTAAACATGCCGTTGGCAATTAAGAAAGCCATTAATGATAAGGGGATTACGATAAGCAGGAAGAACACGCCTCCAATATTAAAAAAACGCTTATCTTTATTGGTTTTTGACATTACTATTTCCCCCTAACCTTTGTTATTTTGTGTTAAATTTTTTTATTAACCCAAAAAATAACGCATGTAAGGGTTAGCATAGAGAAGAACCAGAGAAACAACCAGCGCGTAAATCGCAATGGATTCGGCCATGGCCATGCCGACCAGCATGGTCATCATGATTTTTCCCTGAACGCCGGGATTTCTTCCCACAGCGCCGCAAGCTCCACTGGCTGCAGTTCCAATACCCAAACCTGCGCCGACGGCTCCAATGCCAATGGCTAAACCGGCTGCAATCATTGCTCCAACAGCGAAAATAGCTTTGGAATGAAGATCGCCCGGTATGGCTTCTGCCTCAGCAAATACAGCTGGACTTGCCACAAGTAGCATTGCCATTGATGTTAATACTGTTAAGATTTTTTTACCAAATTTGTGTAACATTGTTTGTCTCCTTTCATAATAAATTATTTATTTATTATTTTCCGTTTTCCATAACATAAATCGCCAGCCATGGGAAAGAGAAATAATTTAATACTTACACCGGTCGAAGATTCTTGCATTACTTATGCCATGAAAATACGAAAGCCAAAAATATATACTAACGGTCATAAAAATTTCTTTAAAATCATTCTAATATACTGATATTATTTATTTTCGTTAGATAATACAAAGATAAAAAAATCATAAAATAATATGTAAGAATTTTTGTGTTTATGAAAAAATATTAAGGCTAAACAAATTTATTTAATGTTTTATTAAATAAAATAATAAAACATTAAAAATCATTATCAAGACAATTTTATGAATTGCATGAATCCACGTCACTTTGGGGATGTCCTATATGCTTCGCATAAGGGACAATTTAACTTACAGACATTACCGCACTGCGTCTGTCATGTCTGAGTTTCATTGATTCGATCAACTTTTCAACCGTCGCAAAGCTCGGTTTCAGAGAGTCTCATTATTTTTATTGAATTTTTTCGCTAAGGTCGTTATATCTTAATAACAAAAAATAAAAAAATTTCAAAGAAGGATGATTATGCAGGAGCTTTTGACGGCGATAACTTACCCGGTTGTATGGCTTATTTGTTCCTATATATTAAAAATTGAAAGTGGTTTGGCAAAGCTTCTCATTGCATTGACGGCAGCAATCCTTGTTTATGTCCTGGTAGGCATGAAACTCTCTCAGAAAGAAAACAAAGAGGATAAAGAAGAATAGGTGGCTTTATTCAATCGAATTAAAATCCTTTTCTATCGGGCTGTAAAATTACGCATCTGGTTTGCCAGCATCACGGTCATTATCCTTTTTCTTCTTTTAGCTTTGACGGTAAATAGCGCCCGCGAAAAAGATATTGTGGAAATATTCAGCCGTCAGCAGCTGGCCAATGTTCAAAATATCGCTACGAGAATGGCGGATGTTTTTTCTCAAACAACTAAAAATGTCGACTTGTTTTCCAATTCTTATTATCGTTTTTCAATGTCTTCCGAGGGGATTGATGGTTATTACAAAATGTTATCTTCCGGCTGGGAAAACACTTTTGACTCCATTGTTCTATTTGACGCTCAAGGAACTATAAAAAGTATTTATCCGAAAGGATCCATTCCGGCAGTCAATGTGTACGAACAATTCAAGATTTTAAAAAATAAGCAAAAAAAATATTTGGGTGTGGCTTTGCCGAAGCCTGCCAATGGGGCAAATTTTGAAAACGCTCGCGACAAATATCTGATCGTTGGTTCTCCGATCAAGAAAAAGAACGGTGAATTTGACGGTGCCTGGCTGGTTTCCTTTTCTCTTTTGGCTGTTGTGAATAAATACAAGCCTGCGGATAACGAGTGGGGAGAGTTATGGGTCTTGGATGAAAACCGGAAGATTATTGTTTACCGTCACTCAGCTTTTATTGAGAAGGACGTAAAGGACCTTTTCAGCAACATCGATCAGGTGAAAATTGATTTTTTGTCCAATGACGGCGGTTATTTTGAATCCAACATCCGTCTCAGCGATAAAAAACAGCAAAGAAGCATCATTTCATATTATCCTTTAAAAACAGGAGATCAAAAATGGTTTTTTCTCGCTGTTTCTCCGTACAGTAAAGTTATTTCACCTCTCCGTAAAACTTTTTTCTATACGCTTTTCAGCTCATTATTGCTTATTATTGTTATTATTATTGCCAGCATGTCCTTTGCTTATAGAGAAGGGAAAAGACTTCGTCTACGGGAAGAGAAAAAAAGATTGAGGGAACGCAGAGATTGGCAGGAAAAATTGCTCAAAGAAAAAGATACCATAGAAGGTGTTATTGAAGGTTCGCCCATCGCGAGCTTTGTCATCAACAATGAACACAAGGTTATATTATGGAATCGCGCCTGTACGGAACTTACAGGCTATTCCTCTGAAGAAATGCTCGGTACGGATAATCACTACAAGGCTTTTTATTCGGAAAAAAGACCGCTTATCGCGGATCTGATTATTGATAACGAGATAGAAGATCTGAGTCGGTATTATGGGGATAAAATAAAGAAAGCGGAGAAATTACAGGGCGCTTATGAGGCGACCGACCATTTTGATAACCTTGGAGGTCGCAGTCGTTTTCTGTATTTTCTAGCAGCTCCTATTCGGGACAAAAAAGGTGAAATTTTAGGAGCGATTGAAACCCTGCAGGATATTTCCCGTGAAAGGGAAATGACAAACAGTTTGAGCGAGTACGCTGAAACGCTGCAAAATGAGTTAATCGAAAACATCGAGTTGCGAAAACAGATTGAAGGTCTATATAACTATTTACAATCTATCGTAAACAGTCTGCCGGATAAAATTTATGAAATTGATGAAAATGGCATCATCAATTTTATGAGTCGCGGTTTAAGGAAAAAAGAAGAACCATCTTCCCGTGAATTTTTGAATAAACATTTCCTGGATTTTGTCGCACCCGGATATGAAGATTTTGTCTTCTCTAAATGGGAAGAGGCGAAAAAAGGCATTTATAAACCCTACGAAATCGAGGCGACTGGCAAGGATGGCCGCAAGCATAACCTTTTGATTACGACCTCTCCTGTTATAGGAACAAATCATTATATCCTTGTGCAGCGTGATATCACCGAATTCAAGAATCTGGAGAAAAAACTTTATGACAGCCAGAAACTGGCGGCGTTGGGCCAGCTATCGGCGGGCATCGCTCACGAAATACGCAATCCGCTTTCTTCCATCAAGATGAGTCTGCAAATATTAACCAAGCGAATGAATCCCGAAGGAAATGATTTGAAGAGATTCAAAATAGCGGAGAAAGAAGTAGACCATCTGGAAACCTTGGTGAATGATATTCTGGCGTTTGCCAAACCGGTGGAACCAAAGAAAATGCCTGTGGATCTCTCCAAAGTTCTGGAACATGCCATCGTGTTGGCGGAGAAGGGAATTTCCGATAAAAAGATTGACATCCAAACAGGGTATGCTGATGTTCCTCATGTGAATGTCGATGCGGGAATGATGGCCGACGCATTTTTAAATGTTATCCGTAACGCCGTGGATGCTTCGCCAGACTACGGGAAAATCACCATTACCCTGCGCTATGCTTATGAAACCAGTCAGTTGGTGGTTGTTGAGGTAAAGGATAATGGCAGCGGAATTGATGAGGCAGATATGCCGCACATATTTAATCCCTTCTTTACGCGCAAAAATTATGGTACAGGGTTGGGACTTTCTCTGGTCAAGAAAATCATTGATCTTCATCAGGGGATGATCGATGTTTCCAGCAAGAAAAACGAGGGGACGAAAGTGCTGATCATTTTACCGCTGGAGACAGAAGGCGCGCTTTCACCAGCAGTCAATAATTGAAAAGGTAATCCATTATGCCGAGTATTCTTGTTATTGATGATGACGCTTCTATCGCGGAGACATTGGATTTGTATCTTACAGAAGAAGGCTATCAAGTCCGCACGGCGTTGACCGGTACGGATGGTTTGAATAAATACGTACAGGAACCATCGGATGTTGTTATTCTAGATATTCGTCTGCCGGACGTTGACGGGTTTTCCGTTCTGGAAGATCTGAAAGAAGAAAATGAGAACGTCAAGGTGATCATGATTACCGCTTTTCACGACATGGAAACGACCATTAATGCGATGAAAAGCGGCGCTTTCGATTATATTCACAAACCGGTTAATGTTGATGAACTGGATCTGGCTATTAAAAAAGCCCTGAAATCTCTTGAAATGGAAAAAAAGATTGACGGCCTTTTGATGGAACCGTCGAGAAACTTCCGCGTGGGCGATATCATCGGCACCGGCAACGAAATGCGGGAAATCTTCAAAACCATCGGGACGGTTTCCCAAAGCCGCACCACCGTGCTGATTCAGGGAGAAAGCGGTACCGGCAAAGAACTGATTGCCAAGGTTATTCATAACAATACGTCACCCGATGAACCCTTTATCGCTGTGAACTGTTCCGCGATTGTTGAAACGCTTCTGGAGTCGGAATTGTTCGGCCATGAAAAGGGTTCCTTCACCGGTGCGGTGGCACGAAAACTCGGCAAGTTTGAACTGGCGAGATACGGTTCAGTTTTTCTGGATGAAATCAGCGAAATGTCCGTCAACCTGCAAGCCAAGCTTTTGCGCGTTTTACAGGAAATGGAATTCGACAGGGTGGGGGGAAAGGAAAAGGTCAAGGTCAATGCGCGGATTATGGCCGCGACCAACAAGGATTTGAAGGCAATGGTCAAGGAGGGAAAATTTCGAGATGATTTGTATTACCGCCTCAATATTGTATCGATTAATCTGCCGCCGTTGCGCGCCCGCCGTCAGGATATCCCGGGGTTGATCGATTACCTGCTTGCCAAAATTAATCTGGACCTGCACAAGAAAATCATCGGCGTTTCCGACGAGATGATGGAAATATTCATGAGCTACAACTGGCCGGGAAATGTTCGCGAACTGGAAAATCTGCTCGTGCGCGCCTGCGTTGTAGCCAAGGGTCAGGTTCTGGGCGTCAACGATTTTCCCGAACTGGGGAAGGAAGAAATTACCAAAATATCCGGCGAGACGACTTCTGATTTGTTCAAACCATCGGAATCCGGAAAATTTCTGACGCTGGATGAAGTGGAAGAGCGTTACATCCGGAAAGTCATCAAAGAAACGGATAAAAATAAAGGCGAGATCTGCGAGATCCTGGGTGTTTCCCGCCCGACGTTGGAGAGGAAGTTGGAGAAGTACGGGATTACCTTTGAGCGGGAGTAAGTGGGGCTGTTGAAAAACACCTGTCTGTCCCGATACAATTTGGATTGCGCTACGCCCCTCCTCCCTCAACGTATGAAACTAGACACCTCGCGGCAGGATTCTGGCGCGCCTCGCATCTCAGCACTTTGTAAAAGCCTTCGGCTTTTACCGTTAAGGAAGATGTCAATTTTAATTGCGCCTCCCTGCGGGAATGCGCTCCCGGTGATCAGCCCTTAAAACTAGTATGGTGTTTCTAGTTTCATTATTGGAAGATGGAAATTGCCAGTTCAGAATTTATAAAAAAGCGCAGTGTGATCGCCTCAGTATATGCAGTGAAAATAAGTATGTATACTCCGCCCGGGGGCATTCCTAACCCTGTATTTCAGATGCAATTTGTGATAATGTAAATAAAAAATCTGAAATTAGAATGCCAGTTATGCATAAACCACCTCCCACAAAAAGCAACTTGTATTTTACCCATCCTGCCATAGCGAAGGAATGGCATCCTGCGAAGAATGGAGGCCTGACGCCGAGAGATCCAACGTTAAATTATAACAGGAAAGTATGGTGGCTATGCTCGAAAGATCATGTATGGGCGGCGACTGTTAATGAAAGGATACATGGCAAAACTTGTCCCTCTTGTTCCGATAAAAAAGAAAACGATGAAGAAAAACCGAAGGCGTTTGATTCCGCGCTGCTCAAAGAATGGCATCCTACAAAAAATGAAGGCATGAAAGTATGGTGGTTATGTTCAAAAGGTCATGAATGGTTGGCAACAGTCGGTGAAAGGATTCAAGATAGATTGTGCCCGTATTGTTCCGGTAAGGAAATAAAAAATGGAACACCGGACAAGTCAGAAAAAGAAGAATTGCGTCCTGAAAAAATTCAGCAAAAAACATCAACAGAAGATTCTATCAGAAAAGAAAGCCCTGAAAACTGTCTTCAAGCAGTTAACCCCCATCTGGCAAAAGAATGGCATCCGACCAAGAATGGAAATCTGACGCCTAAAGATGTCACGGCGATTTCTCATGATCAAGTATGGTGGCTATGCTCGAAAGGTCATGAATGGAAGGCTGCCATCTCAAATCGAAACAAGGGTCAAGGCTGTTTTTATTGTGCCTATATGCACAGGCGGAAACGTTCGTGAAAGAGGCGTTATGATTTTTAAGATGATGTGAGAAAAACAAAATTTCCTTTACTGCTTGAAATCTATCCTTGATGCTCGTCAGGAATGAAAAGTGCTATGATGGAAATGGATGTATGTTTGCTGCAATAAAGAAGTTCAAAGAGAATAATATAAATATATTTTAAGGAGCAAATGAAATGGCAGAGAAAAACCTTGTCTATCGAGGCAAATCAAAAGACGTTTATAAAATCACCGGTGGAAAATACAAAGGGAAGTACAGGTTCGTCTTTACGGACCGGGGAACAGGCTATATCGAAAAAGGCAAGGTGGTTTTCGATCCGGGCTATGATGTGGTGGTCGGTGAAATTCCCGGCAAAGGCGCCATTGCCTGCCGTTTTGCCACCTACTTTTTCAAACTGCTGAAGGCGAAGGGTGTTGCCACCCACTACATTGACACCATCAGCGACAACGAAATGATCGTGGAACCGGCCAGCCCGGTGAGCATGAAGGAAGCCGCGCCGCAATTTGCCGGATCCACGCCGCTGACGAATCTGGAATTCACCTGGCGCAATAACGCGACCGGAAGTTTCTGGCGGCGGTATCCGTTCGTCAAACCCTGCGTGAACCTTCACAAGGTTGTCGAGGCCTGGACCAAAGGCGACAGCGATATTCTGATTACCATGGAAGCGCTGGAGGAAACCGGCGCGCTCACCAAAAAGGAAATCGCCGACAGCGTGAAGCTGGTGAAAAAAATTGCCGAAATTGTTTCGCAGGAATTCACGTCCAAAAAGCTGCACGTCATTGACGGCAAATTCGAACTGGGACGGCTGAAATACGGCGACGGAAAGATTGTGCTGATTGATGAAATATCCCCCGACGTGCTGCGCGTCTGCCGCGGCTTCAAACCGGACAAGTCCGGAAATTGCACGGTATTCAACAAATGCACCGTCACGAATGTTGTGGAAGGGGAAAGAACAATTAAAAACAGAAATCAGGTTGTCGCGGCGGAGTTTATTGAGGCCTTTGTGTAGGCATGATTCAGTGAGCCGGACAAGGTTTCTTTGAGGCACAACACTAGATTATCATTTCGTAGCCAATTTGCCCGCGAGTAATTCGCGGATGATTTTCGGATTGGCTTTGCCGCCGGAGGCCTGCATCACCTGGCCGATTAAAAAGCCCATGGCCTTGCCCTGCCCGCTTTTAAAGTCCGCCACGGCCGACGCCTGTTCGCCTAAAACCTTGTCGATCATCGCGTCCAGCGCGCCGCGGTCGGATACCTGCTTGAACCCCTTGACGCTGACGATGGCTTCCGGTGTTTCATCGCTGTCGAAAAGCTGCGCAAGCACTTCGCGCGCCGCGTTGGCGTTGATTTCATCCCTGGAGAGCATGTTCAACAATGCGGCAAAACGCGCGGGCGTTACTTTTGTTTGATTCAGTTCCTGGCCGCGGTCTTTTGCGGCGGGCATCAGTTGCGTGGTCAGCTAGTGCATGACCGTGCGCGGCGCCACGCCTTCCTTCATCACCGCCTCGCAATATCCCGCGACGTCCGGGTCGGAACTCAAATACGTCGCTTCCTCGACGGAAAAACCGTACTGGTTGACGAATCGTTCGGCGCGCGCGGCCGGCATTTCCGGCAGTTTGGCCCGCAACGACGCGATGTCTTCCGCGGATAAAATAATGTGCGGAACCGTCGGATCGGGCACACACGGCCCTTCAAACTTGGCGCGCATCGGCAGCGTCGCTTTTTTATCCGGATTCCATAAACGGGTATGCAGCACAACCGCCTCACCGGCGCCGACCGCCGCACTCTGACGGTTGATCTCGTAAGCAATCGCGTCGCCCACGTGACGGATGGAGTTCATGTTTTTGACTTCCACTTTGGTGTTCATCTGATTCGTGCCTTGCGGACGGACGGAGATGTTGGCATCTACGCGCATCGTGCCGTTTTCCATGCTGCACTCGGACGATCCCACGTAACGCACCTGCGTACGCAGCGCCTTGAGAAATTCCATCGCGTGATGGGGCGTGCGGAAATCCGGTTCGGTCACAATTTCCACCAGCGGGGTGCCCGCCCGGTTGAAATCCACCAGACTGATCGGCAGGCGGCCTTCCATTTCGTGCACCAGTTTGGCGACATCCTCCTCCATGTGAATGTGATGAATGCGCAGCCGTTTGGTCGATCCGTCTTCATCCACAATGTCGATCCAGCCGCCGCGCGACAAGGGCAGATGCGCCTGCGAAAGCTGAAAGCCCTTGGGCAAATCGGGATAATAATAAACTTTCTGGTCGAACGCGCTTTCTGGCTGGAGGTCGGCGTTCAGCCCCAGACACAATAGCGCCGCCTTTCCCAGCGCGGCTCCGCTTAAACGGGGCACGGACCCCGGAAACCACAGACAGGTCGTACACGTGTTTGCGTTGGGTTCGTCTCCGGGATTGTTGGGACAATCGCAGAACAATTTGGTTGCGCTGTTGAGTTCGACATGAATTTCCAATCCGATAACCGCTTCAAATTCCATTATGATTTACCTCCCTGACGATGGCTCAACAGATACTGGCCTAACGATAGCAGACGCCCGTCATCAAGCCGTTTGGTCGACAACTGCAAACCCGCACCCTTTCCGGCGGGAATATGCAGCGCGGGTACGCCGGTCACATTGGCAAACGCGGTACAGACAAACTGCGTGTACAGATCGGCCAGCGATCCGGTTTTGTTTGACGCCGCGTGGCTGACGGTCGGCAATATCAGAGCATCCGCCTGTCCGGAAACGGTTTGCATCTCTTTGACCAGACGCGCGCGGAGCCGGCAGGCATCGTCGTAGGCATCGTATTTTTCAAACTGGAAAAAAGCGCCCTGAAACAGGTAACTTTTCAATAACGTCCCGAAGGCCGCGCCGCGCGATTGCAGATACATGTCGTTCCAGTTTTTGGCCCCAGGCACCCGCTGGCCGTAGCGCACGGAATCGTACCGTCCCGCGCAGGAAGAGGCCTCCACCGAACCGACAATCTGATGAACCAGCAGGAAATGCGAAAAATCAGGAAAGGATAATTCCTTGATCTGAAATCCGTCTTTTCTCAGTACGTCGCATGTTTTTGTAAAGGCTGCTTGCTCATCTGAAGGCAGTCCGTTCACAACGTCCGAAATAATGCCCAGCGTCGTTTTTGCCGGGTCAATATCCTGTGCCGAAAAATCCGGCATCTTTTCATCGGGAAGAGAAAAATCGCGCTCGTCCGGACCGGCAAGGTTTTGCAGAACCTCCCGGATGGTTGGGATATCGCGCGCCAGAATACCGCAGGTTTCCATGGAGGGAATCAGGCCGACAAGACCGATGCGTGAAATCAGACCATAACTCGGTTTGAAACCGCAAACCCCTTCGCGGGCCGCGGCCAGACGCGCTTCTCCGGCCATGTCCAGCATCAGTTCCACATCGGCGGACTTTTTCTCCAGCGCGCGACCGGCGTGACTGTCCTTGAGTCCGAAACCGAACTCGCTCATGGCCGTAGAACCGACCAGAGCGGCGCCCGCTCCGGAAAGTCGCTCCACAACAGCCGCGTCCTCCAGAGCTTTAAAACCGGCCAGCGCCGCCGAGCCCGCTTCCGTCGGCCAGCCTTGCACGGAAATATTGGGTTGAACAGCCACCTTCAGTTTCTGCAAACCTCCTTTGCCTGAACCGGCCGCCCGCCCGGAATTTTGATAGAAAAAAATGGAATCCATCAGGTTGTCTCCCTCTATTCGATAATATTGGCAACTTTGAAATAATTTCCCTTGACCGCCGGCGCGCTTTTCAGCAGCTGTCCCGTTTCGGCCAGCGGCGACCGTATGGCTTTTGTTCCCAGACGTGTTTTACTTGCCGCGGGCACAACCGAACGGATCGGCTCTTCGGTCCCGGCCAGGTCGCGAACCTTCGCTGCCATGTCTTCGGACTGCGCAAGAATATCTTCCATCACCGGACGCTCCGCTTCGGCAATGCCCA
>ENA-ORXD01001098-ORXD01001098.1-sediment-metagenome-genome-assembly--contig:-NODE-1098-length-25473-cov-10.083950_pt1 | contig 25473 bp, 24 predicted proteins | sample MGYA00237862_ERZ511471 | MGnify/ENA metagenome assembly ERZ511471
ACCTCCCGCGTCGCCCCCGGGTATCACGAACTGAGGGCGAAGCTCGACGAGCTGGCGCGGGAAGAGGGGATCGAGGCGGCCTTCGAGTACGACGCCGCACACAACCCCCTCAGGGTCGAGCGCTTCCGGCGGCATCCGGAACGACGGGAGGTCGCCCGGCGGAAGGCGCTGGGAACCTCCGTGGACGGGTACATCTACGTCGCGCGGTCCTTCGAGAAATGGAAGCCGGTCACGGACCGGCTCGGGGAGATACGGGTCCCGGCGCTGATCTTCCGGGGGGAGGAGGATATCCCCTTCGCGGCGGCGGGCGAGATACTCCGGGATGCGATCGCCGGATCACAGCTCGTCGTCGTTCCCGGGGCGGGGCATTTTCCGCACGAGGAGGCCCCCGGTATCTTCAATGAAAGGCTGATGACCTTTCTCGCGGAGGCGTGCCGGATATAAGCCCGGCACCTCAGGATGCGGCACAATCCGTGGCAGGGACCTGGTCATGGACGATGCGGGCGCGTCCCTCCCGTTTGGCCTGATACAGGAGGTCGTCCACCCGGGTCAGGAGGGTATCGGCATTCTCACCGTCCCGGTACTGCGATACACCGAAGCTGGCCGTCAGCAATCCCACCTCGGGAAAGAGCCGGATCCGAAGCCCCTCCAGGAGGGCCTCCGCCAGTTGAACCGCCTGCCGGAGGGTCGTATTGGCGAGCATGATCAGGAACTCCTCGCCGCCCCACCGCGCAAGGATATCCGAAACGCGGATCCGTTCCCGGATCACCTTCACCACCTCTTCGAGCACACGGTCCCCCGTTTCATGCCCGAAGCGGTCATTGACGGCCTTGAAGTAATCGATATCCAGCATGATAAGGGAAAAGGGAACGGCGTACCGATTGCTGCGACCCATCTCACGGTGCAGTTCTTCCATAAAATGGCGGCGGTTGAAGGCGCCGGTCAGGGGATCCGTCACCGCCAGTTTGCGGAGTTCCTCCCCGAGCCGCCTGCGCTCCGTCACATCCCGGCTCACACCGAGGATCGCCGTCGGCCGCCCCTCTCCGTCCCGCAGGAAGGACAGGACGTTTTCGATCCAGACGACCGAACGGTCCTGGCGGTATTCCTCGATCTCGATGGTGCGCGTGCGCTGGGGATCGGCGCCGCTCGCGTCGAGCGCCAATTCCTCCTCCAGGGCCTTTATCACAATTTCCAGCGAATGGGGGGGCATCACCTCTTCTATGCCCTGTGCCATCGTCTCTTCCGGCGTGGACCCGTACATCTGCATGACGGAGGGGCTGACATAGGTGAAACGGAAGGTCGCCAGATCCGCTATCCAGAGGCAGTCCCCGGAATGTTCGGCGATCAGGCGGTACTGCTGTTCGGCCTCGCGCAGCGCTTCATGACATTCCTGCAAATCGGCAATCTGCTTTTCCAGCTCCGCCACCCGCCGGCGCAACGCCTCCGTATCCTGATCCCGCCCTGCGGGGTTCTTGTCCCGTTCTTTCATCCCGATCGAACCCTTTCCGTTTCTCGTTGAATATCTTCAAGCCATGATTCGGCTGGTCCCCGTATAATCCGGCCCGGGTGTCTTTTTTCCGGAGGCGATCGATACTGATATCAATTATTATCGAGAGATGAAGCCTCTATAGGAAACCTCCCCCGGTATGTCAACAAAAAAAACCGGCACCCCTCCCGGCTGGAAATAAGGTCTTGATAAAAAATCCCATATGAAAGAAGATGATATAAGAAAAACAGGTGTCCATTACACTGAAGGAGAGTCTCATGTTCAAGAAAATCCTTTATCCGACCGATTTTTCAGACGTGTCCAAGAAGGCCCTCGCTTCTATTCTGGAATTGAAGACGAATGAACCGCAGGAAGTGGTTGTCATTCATGTGATCGACAGCAGAAACCTCGACGCGATGGCCCAGTATGTCCCCGCCGATCTCCTCAGGACCCAGGAGGCCCTCGAAAAGATCGCCCGGGAGGAGGCGGAGGCGATTGCCGATGAGCTCGAAAAGAAGGGGTTCGCCGTGAAGGTCCGCATCGAGGAGGGGATCCCCTCCCGGAACATCCTGGACGCGGAAGAGGAGGAGGGCGTCTCCAGCATCATCATAGGGTCTCACGGGGTCAGCAACATCAAGGAGATGTTTCTGGGATCCGTTTCAGAAAAGGTGATCAGAAAGGCCAAAACCCCCGTCCTCGTCATCAAGCGGCAAAAACCGGCTTGACAGATCCGCGTTTCCGAAATAACAGGTGATCTCGGACGAATCGTGCTGAGCGATTCGGATGTTCATCTTTGTCCCGAGAACGGTGACAAGAAAGAGAGGACGATATTTGAAGATACTGCGCATTGACATGTCACAGCTCAAGGTGGACACGGAAGTCCTGCCTGAAGAGTACACGACGATCGGCGGCAGGGGGCTGATCGCCAAGATTATGAACACGGAGGTCCCGCCCGATACCGACCCCCTGGGACCGGACGGCAAACTGATCATCGCCGCCGGGCCGCTGGCGGGGACCGTGGCCCCCCAGCTCGGCCGCATATCGCTGGGGTGCAAGAGCCCGCTGACAAAGGGGATCAAGAAGGCGAACGTGGGGGGACCGGCCTCCCAGAAGCTGGACAAGCTGGGCATTCGGGCGGTCATCATCGAAGGGGCATCGGAAGAGGGAAAGTGGTATCTCCTGAGGATATCGAAGCAGGGGGCCTCCCTGGAATCCGCCGATCAGTACGCGGGGATGCGAAACTACCGTCTCAACGACGAGCTCCGCAAGAGATACGGCGACAAGGCCGCTTTCATCACCATCGGCCCCGCCGGTGAGCGGAAGTACACGGGGGCGTCGATCGCCCTGACCGACGCCTACGGCGATCCCTCGCGCGCCGCGGGAAGGGGGGGGATCGGGGCTGTCATGGGGGCCAAAGGGCTGAAGGCCATCGTCATCGATGACACCGGTTCCGACAAGGTCCCCCTGGCCGACCCGGCCTCCTTCAGGGAGACGGTCAGGAACTGGGTGGGGATTCTCAGGAAGGACGTGAGCTGCGGTCTCTTCCACACCTTCGGGACGCCGCTGGCGGTCTCCAACATGAGCATGGTGGGGAGCATGCCCGCCAGGGGGAACACCTCGGGACGGCATGAGGAGTTCAGGAAGGTCAGCGGGGATGCCATCAAGAACAAGGTCTGGGAGCGGGGCGGCAGGATGCACGGCTGCATGCCGGGATGCGTCGTCCAGTGCTCGATCATCTACAACGGCCCCGATGGGGAGCGTCTCTGTTCGGCCTTCGAATACGAGGCGATCGCCCTCCTGGGGACCAACCTCGACATCATCGACCTCGACGCCATCGCCCGGATGAAGTTCCTGTGCGACGACATCGGCGTTGACCTGATCGAGATGGGCGGCTCCCTGGCCGTCGCCGTATCAGGCGGCAGGCTGAAGATGGGGGACGCCGCGGGGGCTATCAGGCTCCTCGAGGAGATTGGTGAAGGAACCGGGTTCGGCGCGATTCTCGGCAGCGGCGCAGTGGCCACGGCCAAGCTCCTGAACGTGGAGAGGGTCCCCGTCTTCAAGGGACAGGCCATCCCCGGCCACGACGGCCGGGCCGCCAAGGGCGTCGGCGTTACCTACGCCACGAGCCCCATGGGGGCCGATCACAACGCCGGCCTCACCTACAAGATCCCCGGGCAGAAAGAGGGGCAGATCGAAAATTCGCTCGCCTTCCAGATCAGGGCGGCGACCTGCGACACGATCGGCTACTGTCTCAACTCCGTCCCCGGCGGTCAGACGTCGGTCTATGAATTCTTCGCCTCCCTCCTCAACGCCCGCTACGGGATGAACCTCACCGCGGATGACCTGGTGGAGATCGGCAAACAGGCCTTGAAGGATGAGAACGCCTTCAACAACGGGGCCGAGTTCAGCAGGATATGGGAGCCCTACCCGAAGTTCTACCGGACGGAGCCCCTCCCCCCGACCAACCGGGTATTCGACGTCGAGGAAAGCGAGATCGAGGACATCTGGAACCGGATCGATGCCTACAAGGAAAAGAAAAAGGCCTGGGAGATACGGATCGCCCACCTTCCCCCCATGCTGATCGGGGCGGGGGTCCTCGCGAAGATCGGCGGCCGGGCGAAAGAACTCAAGATGACGAAGGCGCTCTTTCTCTGCGATCCCATCATGAAACAGATCGGGCGCGCCGACGAGATCATCGGGCGCCTTGCCGCCAGCGGGATCGAGACGGTCCTCTTCACCGACATCGAACCCGATCCCCCGATCTGGGAGATCGACAACCTGGGCGAGCTGTACGCCAAAGAGGGGTGCGACGGGATCATCGCCATGGGGGGCGGAAGCTCAATGGACGCGGCCAAGGCCCTCTCCGTGCGGGTGACCCACCCCGGCCACATGTCGGAGTACGAGAGTCTCGCCGGGGGAACGGGGAAGATCAGGGACATCCTCCCCCCGGTCATCTGCATCCCCACCACGTCGGGGACGGGTAGTGAGGCGAACACCTACGCGGTCCTGACGGACACGGAACGGGGGATCAAGTTCATCATCATGAGCGAGATCATGGTCCCGAAGCTGGCCATCATCGACCCGGAGGTGACAAAGACCATGCCGAAGGGGCTCACCGCCGAGACGGGGATCGACGCCCTTGCCCACTGCATCGAAGGATACGTGGGGACCCTGATGCCCTACCACCCCTACTACTCCACGCTGGCCTACTACGGGATCAAGCTGGTCGGCAGGAGCCTCCCCCGGGCCTGCCGGACCCCGGGCGACCTGGAGGCACGGACGGACATGGCGATGGCGGCCGTTTACGGCGGCGCCGCCTTCACCAAGGGGCTCGGGGTCGGACATACCCTCGGCCACGTCATCGGCGCCCGGTACCACATCTCCCACGGCAAATCGATCGCCCCGGGCCTGCTCTGCTTCGCCCGGGTGAACGAGAAGGCCTGCCGGGAGGATTTCAAGGACCTCGCCTGGACGCTGAACCGTTCCGAGAATCTGGAGGAAGGACTGCGGAAGTTGTACGAAGAGGTGGGGATCCCCACCCGGTTCAGGGACCTGGGGATCCCGGAGGAGGACCTGCCGCGGATCGCCTTCGAGGCATCGAAGGACGTGGTCAACATCGTCGGCAACCCCATCCCTCTCGAGGAGCGCAACTTCCTGGAACTGCTGGAGGAATTCTACTAGAAGGCCGGGACGGTCCCCTGCGGGCCCCCGGCCGGTTCAGACCGGGTCACAAGCCGCCCGGCGAACAGATCCCGTATTCCCGCGGCGTCCGCCAGGACGACCGACGTCTCGACCTGCCGCTCCGGTATGCGCCAGTACCGTTTCAGAAGCAGGTCCTTCTCACGCTTCGTGACGAGGGCGTATCCGTTCTTTTGGTAGAAGGAGACGGCCCAGGTCGCGTCGGCCCAGGTCCCGATCAGGATCGGTTTGTCCGTCATCTCCTCGAGACGGCGCAGGAGTGCGGTTCCGATCCCCTGCCCCTGGAGCCGTGTGCGGACATAGGCGTGACGGATCAGTGTCACCTCCCCCCTGTCCTGGATCCCCATGACGGCGGCTAGCCTGCCGTCCCGCTCGGCGCCCCAGAAGACGACCCCGTCTCCGATCTCATTCTCGAGTTCGTCCGTGCCCATGTACGGCTCGTGCCACCGGTCGGGGGGGATGATGCCCCGGTACGCCTGGGCGGCGTCATTGATGATCTCATGGATCGGCTCGAAATCGGACTCACTGCAGCGCCTGATCGTTTCGTTCATGCCCCTACAAACCAGTCTCAGTCAAATCCATCGTTCAGTGGTCTCGCTTCACGGATCACCTCGTTCGACGTAGTGACCCTGACTCTCTCGCATACATCATCAATATAAGATTCCGGATCGGCAATCCCGTTCTCTTCCAACACCCGCAGCAGTTCCTCACGCATCCTCTCCCTGCGGGGCTCCCATTGCCGGCGTTCGTCCTCATCCTCCGCCTGCCTGAACCGCTGGTCGGCCAATCTGAATGCGTGCCACTGAGGACGCCACGCCAGGGGCATTTCCCCCAGGATCGGCAGGGCCGTCAATTCGAAAACATTGGAGATTCCCGGCGGCCGCTCCTGCGCGCCATACCCCGGCGCCCGAACGGTGAAGCGGAGAAGCCGCCCGTCGGCGCGGGGGGGCAGACTCAGCGCGCAGTGGCCTCTCGAATCGGTATAGTGCAGGAAAGAGTCCCTCTGATCCGGAGCATAGCCCTCCTGTTCCATCGCGGCTTCGCACTCCTCCGGCGGACAACTATGCACAACCTCGCATCTCCGCAGAGGAGTGCCGTTTTGATTCCTGACCCAGATAGAATAATCCGCCATATTTCACCTCCCGGGTTGAGATCACGCGAGCAGGCCCCCTCCTCTCATGTGTTCGATGTAATGAGAGGACCGCCATGGATGCCCATACGCGCCCCGACCGTTACGGCACCAGCAGCTTGAACCCCAGATCGGGGTGAAAGACGCGCCGGCCGGTGGTATCGGTCAGCTCGAAGAGGACAATCTCCATGATCTGCCACACCTTTATGCCGGCGCGGATACACCCCGTGACCGTGTTATCCCCCCTCCCGCAGGCCATGTGCAGGTGCACCACGGGGGCGCCCTCATCGTCCGGGAAGAGGGTGCCGGTCCCCGCAACCTCATGGACGTCGCCCAGGATATGCGTCGCCGGGGTGACGGGCCGGGCGTCGCCCCTCTCGGGCCCGACGACGAGTCTGCTCTCCCCGGCGGCCCCTCCGATGATGATCAGGGCGGCGGCGGTTATCCCCTGTTCGCGGGCGAACCGTTCGATCTCCTCATGGACCGTCTCCCCGTCCTCCAGCCGCAGGACGAAGGTCCGGCCCCGTTGTGCCTGTGAATAGTGCATCGTACCTCACCCCCCTTGTATCAAAGGTTCCACGTACTCCTTGAGGGCGACCGCGTTATTCAAGTTCTGTTCCTTCGAGCTGTAGACAAAGGTAACCCTCCCCCTCCGCACCAATCGAAGAATCTCCTGCAGCAACTCCCGATTGCCGTCCAGCTCGGCAAAGTACCGCTCCCTGAATTCGGGCCATTTCTCGGGATCGTGGTTGTACCAGCGCCGCAGCCCGTCCGAGGGAGCGATCTCCTTCGGCCAGGAGTCTATGCGGGCCTTCTCTTTCGAGATACCTCTGGGCCAGAGGCGGTCCACAAGGATACGCAGGCCGTCGCTCCCGGAGGGAGCCTCATACACCCGCTTGATCCGTATGTCCATCGTCTGCCTCCCGTGTCCCTCCCGCCGCGGGGACCCGGTGAGCGGAGACCCCGCACGGCGGAGATGATAAAAACACCCTCACCGTACACCAGAAACAATCGCCGCCGGCATTTCAAGGTCCGTCTCTGCCGTACTTTTCTCTCAGATCCTTTTTCAGGACCTTCCCCACCAGGCTCTTCGGGAGGGCCTCCAGGAACTCGACCTTCCTGGGAGATTTGAACTGCTGCAATCGTTCCACGCAGTATGAGATAATCTCGCCGGGATCGACATGCTCCCCGGGCTTCAACACCACAAAGGCCTTGATATCCTCGCCGTAGATCGGATCGTCCATGCCCACGACCGCGGCCTCCGAGACCTTCGGGTGCGAGAAGAGCACCTCCTCGATCTCCCGCGGGGCGATATTCTCTCCCCCCTTGATGATAATATCCTTTTTCCGTTCCGTGATGAAGAAATATCCGTCCTCATCCCGGTAGCCGATATCGCCGGTGTAAAGCCATCCGTCTCTGAGCACCTCGGCCGTCTCTTCCGGCCTGTCCCAATATCCCTTCATAAGCATGGGGCCCGCGATGACGATTTCCCCTTCCTCTCCGGGGGGAAGCTCGCCACCCTGAAAATCGACGACCTTCATCCGGGTCCCCTTCATGGGCAGTCCGATGGACCCGATCTTTTTGATCCCCTCAAAGGGGTTGGTCGCGTTGTTGGCACCCGCCTCGGTGAGCCCCCACCCTTCGGTGATCTCATAGCCGAACGTTGCCTTGAAACCGTTCCAGGTGTCGCGGGTGAGCGGCGCCGAACCGCACGACCAGTACTTCATCGAGCTGATATCATATTTCCGGAGCTCGGGCATAAGCAGGAGGTAGACATACATGGTCGGGACCCCCGCCATGATGTTGGCCCGATACTTTTCTATGGAGGCGAAGAGTTTCTCGGGATCGAAGGCGTTGAAAAGAACCGCGACGCCCCCCCCGAGGAGGGCGCGGTAATTCATGCTCGCGATCCCGTATGAATGGCAGAGGGGCAGGACCCCGATGGCGGTCAGGCCGGAGGGGAGGCGGAGGGTTTCATGCTGCATCTTCGCGTTGCAATAGAGGCTGGCGTGGGTGTGCATCACCCCCTTGGGGACCCCCGTCGTCCCCGCCGTGTAGATCAGCGCGGCGAGGTCGTCGTCGCCGGTCGCTTCGATCTCCAGTTCATCCGGGCTTCGCTCCACGAGGGTTCGATAGGAGAGGGCATGGGGCGGCACCTCCTCGTCAATCAGGATGACATTCCTGATCGCCGGGGCGTGGGCTCGGCAGGCCTCGATCTTCGTGAAGAAGTCCATACTGCTGACAATCGTCTCCGCCCCTGTGTCCCGGTAGATGTAAGCGGTCTCCGCGTCCCCGACCAGGAAGTTGATAGGGACGGCCACCGCGCCGATCGCGTACACCGCCTGAAAGGCCTGCACCACTTCGGGGCAGTTGGGCATCTGTATGATGACCCGGTCGCCCCGTCCGACTCCCAGTTCCTTCAGGGCGTTCCCCAGGCGCGATGCGGCGCTCCGCATCCGGACATTGGTGAAGACACGATCCTCGAATATCAGAGACACGTGTTCGCCGAATCGTTCGATCTCCCCGTCTGCCAGCTCAGCGATATTCATCCTTCCCCCTGTAGAAAGGCGATGACCCGCTCGAACGCCTCCGGATCCTGGAGCAGGAACAGGTGCCCTCCCTCAAACAGTTCGAGACGGGACTGCGGGATCTGCCTGTGTATCGCCACGAGATTGGCGGCGGGGGCGATCCCGTCGTACCGGCCGCCGCAGATGAAGACGGGCATCCGGAGGGCGGGGAGACGATCGTAAGTATCATGTCCCCTGCGGGCCTCGAGCTGCCGCCGGGCGCCCACGTCCCGTCCCGGCCGGTCCGCCCCGATCACCATGGCCGCCTCCGCCTGATCCACAAGACCTTCGAGCCGCCCGGGGTGGGCGGCCCGCCACGCGGCGTCCCGACGCGTATCGCCGAGGAGGACCATCTTCAGGGCCCTCTCCCGCACCGGCAGATCCTCGAGTTCGTGCAGCGGATACGAAGCACCACCGGCGCCGCCGCTGCTGGTACACGCCAGGACCAGCCGCTCGACCCGTTCCGGAACACGGAGGGCGAGTTCCTGCGCCACCATCCCCCCGAATGACATACCCATCACGGAGCACCGGTCCCACCCCATCGCCGCCAGCAGGCCGTCGGCATCCCCGGCGTAGTCCTCCATAGTGCAGGGAATATCCGGCCCGTCGGTCCGTCCGAGACCCCGCTGGTCACAGGCGAGGATCTCGAACCGCTCCGCGAGGGGGGAATCGAAGATGGAGGGTCTCCGGCGGAGGTCCCCTCCGCTGCCGCCGATGTAGAACAGACGCTCCCCCGTGCCGTGGATCTCGTAGTATATGCGAATGTCGCGAACGGAGACGAATGGCATGGCTGCTCTTTTTTTGCCCGTCGTTCGAACGTACCAGAAACTACTCTTCCTCTTCCTCTTCCTCTCCCGCTCCCGCTTCCTTCCCTCGCAGCCGCACACGAAGTTCCATGATGTGGCGCGCCGGATATACGGCCGTGGGGCAGACACGGCTGCAGGCCAGCGTCCGGTTGCACAGGCGCTCCCCCCGCTCGCTCCCCGCCTGATCGAGCAGGGGTTGGATCTTTTCCCCCTCGACCTTCTGAAGCTCCCTGTTGAGGGCGGCCAGGACGGCCGGTCCCATGAAGGGTTTGTCCCTGCCGGTTACCGGGCAGACCGAGACACAACACCCGCACTCGATGCAGTTCTCGAAGCGCTCGAAGCGCTCGATTCCCTCCGGCAGTTTCGTTCCCCCCAGATCCTCCGCGTCCCTCAGATAGTCCCACCGCTCATCGATGTCCTCATGGAAAGGGACCATGTCGACGGCGAGGTCTCCCAGAAGCGGAAAGCCGGAGAGGGGCTCCAGGGTGATGGTCCGCTCCTCGAACTGCGAGACGCGCGTGATACAGGCCAGCCGCTCCTCTCCGTTGATGATCATCCCGCAGGTACCGCAGGAGGAGTGGTGGCACGAGCGCCGGAACATCAGGGTCGGGTCCTGCTCGGCCAGGATCATCTCGAGGGCATCAAGGACGCTGCTGTCCTCATCGATGGTCAGGGAAAAGGTCTCGAAGCGGGGCTTCGTCTTGCTCCCGGGCCGGTGGCGCCGGATCTTCAGGCGGATCTTTCGCTTCATGGGGCACTCCTTGACGATTCGTCCCCGGGCTCATCGGAGAAAAAGGAGCGCCAGGGGATGAGGGGGGTCGTGCGGGTCCGGCAGGAAACCTCGCGGCCCGTCTTGCGGCAGATCAGATCGGCGGTCTTTTCGGCCATGGCCCGTACGGTTGTCGCTTTCCCTCCCAGGAGGGAGACGATCCCCTCCACGTCGTGTATAACTTTGTGATCGTAGCACTCGAAGGTGCGGCTGATCTGTTGCGGGCTCGACGCCTCGGCATCCCGGATCAGGGGCCGCGCGGCGCTCCAGACCGAGCGGACCACCGCCTCGCCGACCGCCGGCACCATCCGGGCACACAGTGCGGTAATCCGGTCGACATGCTCCTTGGGAGGGGAGATATCCTCAGGGTCATCGGCCAGCCACAGCGAAGTTCCCAGGATGGAAAGACCGCGCTGGGGAACAATGATATCCCCCTCGCCGGCCGGGTGCATCCGGTTGATCACCATGTTGGTCACCCTCCCTTCGACGGCAACCAGCACCCCCGGTCCCGGCTGAATCGGGACATCGATACCGGCCAGCGCCGCCACGCGCCCGGCCCAGGCCCCGGCGGCGTTGATGACCATATCCCCTTTCACCGTTTTCGTTTTTCCCGTCTTATAATCGCAAACCTCAACGCCGGTTACCCTTCCCGCCCGGATATCGATCCCCTGAACCTCACAGAAGGGGTGAAGGGCTGCCCCGTTCCGGCGGGCCGTGGCAAAAAAGTACATGGCCAGGCGCCAGGCGTCCATGGTCGCATCGGAGACCTGCAGGGCGCCCCTGATGTCCGGCGTCAGGGCCGGCTCCAGGGCGCGCGCCTCGGCGGCGGAAAGTCTCTTCGCATCAATCCCGGATGAGCGGCAGGCGTCCAGAAGGGACTTGCCGTATTCCTCGTCGTCCCGTGAGAGGGCGACGAACAGCCCGTCATTCTGTTCCAGGGCCTGGGGGGCAATTGTGCGAAGGATATGATTTTCTTCGATGCATTCGACAGCGGCCGCGCGGTCGTGCACCGCGTACCGCGCCCCGCTGTGCAGCAGGCCGTGGTGCCGTCCCGTGGTGCCGGAGGTCAGCTCCCCCTTCTCGAAGAGGGATACCTCGAAGCCGCGCAGGGTCAGGTCGTGGGCAAGCGCAGCCCCCGCACCCCCGCCGCCGATGATGATGATATGCTCCATACCTCTCTCAACAATCCGCACTCTGCCCTCCCGTTGAGGGACACCTGCTGTCTGGCTGATTCCGGTACGTCGCTCTTGGATGAGTGTTCCGGGAAATCCCTCTCTCTCGATTTTCCCGGAATACGGTTACTGTAACAGGGGACGGGAGGAGGTGTCAACAGCAAAACGCCCCAAATTTCCGATCTTAACGCTTTGAAATTATGCATTTACGCTGCCGACTGCGTATAACAAGCATGTGCTGAAAGACGGGGCGCATCCGGAATCAGAATCATCAGGGCCATGCGGGAAGGCGGGCGTGGCGGTCACCCCAGCTTTCTCCGCACCCGCGGAAACCACATGGGGACTTCCCGCATGTACGCCCGGTACTCCTCCCCGAAGCGGGCGATGAGGAGCTGCTCCTCGTGACGCGAAATATAGTGGAGGAACACGATCCCTGCGCAGAGCACCACGGCGGCTGCCAGTGACAGGCTGAAGATAAGAAGACCGAGATACAGGAGAATCTCACTCAGGTATATCGGGTGCCGGACAATATTGAAGACGCCCTTCCGGATCACCCCCGGGGTCTCCCGCCTCTCGCCGAACACAACGGCAAGCCCGGTCCACGCCAGGTACCCGGACAGAACCAGCAGGACCACCCCCAACGGCACCCTGATCCAGAGCGGTACGGAGTGGTTGAGAAAGGTCGTGTACTCGAGGAAGAAGGTGTCGAGGACCCATACCACGGCGAAGAGGAGGACCAGTATCCCCTGACCGGCGTCACCGGCCGCATGCTCCCCGGCAAGATCATCCCGCCCCTTGTGATGCTCCCACCATGTCTGCCTCAAACCCATTGGATACTCCCTTCTCTTTTGCGTCTTCCGGCAAGAGGTCCTTGCCGCATGGCCTGCTCACCTCCCCTTTGCCACGCCCCACGAAAGTCAAGTAAAGGGCAGTATAACACGCAGGGGTGGGCTATGGATAAAATAGTGACAGATGTGGCTGTCTTTTAACGTAATGGATACATCGAGCCATGATGGGTACTTTGCATGTAAGATACGAACTTCTCCGCTTCCCTGCCGTCATCGGTCAAACGAAAACTTGATATCTTCTTACGCTTTTCCGATTGCTGACAGGATCTCCTCTTTCGCCCGGACGCCGCTTTCCCGGGGCAGACTTGCCTCCAGGGCCTGACGGGCAGCGGTGCCGCCCAGTTGTCCGAGGGCCCACGCCGCGTGCGCCCGTACCAGTTCCTCCGGGTCTTCCATGGCCCTCGCCAGGTGCGGCACCATCTCCGGGTCGCCGCTATTGCCGAGGGCTACCGCGGCGTTTCGCTGGAAATATTTGCGCTCCCGCATGTAGGTGTACAGGAGCGGCGCGACGGCCTTCGTCTCAAATTCCGGGTCCATCCTCAAAAGACCCGTCAGACTGAAGTGCTGTGCCGTCTCCTCCAGGAAGGCGTTGACCGGCAGCTCTGCCCTGAGCTTCGCCCGATTGCGCGGGCAGGCCTCCTGGCACAGGTCGCAGCCGTGTATCCAGCTTGCCATTTTCGGCCGCAGCTCCGGATCGATGTACGGAGAGGTGTTCCGGAAGCCATGGACGTTGACGACATGGTTGAAGGTGAGGCACCGGCGCGGGTTCAGGCGAAAATCGTCGACGATCGCCCCCGTCGGGCAGGCTTCGACGCACAACCGGCAGTTAGACGGGCAGTGCGTCCCCTCCACGGGCGCGTCGTACTCCAGCTCCTCGTCCACGATGAAGGTGTGAATCAAGACGAAGGTGCCGATGTCCGGGGCGCAGAGGAATGTATTGCGGCCGATCTCGCCGACCCCGGCGCGCATGGCTGCGAGGCGGTCCGGGACCCCCGAGGATATCATGAACCAGCGTCCGACCTGCATCCCCTTCGATTCCAGGAACTGCCGCATAAGCTGCACCCGCGCGCCCCCGAGGCGTGTCGGCGGTTCGATATAGGAGCGCGACTGGTACAGACGCCCGATCTTGCCCACCAGATTCTCCGGGCAATGCTCCCTCATATAGTCGTACACAGCGACGATGACGGAACGGGCCCCCGGCAGGCGGTCCTGCGGATCGACGCAGCGGTCGAGGCGAAGGCCCGATTCAACCGCCCAGTCGTAGTCCTCCGCGCGCTCCTTCAGCGCCTCAGCATATAGGGGGAACGGTTCCGCCGTTGTGACCCCCACGCGGCTGTAACCGAGATCGAGGGCGTAGCTCCTGATTTCATCCGTCAGTGACATGAGACAGCTCCTTGCAAGAAAAGATATTGGACTCCTGATGGAATCAGAGCATTATTTCTGACGATCCTCCACCTTAATCTCCATAACAATTTGACCCCAGCCGCCGCATTTCACGCCCACATCGAAGCAGCTGGTTCTGTTAAATCGCATCTCGTTCGGATCAACGTCGGCCATGATCAGTTCGCCTGCCGCGAAGATAAGATTCGATGTCGCATTCAAGGCATAGATACATACTTTGTCAGGGGACCTTTTGGTCAGGAGGTTGCCCGCCCCGTCAAAGTACAATGTATCGCCTTTTCTATGCCCGCTGTTGCACCCGTGGGAGTCCACCACCTCGAAGACAATCGTTTTATTCGCGAACTGTGAAGCTTTCAAGAGGACATCCCTGTTTCTCGGATTATCCATGAACTGCTTCATCTCCTCATCCGTGTAATCAAAATGTCTCCGGATACCGCTTGTGGCCGCGTCATCTGCCTTCATCACAAGCCTCCTTTCAATCATCAATTAAACAGGTGAAATCTTCCTGAATCGATCAGTTTTTTCATGGATTCCACGAAAACCCCGGGGGCCTCGTAGTCGGGGTGGCTTCGAATCAGCATGACCGCACGCGTCAGTTGATCCATTTCCTGTAACAGATCCTCCGAATGACTGTCTTGCCGCGCATGACAGGGATGGGTAGCGAAAGACAGGTTTTCCGGATCGATATGCCTCTTCTTTACGTGGAACGCCGCCAGTGTTTCGCAGTGACATGCATTATTCGGATCGACGAGGCCGCATCTTTTAATCAGGAAATCCATAAGCCGCTGACGCCCGCGAGAAAGCCGCTGACGATACGCCGCCGGTGTCAGCTCCAGAATTCTCGCGCCCTCCGCGCTTTTGACACCCATGACTTCTCCCAGAATGACGGCCAGGCGAAGTTTCCGGTTCAGACAGAGCAGCATGTAATGAACACAGGCGAGTTTGGTTTCTTCCACAATCACCTTTTGCTCGGCTTCAACGAAAGGGTGTATTTCCGCGTCCCGGTTGGCTTTTTCAATCATCTGCTCACATGTTTCGAACGTCAGCCGCCATCGCTCGGCCCTGCATTTGTGTGTTGTCAGCAGATGGTTGGAGGCGATCCGGTAGACCCAGGTCTCGAAGCGGCTCTCACCCTTGAACGCGCCGAGATTGGTGATGATTTTAACCAGAATCTCCTGCGTGGCGTCTTCCGCGTCGGCAGGGACAAAGAGCATCCGAATAGCCAGCCCGTAAACGCCATCCTGAATCCTTCGGACGATCTCTTCGAGCGCATGCTTATCGCCCATCTTTGCCCGTTCAACCATGTCCGCCATCGTCTCTTCGACACTGTCTGATATCTTTGGCATCTATTTCACCTTTTGTATATTAGACAATTTTTGATGTGCGTGTGTGACAGAAAAAAAATGAAGGAGGGTGTTTTTTTCGATGATCCGGGCTGAAGGATTCGGCCAGCCAGGTCGCCATGCTCTCCGGGGTATTCTCCGCTACGAAGCTGTCGTAAAAGGTCTCGGCTCCCCTTTCTTCCAGGATCGGTATCCAGCGCTTTACGACGACAATATCGGCATACTTCATAGGTGACTCCTTTGGTTGGTTTCCCTTTATAATATATACCAAATGAGTTACCTAATTACCGAGCATGTACAGCTGCCACTATGTTCTCGAAAGTTTACAGGTGAGCTATGCACTTAATTTCTATCTTTAATTCCGGCTGAACCAGAGAGACGACCTGTACAACCGTTTGGCTCACTTCCGGCGGCCTGCCATACGCTTTCGCTCGTGCTCCATAAACCCCGCTGATATTGCTCATCAATTCTTTCATGTCCGTGATAAAAACAGTTTCGTCTACAATGTTGTCCATCGTGGCGCCAAATTCGGCCAGGACTTCCTTAATGTTCTTATAGGCTAACGTTGCCTGTTCAGTGATGTCGCCGCTTGCTTTGCCATCAGCGTCCATGCCGACCTGCCCCGACAGGTAGAGAATATTTCCGACTTGGACACCCTGTGCAATGAAATCCTTAAAAGGACCCGACCGAAATGTCTTTTTGCTTATGCCCATGTGTTGCTCCTTTGAGATCAGGTAGTGAAATTCCAGGTTGCCAAACATTTACATATCAGGCAGGCAGATTTGCCTTGCCCAAGTATCCGTAAGTTTGTTACTACCTTTTAGCAAGCGGGGGCATCGCATGTCAATACCTGAAAATACTTCCAAAAACAGGTGGTTATTTGCGAAAGTGCGGCGCAGTATGCGGTTGCGCAGTGCTCAGACCACCGGGAAGAATATATGAAAGAACCGGACGAACTGTCATCGAGTTTCGCTGTCCTGCGGGAGGTCTTTCCGGGGTACGAGGACCGTCCCCAGCAGCGCGAGATGGCCGAAGAGGTACTGGACGCCCTTCTGGAGCGCAAAACCCTCCTGATCGAGGCGGGGACGGGGGTCGGAAAATCCTTCGCCTACCTGATCCCTGCGATCCTCTCCCGGGAGAAGACCGTCGTCTCCACCTCCTCCCTGGCCCTCCAGGACCAGCTCGTCACGAAGGACCTCATCTTTCTCAAGAAGGCCCTCCCCCTGGATTTCTCCTTTGGAATTCTCAAGGGGAAGAACAACTACGTCTGCCTCAAGCGGGAGCGGGAGTACGCCGGGAGCGGCAAAGCTTATATCCGTTTCCGGAAGTGGCTGTCGGAGACGAAGACGGGGGAGCGGAGCGATATCCCCTTCACGCCGCCCTTCTGGGGGGAGGTCTGCGGCGACTCCCAGGACTGCGGGGCGCGCGCGTGCCCCTTCTACGGCCGCTGTTTCTATTACCACCACTACCGCCGGCTCCACAACCTGGACATCCTCGTCGTCAACCACCACCTCCTGCTCTACGACCTCCTCTCCGACTTCAGCCTGCTGCCCTTCCACCGGCAGCTGATCATCGACGAGGCGCCCGACATCGAGGATGTCATATCGACCGTCCTGGGCAGCACCCTGACATATGCGCGGGCGGCGTGGCTCCTCCACCGGCTCCGCGGGCTGAAGGTGGTCGTCGACCACCTTTTTCCACGAGTGGAATCATTCTTCAAGAAGGGCGACCTCTCCGCCTCTCCCGTCTCCCCCATTCCCGATTCGATCATAGAGGAGCTGAAGAGGCTGCGGGCGGACCTGGCGCTGGAGGAGACGGCCGCGGCCCTCGAGAAACGGATGCGGAGCACCGAGGACGAGGAGCTTCGCGACCGAATCGAGACGACGATCGGGTATATCGGATCCTTCGCCGCGGACATGGACGACTTCATCGACCGGGGAGACGACGACAAGGTCTACTATATCGAACCGGCGGGGAGGACCCTGGAGCTGAAGAGCAGCCTCGTCGAGGCGGGAAGCTCCTTCGCGGGGCTGCTGCGCGGCTACCGGAGCGCCGTCATGACATCCGCGACGATGACCTCCGGGGGAACCTTCGCCTTCATCAGACAGCGGCTGAAGATCGTTGACTGTGAGGAACGGATCATCGGCTCTCCCTTCGACTACGATCAGCAGGCCCTCATCTACATCGATCGGGACCTGCCGCGGCCCGACAACGAGGGGAACGGTCCCTTCCAGGAGGAGGGTCTCCGGGTGATCGAGAGGCTGATCGAGGCGTCCCGCGGCAGGGCGTTGATTCTCTTTACCTCGTACCGCCACCTCGATTTCGTCGCCGAGCGCATAGCGACCCCCTACCCCTTCAGACGCCAGGGGGAGATGCCGCCGGCGAAACTGATCAGATGGTTCCGGGAGACCCCGGGCTCGGTCCTCCTGGCGACGGCCACCTTCTGGCAGGGGATCGACATCAAAGGGGATGCCTTAAGCCTGGTGGTCATTGCCCGGCTCCCCTTCGCCTCGCCGGCGGACCCGGTGTACCAGGAGCGATGCAACCGGCTGGGGGACCGGTGGTTTTACGATCTCGCCCTCCCCCACGCCACCCTCTCGCTCCGGCAGGGATTCGGCCGGCTGATCAGGGGGAGCGACGAACGCGGGGTGGTCGCAATCCTGGACACGCGGCTTGCGAACAGTTCCTACAGGCGGTATATTATCTCCTCGCTTCCGCCGGCGCGGATCACCCACGCGATCGGGGACGTGGAGGCCTTCTTCGGCGGCAGGGGAGAAACAGACAAAAACGTGGTATGAACCGCGTACAGAATACCAGCATGAAAGGGGGAGCACGATGTTCGATTACCTGCTGACGGAAGAACAGATCAAGATACGGGACGAGGCGCGCGACCTGGTCAAGTGGGTCCCCCGCCAGATGATCCTGGACATGGACAAGGACGCGATTAAGTTTCCGAAGGAGTTTCTCCGGGAGGCCGGGAGGAGAAACCTGCTGGGATGCCGCTACCCGAAGGAGTGGGGCGGGAGGGAGATGGACTGGGTGACAACCTGCACCATCCTGGAGGAGATCGGGACACTCGGGTATGAGTTCGCCTGCGTCTTCGGCGTGGGGGCGGAGCTGGTCTGCGACGCCATCATCCAGCACGGCACGGACGAGCAGAAGGAAAAATACGTCAGTCCCCTCCTCAGGGGGGAGATCTTCGCCGCGGAGTGCCTGACCGAGCCGCGGGGCGGCTCCGACTTCTTCGGCGCCACCACCGTCGCCGAGGATAAAGGCGATCATTTTATCGTGAACGGCCAGAAGCGGTTCATCGTCGGCGGGGAGGGGGCGGACTTCTTCCTGCTGTACGCGCGGACCGACCCGGACGCCGCCACTCCCCAGAAGGCCCTCTCCGCCCTGATCGTGGACCGTGGACCCGGGGTGGAGACGAAGTACCAGTACGGCCTGATGGGATGCCGCGGCGGCGGGACCGCCCGCCTCGTCTTCAGGGACGTGAAGGTGCCGAAGGAGAACGTGGTCGGGAAGATCCATGGGGCCTACGACGTCTTCAACACCATGATGATCCCGGAGCGGCTCGGCACGGCCGTCATGACCATCGGGGCGGCCCGTCCCGCGGTCGAGATCGCTACCAACTACACCTCGCGCCGGAAGGCCTTCGGGCAGGTGATCGCCCAGTTCGAGGGGGTGAGCTTCCAGGTGGCCGAGGCGGTCATGCTCCTCGACGCGGCCCGGGCGATGGGGTACGCCACGGCGCGGGCCGTTGACGCGGGGATCGACATGCACCGGATCCGCCGGATGGTGTCCGAGTCGAAGAAATTCATCACGGAGTCGTGCCAGAAGGCCGTCCACAATTCGATGCAGGTCGTCGGGGGGATCGGCTACACCAACATCTTCCCCATCGAGCGCATATTCCGGGATGTGCGCCTCGCCTCCATATGGACCGGGACCAGCGAGGTGATGTCCATGATCGTGGCCCACGAGTGGTACCGGGAATTCCTGATGCAGAAGAAGGGACGCCTGGCGCGCGACTTCGAGGCCGACGCCGAGGAGGCCGCTGCCGCGGACGAGAAGATATACGAGTAGAGCCTATCTGACCAGCGAGGCGACGACCTCGATGTGCTGCGTCTGGGGGAACATGTCGACCGGGAGGAGCGCCTCGAGGGAAAAGCCCCTGTCGAGCAGGTGCCTCACGTCGCGCGCCTGGGTGGCCGGGTTGCACGACACGTAGACGATCCGCCCCGGCCGCAGGCGGTCGACCGCCGCCAGGGTCCCGGGGGTGCACCCGGTCCGCGGCGGGTCGATCAGAACGGTATGGAACCGGGCGCCTTCATCCGCCAACCGAGTCATGACGGTCTCCACATCCCCCCTCTGGAACCGGGCGTTGGCGACGCCTTGATTCTTGGCGTTGCGCTTCGCGCTGCGAACGGCCGCGCCGCTGATCTCTACGCCGGTCACCTCCCGGACGCGGGGGGCGATAAAGAGCAAAAAGAGGCCGGAGCCGCAGCAGGCGTCCAGGACCCGGTCGGTCTCCTTCAGGTCGCACATCTCGACGACCCGTTCGACCAGGATCTCCGTCAGGGAGAGGTTTCCCTGGAAGAAGCCGCTGCTCGAGATGACCAGGTTCTTCTCCCCGACGGTCCGAGTGATATACGGCTCCGGGGGATAGGGTGTCCCGGACCAGAGAATGTACCGTCTGCGTCCCGGAGAGACATTCCCGGAGGCAAGCCGCTGCCGGAGTTTGGCGTATTCGGTGTTGATCGACTCGTCGACGATGGCGCACCGGTCGATATTGACGACCGAGCCACCCTGTGTGTCCATGAAACCCAGGTGAACACCACCGCCGGGAGCGGGGATAGCGTGGAACTCCGCCTTCCCCCGGTAGCCGAAGGGCAATGGCGAGGGGATGATGGCCTCCACCGGCGGGGCGGCGATCCCCCCGATCCGCTCGAAGGTCTCCGTCACCTGACGTTCCCTGATCCGGAGCTGGGCCCCATACGACAGATGCTGGTACTGACACCCCCCGCAGAGGGAGAAGTACGGGCAGACCGGGTCCACCCGGTCGGGGGACGCGGAGACGACCCGGAGGGTCTCCCCCCTCAGGTACCTCTTCTTCACCGAGACGATCCGCGCCTCGACGACATCGCCGGGGGCGGTGAAGGGGACGAAGACGACCATGGGGCCGATGCGGCCCACACCGCTCCCCCCGAAGGCCACCGGCTCAATGGGTATCTCGACGATCTCTCCCGCGCGCAGTTCGCGATCCATGACTATCCCTTATACCCCGCCGGGGACGGCCGGACAAGAGGGAAACAACCGGGGATTTTCCTTTACAATCAGGGGGAATATTGATATTCCCTTTCCTCGGCCCCGCTTGCCGACACACATGCCGATGGATAACAATAACATACACCGCATCACGACAGACAACCGGGAGATCATCCTGGTCGGAACGGCGCACGTCTCCCGGGACAGCGCGGAGCTGGTGGAGAGGGTCATCGAGGAGGAACGGCCCGACACCGTGTGCGTGGAGTTGTGCCAGTCCCGGTACGATGCGATCATGCAGAAGACCGACTGGGAGGAGATGGATATCCTGAAGATCATCCGCCAGAAGCGCACCTCCCTTCTCCTGTCGCAGCTCATCATGGCGTCGTTCCAGAAGAAGCTGGCGGAGCGGTTCAAGATCAACCCCGGCGAGGAGATGGTCCGCGCGGTCAGGAAGGCGGAGGAGACCGGGGCACGGGTCGTCCTGGCCGACCGCGACATCCGCACCACCCTCAAGAGGACGTGGCGGACGATGAATTTGTTCAGAAAGCTGCGCTTCATCTACGAGTTGATCTCCTCCGTCATTATCGACGAAGAGATCAGCGAGGAGGATATCGAGAAGCTCAAGGAGCGCGACGCCCTGGAGCTGGCCCTCCAGACCTTCGGGAAGGAGTTGCCGGAGATCAAGGCCACGCTGATCGACGAGCGGGACCGATACCTGGCCCGCTGTATCGACGACGCGCCCGGAAACAAAATTGTTGCCGTCGTGGGGGCCGGGCACGTCCCGGGGATACGGGAAAACCTCGGCAAAGACATCGACCTGGCCGTACTCAACGAGGTCCCCCCGCGGGGCGTCCTCGGGCGGTTTATCGGGTGGGGGGTCTCCGCCGCCGTCATCGGTCTCATCGTCGCGGGGTTTTTTCACTCGGGGAGCGAGGCGAGCCTGAACATGATTAAGTGGTGGGTCCTGGTCAACGGCGTCCTCGCAGGGCTGGGGGCCCTGGCGGTCCTCGCCCATCCGCTGACGATCGCCGCCTCCGTCGTCGCCGCGCCCCTGACCTCGATCAATCCCATGATCGCCGCCGGATGGGTCGCCGGCCTCACGGAGGCCGCCCTGAAAAGACCGCAGGTGAAAGATTTCATGGACCTGAAGTCGGACATTGCCTCGGTCGGAGGGTTCTGGCGCAACAAGATCACCCGCATCCTGCTGTTGATCATGTTCGTCAATATCGGCAGCTCCATCGGGACCTTTCTCGCGATCCCGCTGATGATGCGGTTTCTGAACTAGAACCCGGGAGAAATGACATGGACCGCTCGGAGAAACAATCGATTCTCTGCCCCAACTGCAGGAGGCTGATCAACCGCGACGAGCCGGTCTGTCCTTACTGCGGGCTCTCGCGCCCCGGTTCGGGATGGAAGATGCTCATCCCCTCGAACCTCCTGGGGTCCCCCGCCGACATGATCAGGATCATCATCTACGTGAATGCGGCCTTTTATATCCTTGCCCTCCTGCTGAATCCTCGGGGGCTGGGGCTGTCGGCCAATCCCCTCGCCTTCCTCTCCCCCTCCGGTGAAAGCCTCCTCCTCCTGGGTGCGACGGGAACGCTCCCCATCGAGAGGCTCCACGGCTGGTGGACGCTTGTGTCGGCCTCCTATCTCCACGGGGGACTGCTCCACATCGTATTCAACATGCTGGCACTGAGACAGCTGGGGATATTCGTCCTGAACGAGTACGGCCTCCACCGGTTCTTCGTCATCTATACCCTGACCGGGATCGCGGGGTTCTACCTCTCCTATCTCGCCGGCGTCCCCCTGACCATCGGGGCTTCCGCCGGCGTCTGCGGCCTGATCGGGGCGACGCTCTACTACGGGAAGAGCAGGGGAGGATTCTACGGGGAGGCGCTCTACCGGCAGGTCATGGGGTGGGTCATGGGACTCATCCTCTTCGGCTTCCTGATCCCCGGGATCAACAACTGGGCGCACGGGGGGGGGATCGTATCGGGGGTCCTCCTGGGGTTCCTGCTGGGGTACCGGGAGAGGCGCAGGGAGAATCTCCTCCACCGCGCGGCCGCGACAGCCTGCATCGTGCTGACCGCGGGGGTCCTCATGTGGGCCGTTGTGCAGGCCCTGTACCACTCGTTCACCTGATACAGACGGGGGGGAACCGTGAAGATCATACTGGCAGGACACAACGTCGATTATGAGGTGATCAGGGAGTGCCGCGCCGCCCTGGAGGGGGAGGAGCGCCTGACGCCGGAGACCCTCTGCGCCGCGTACGCCCGCATCAGCAGAAACCCCCTTCCCGTCGACGAGCTCAGGGCCATCGCCCGGGAAGAGGTGGAGAAGGCCCGGCAGTCCAACCGGACGATCGTCTTCGGCATGGGGCACAGCTCCATCGCCGAACACGCCGTCTTCAACGTCGACATCCTGGGCGTCTCCCGCCTCGCGGTCGAGGAGATCGAAAAGTTCCGCCTCTGCTCCTACACCGAAAAGTCCCAGCGCTACATCCGCTTGGAGGACGATTTCGTCATCCCCCGGGAGGTCAAGGACGGGGGGCTGGAGGGGGTGTTTGTCGATACGGTGAAAGAGCAGAATGCCCTGTACCACGAGCTGTACGCAGCCCTGAAGGAGCACCTCTTCGAGAAGCACCGGGACATGGTGGCGGCCGACCCGGCGAGCCGTCCCACGGTGGACGGCTGGGCGAAGGAGGACGCCCGGTACGTCGTCTCACTGGCGACGCACGCCCAGCTCGGGATGACACTGAACGCCCGGAACCTCGAGCTGATGCTCAGGCGTTCGGCGGCGCACGCCCTTGCCGAGGTCAACGAATACGGGAAGAATCTCTACGAGGCAACCGGGGGGATCGCCCCCTCGCTGATCCGGTATACCGAGGCGACCCTCTTCGACCGTGAAACGAGAGAGGACCTGAAGAGGCAGGCGGCGTCCCTGGATACATCGAAACAGGGAGGAGCCGCCGTGGGGCGGGACGGGAACGTGACCCTCCTGCACGCCACACCGGAAGGGGACGAAACAATCGTCGCCGCCCTCCTGCATTCGTCCTCCGATCTCCCCCTGGAGTCCTGCATGGCGGCAAGCCGTGCGATGGATCGGCAGAAAAAGGAAGAGATCGTCCGGACCGCCTGCCGGCGGATGCAGGTCTACGACCCGCCCTTGCGGGAATTCGAGCACGCCGGATTTCTCTTCGAGGTCGTGGCCAGCTCCTCCTGCTTCGCCCAGCTGAAACGGCACCGCATGGCCACCATCACCTGCCAGGAATACAACCCATCGCTGGGCGTCACGATCCCCCCCTCGATACGCGAGGTCGGGATGGAGGGGCGGTTCATGGAGGTCATCTCCCGGACCGAAGAGGCCTACCGGCGGATCAGGGCGGCGGCCCCCCCGGCGGCGCCTTACGTCCTCACCAACGCGCACCGCAAACGGGTGGCCCTCCGGGTGAATGTCAGGGAGCTGTACCATATCTCTCGCCTCCGCGAAGACAGGCACGCGCAGTGGGATATCAGGGAGACGGCCGAACGGATGGTGAGACTGGGGAGGGAGGCGATGCCCCTGGCGCTGATGCTGGCCGCGGGGAAGGACGCCTTTGTGCCGATCCCGTAGGGAGGCGCACCCCCGTTCCTACGACACGCCGCTGAACACAAACCTCTCCTCGCTGAAGAGCCTCTTACAGACATCCACGGCATCGGGATCGTACTTCGATCCCCTGCCGGCGGAGATCTCCTCCAGCGCGGTCTCTATCCCGATGGCGGGCCGGTACGGTCTGCGGGAGGTCATGGCCTCCACCACATCGGCCACCGCCAGTATCCTCGCCTGAAAGATGATCTCGTCCCCCTTCAGCCCCCGCGGGTACCCCGAGCCGTCGATCCGCTCGTGGTGCTGGTAGACCATCTCGGCAATGGGCCAGGGAAACTCTATCCTCCCGAGTATGTCGTAACCGATCCGCGGATGGGTCTTGATGATGTTGAACTCGTTCTCCGTCAACTGGACCGGCTTGCTCAGGATCTCCGAGGGAACGTATATCTTTCCGATATCATGAATAAGAGCGGCAAGGTGGATCCCCCTGACCTCGTCACCCGGGTGGTTCAACGCGAGGGCGATGGCCTCTGCAAGCTCTCCGACGCGTCTCTGGTGGCCGGCCGTATACGGGTCGCGCATCTCCAGCGCCGTGGCAAGGGCGTCGATCGTTCCCTCCATGCTGTCCAGGAGCTTCTCGGTGCTCCGGTGCTTATAGATGGCCATCTCGACGGTACTGTGCAGTTCCTTTTCCCCGAAAGGCTTGATCATATATCCGAACGGATCCGTCACCTTCGCGCGTTCAAGGGTTTTTTCATCGGCGTAGGCGGTGAGATACACGACGGGTATGTTGAAGAGTTTCCCGATCCGGCTGGTCGCCTCTATTCCATCTATGTCTCCGTTCAGGACGATATCCATCAGGATCAGATCCGGCCTGAGATCCCCGGCCTTCTCGATCGCCTCCTCTCCGGAGGAGATGACGGGGAGGGTGTCGTACCCGAGCCCCCGCAGTTTGCTCTCGATGTCCCTCGCTATGATAACCTCGTCCTCTACGATCAAAATCCGTTTTCTCATCCCTTCTCGCCTCTCTCTTATATCGCCCTGAACATGAGGACGAAGGCGGTACCCCGCGGCTCGTTGTCCTCCACGTAGACATACCCGCCGTACTTCTCCATGGCTTTTTTAACGATATGGAGGCCGATGCCGGTATGGCCGGTGTCTCCGTACCGGTATCCCTCCTCAAAGATTGTTTCCTTTATCTCATCGGCGATACCCGAACCGTTGTCGGCGATGCGCACCTCGCACATCCCTTCTTCTACGCCGATGGTTACCGCTATCTCGTTTGCCTTCCCGTGGATAACGGCATTCCGTACGATGTTGTCTATGACGGAAATGAGAGAATCGTCGGCCATAACCTGGGCCTTCCCCTTGATCTCGACCGCTATGAACGGATAGCTTTC
>ENA-ORXD01001100-ORXD01001100.1-sediment-metagenome-genome-assembly--contig:-NODE-1100-length-25413-cov-3.914825_pt1 | contig 25413 bp, 14 predicted proteins | sample MGYA00237862_ERZ511471 | MGnify/ENA metagenome assembly ERZ511471
GCTCGCGTTCGGTCAAATCAAATCCGACCTGGTCCGCCGGGAACCTGCTGGCATGGATCAGAGCTTGCGCGGCTTCTGGGGCGAGGGTGGGGCGTCCGGCATGAGCGGCCCGAATTGCCTCAGCCAGTTCGTCGGCACTTACATTTTTGAGCAGATAGCCAATCGCGCCGGCCTTCAAAGCGCCCTGGATCAGGTCATCTTCTTTGAAGCTGGTCAGGGCTACAATCTGGGTGTGGGGCCATCTTTCGCGAATTACTTTTGTGGCAGCAGCTCCATCCATTTCTGGCATGACAAGATCCATTAAAATCACATCAGGTTGGAGTTCTTTGCAAAGACTGATCGCCTCTTTTCCGTTGGCGGCTTCTCCAATCAATTCAAGATCATCAAAAACCATAAGGAACGCCGCCAGGCCGCTCCGAACAACATTGTGGTCATCCACTAACATAACCCTGACTGGTTTGGTCTCTTTCATTTGTTCTCCTTTGCACTCTGCTGCAATTTTACTTTGTCCATACGGCAGTGATTTCTGTGCCTTCCTGGATCTTGCTTTTAATTGTTAACTGTGCGCCGATCGATTCAGCGCGTTCTTTCATTATACTAACCCCCAGATGGTCCTGGGGAATATTCTCTGGATTAAAACCCCGCCCATTATCCTGGATAGAAAGAATTATTTTTTCCGACGAACAGTCTAATAAAACATTTACCTGGGTGGCTTTGGCGTGTTTGGCGATATTATTGAGCGATTCCTGGGCTATTCGATACATAGCTATCCGGACTTCAGGCTGCAGTTCACATTCGCGGACAATATTCACTGAAACGGGAATCCGTGTCCGGCCAACAAAGGCATCGGTTAATTGATGGAAGAGCTCATCGATTTCCGCTTCCATCAGCGCGGTGGGGCGGAGCTCCATCAGAAGTGTGCGCATTTCCGCCAGCGCTCCCCGGGTTAACTGGCGGAGCTCTTCCAGCCGCCGCCGGCCCTCTTCCGGCTTTTTATCCCAAAGGCGTGGCAAAACTTCGGCAATCAGACTGGCAGAAAACAGGGTTTGTGTAACCGCGTCATGCAGATCGCGTGCCAGCCGGTTGCGCTCCGCGGTGGCGGCGCTCTTCTCCGCCTGCGATCGGAGGTGCGCGTTTTGGATGGCGAGAGATGCCTGGTCGCTGATAGATGCAGCGAGCCGGATGTCTTCTTCTTCAAAATTCTGTTGGTTTTCAAAGAAGAATGTCAGGCAGCCAAAGTCTTGGTTTTCGAGCGTGAGAGGTACCGAAAGAGAACTCTTGAAATATCTCGCTGCAACTTCCCTTCGTTTGTTATCAAAAAGAGGGTGTGAAGGGTCGCTGCGATGCAGTTCTTTATGCAGATCCAGCAAAATGAGAGGTTGTTTGCTGATCTGTGTGGCTTGATCACTCTCAAGAGGGAATGGCGTGTTTTTAAGGGTATCAAATTCTGATGCCAGGTTATTACTGGAAATAATTGAGACCAGGTTGTTTTTCAAATCTACTCTTTCCAGCATTGTGGCGTTTGCCTTCATCAGTTCACCTGCTTGTAAGGCAATGAAATCAAGTACTTCCTGGATGGAGCGGTTGGTGTTGAGTAATGTCAATATTTTTCCCAAACCCTCGGCGACTTTTCGACGCCTTTCAGACTCTATTCTGCGATCCTGCTCGCTTTGATAGTAGCGGGCGTTTTCAATTGCGATGACCGCGCCGGAGGCCAGCATGGTCAAAACGTGACGGTCTTCCTCATCCAGATTTCCAGTGTTTTTATTGGCAACCATTATTGTCCCAATTGGGCCATTCCCTGACATCAAAGGTACGACCAAAAAAGACTTTACTCCCACTTTGTTGACCAGATCTTTGAGGGATTTCGGATTTTGTATTGCGTCTCCAACCAGGTAAGATTTACCAGTGCGCAGCGCCAGCCCTGCAACGGAGTTGTCCAGAGGTAATTTATACCCCAGTATTTTCTGATCAACTTCTCCTGAAATGACCGAAATCACCAGATTTTCTTCTTCCAACAAATAAACGGCACTCATCGAAGTTTCTGTTAACCGGCGGGCTTCATCGGCGATCATTTGCAAGACAACATCCGGGTCCAGGCGGCTTGTGATTGCTTGCTGGACTGAAAAAAGGGTTTGGGTCTCATCTGCCCGTCGTTGTGATTGGCGATATAGGTTTTCAAGTTCTGATTTGCGCTCCTGTTCAATCTGGGTCAGGCGTGCGTTTTGAATGGCCAGCGCGGCCTGATCGGCGAAAGCAACCACCAGTCCAATTTCCTCTTCAGAAAATTCATGAACATTTGGGTAATACATGGTGAGCGCGCCATAAACCTGGTCGCGTGCGATCATGGGGACTGCCAGAGAAGCTTTGAATTGTTCGCCTAACTGTTGGAGAGTACCCATGTTTTGGGGCTTAATGTAGATCCCAGCGTTTTTGATAGCCGCCATGGTGGCCTCAGAGAAGTAGACCGGTTGGCGTTTTAAAACTGCCATACCAGTCGCGCCCTCTCCCAGTTCAATCTCATAATTTACCATACTCGGAATGTTCAGCCCGCGGGATGCTTTAAGTTTGAGAGGGCCTGCTGGATTTTGAAGTAAATATAGTGACACCACACTGGTTTCCAACAATTGGTTGGCTTGCTGGACGATGAAATCAAGCACTTCATCCAGAGTCTGGTTAGAGTTGATACATCCCAGAATATCCCGTAAACCTTCTGCTACGCGTTGCCGGCGTTCAATTTCCCGCGTGCGTTCTTCCACCCGACTTTCCAGAGTGATGTTGGTCAGTCTCAATTCATCCTGCGCGCGTTTTTGTTGAATGGCCACCCCGGCCAGATGTGCGGCGACTTCAATGATGCGCAATTCGCTGGGGGTAGGAGTTCGCGGGTAGGTGTAATACATGGCAAAAGTGCCAATCACCCGGTGGTCAGATGAAAACACGGGTTCTGACCAGCACGCGCGAAGCCCGTACTGAACCGCCAGGTCGCGCAGTCCAACCCACCGCGGGTCGGTTTGAATATCTGTGACAATCACCCTTTTTCCTGAATAAGCGGCAGTACCACATGAGCCCACCATCGGGCCAGTCTTCAGCCCTTCGATTTCATCCAGATAGTCTTTGGGGAGGCTGATTGAAGCTCCAATATGCAGTGTTTCACCATCTTCATCCAGCAATAGAATCAACCCCAGCATTCCTGGAGATTGCTCTTCGATGATCCTGATTAGCGCCTCTAACGTTTCAGAAAAAGTCCCTTCTGTGGCCAGAAGTTCAAGGAATCGTTGCTGTCCATCCTGAACGGCCTGTGCTTTTTTCAGTTCAAGCGCGTTCACAAACATTTCACCGATCATCTGTAAAAGCGTGATACTTTCCTTTGACCATTTTGTTTTGTGTTTGACGGAATCAAAACCCAGAAAACCAATCACCTTTCCCTGGAAAGACATTGGGACGGCCACCAATGACTTTGTGCCCTGGGAAATAAATAATTCCCGTTCGGCCTGCGCGGTAGGGGGCAGGTCCTCTAAATCCTGGAGATAGAGGGTTTCGCCATTGAGGAACCGGGTGTTTGACCAGTGCAGATCCTGGACTGGAATATCCTTTAAGAAGTCAATCTGTGGATTAATTCCCTTTTCACACCACTCATGGGTGTTGGTTAAGGTCGTGCCATCATCAGAGAACAGAAAAACATAGCTGCGGTCAACTTTTGCGAATTTACCAATGATTTGCAGGGCTTCATTGATGCCATCGTCGATCTGGTCAGCGCGTAAATTGATAAAATTCGTGGAGATGCTGGTTATGATTTTTTCGAACTTGGCCTGATACCGCAGGGCCTCCTCAGCCTCTTTCTGTTTGGTGATGTCAATGACCAGACCATTGAAATGGGTGATTTTCCCGTCTATATCGAAAATGGGTGATGAAGCGGTGTGAACCCAAACCCATTTCTGTTTTTGTGGATTGTAAAAACGGACTTCTTCATTGTAAGGCTCCTTTTGAAGCCAGGCGCGTTGGTTAGCTTCCACAACGCGGGGAAGATCCTGCGGGTGAATGTTTTTAAACCAGTTATCAAAATTATAGAGCTCTGTGATCCCGGTAATTTCTTTGAGAGAAGGGCTGACCATCACGACTTCGGCATTATTAAGGTTGTCGGGTGAGTATCTGATGCGGTAAATGGCGAAATTGGTTGCTTTTTCCAACAGCGAGCGCAGGTTGGCTTCACTTTCTTTTAGCGCTTCCTCGGTGGTTTTACGGAGAGTGATATCACTATCAGTGCCCACCAGCCGGCAAACTTTCCCGTTTTCATCTCGCACGGCAGTGCCACGACACAGAAACCAGCGATAAGTGCCGTTCCTGTGCAACATGCGTTGCTCGTAGCTCAGGGAAGAACTTTTTCCCAGGATAAAATCATTGATCGCCTCCATAGAGGGCTGCAAATCTTCCGGATGTACAATTTCTTTCCAGGAGTCTAAATGATCCTGTAATTCACCGGGTTTGTACCCCAACATGGCTTTCCACCGCGGAGAATAATAGACAGTGTCTGTTTCAAGGTCCCAGTCCCACACGCCATCATTGGTCGCGTTGATTACGAGGTTTAAGCGCGTTTCGTTCTCTTCCAGCATTTGTAAAGTTGTTTCAAGATCTTGCTGCGCTTTAATCCGTTGGGTTTCATCGGAAAGCATAATCAGTATACCAAGGATGTCTTGTTCTTCTTTTAAGGGCGCCAGGATGCCATCCCAGTAAGAAACCCTGCCCGCGATTTGAATTTTCAAAGACTTCAGTTGAACTAACTCACCATGCCTTGCTTGGTTTAAGAGTTCTTCGAATTGTTCCATAAAGAATGGGGAAATCTCATCGAGTTTCACGCCAATTTTTAAATCCTGTGGTGAAAAAAAGCCGTGATCGTTTCCCAATTCCAGCCAGGCTGGGTTGAAACTGCGCAGTGTCAGGTCCTGGTTAAGAACCGCAATTGCCATTGGGACCCGGTCAAAGAGGATCTCCAAAAGATTGTGTTTACGCGATAGCTGATCTGGAAGCATAAAAAAAGAATCTCCTGGTAGGAAAGAATGAATGAGGATTCAATACTTTATTATACTGAAATCGACACATCAAACCTGATAGATTTGTTCACTTTGTATTAAGGGCGCTCTGTTTCTATCTGTGTCGTTTTTCCAACAGTTTGTTTTTGGATCTATGGTAACATTTTTCTTTGAAGATTTGAAATTTTTCTAAAAGGGATGATTTTTGAAAAACTACGATCAACCCGGTATGTAAAGAGAAGTCAAACGTGGTTTGAAATGATCAACAGGGAGTAAAAAGAATGACGGAATTATTGTACCAGAAGGATAGTTATCTCAAAGAGTTCTCTGCTGTGGTCACAAATGTGGACAGGGAAAACAGGGCATTACAGCTGGACAAAACCGCCTTTTTCCCCGGTGGTGGCGGACAGCTTCATGACACAGGTGTAATGGTCTCGGGTGAAACAGTTTACACTCTCAAGCGGGCGCGGAAAAATGGGGATGAGGTCTGGCATCTCCTGGCTGAAGACGCTACACCATTGCCCGAAGCAGGCACCGCGGTGCTTGGAAAGCTGGATTGGGACCGGCGGTACCAGTTGATGCGCACGCATACAGCCATGCATATTTTGTGCGGGGTGGTTTTTCGTGATTATGGCGCTCAGGTCACTGGCGGTGATATGGAACCGCTCAAAGGGCGGATGGATTTTGAGTTTGAGACCATGACCAAAGACCTGGTAGAAGTGATTGAGAAAGCGGTCAATGTTGAAGTTAATAACGCGCGCGAAGTGCACGTGAAGATCCTTCCCCGCGAAGAAGCATTCCAGATTCCGGATTTAATCCGGACAAAAATCAACCTTCTGCCTCCGGAAATCGCGGAAATCAGGACGGTTGAGCTGGTTGGGCTGGATCTTCAGGCGGATGGCGGCACCCATGTCGCAAATACGCGCGAAGTGGGTCCGATGCATATTGTTAATTACAAAAGCAAAGGGAAGATAAACAAACGCATTTATGTTGAGCTGGAAGAATAAAGGAAGCGCGTTTTGATGAATGGAGAGATGGTTCTGCTTGAAAAGATCGTATTCACGGCAAACTCAGACCGGCTGCGCCGGAAGCTGCGGATCAATGCCGGCAGTTCCTCAGATAAGGAACTGGAGAGCATATTGTCTGAAGCAGAAAAAATCATCCGCCCCAGCGCGGTCTATTTTCCAGCATACATTGAAAAGCGAGAAGAAGACTGTGTTGTGATCGACAAGGTCTTGTTTCACAGCCGGGTGCTGGCAGTTAATCTAAAACAAGCTTATCGCGTGTTTCCTTATCTGGTAACCTGCGGCCAGGAGGCAGAAGACTGGCACAGGGCAATGAAAGATATGCTGCATCACTATTGGGCGGATACCATTCTGCAGATGGCGCTGCATGTGGCCCTGCGGGCAATGGAAATGGATATCCAGACTCGGTATTCTTACCCAAACATGGCTTCGATGAGTCCGGGGCGATTAAGCCATTGGCCCATTGAAGAACAAGGCGCTTTGTTTGAATTGCTGGGGGAAGCGCCATCGCGGGTGGGAGTGCGGTTGCTGGAGAGCTTTCTGATGACGCCGACCAAAACACTTTCTGGGATTCGCTACCCGACTGAGGAAAGTTTTGAAAGCTGCCAGCTTTGCCCGAGGGATAACTGTTTTGGCCGTAAAGCCCCTTATGTTCCCGATCTATTTGTTCGCAAATACACGTAACTGAAAACGGTGATTCTTATCCATCCCCGTTCACTGGGTTTCAGTGAACCGGGGATATTTTCTTTTAAATGTTTTATCTGGAATTCCAATATTTTTCCGAATCAAATGGTGTGGTTAAAGATATTGCCCGCGATTTTCTCTGAGATGAACCTGGCATTCTTGTCGAGCATGAAAAACGCTTTTGGGGCGGGATAGTCAGGGTCAGGTAGAAATCCAGTTTATCGTTTTTGTTTCAGGTTTCATACCATTCTTCTTTATGAAAAGAATTTGAGAACCTGGCAGTTTAATCTTAATAATCTGTTTCCCGGCTGAGGATTGTAATTGCCAACGTGGTTGTTTTACCGACCTGATCAATTTTTTCAAAATCGATGTTCTCCAGGGTGTCGTTGACAGTGTGAGCGTACTGGTCTGAGCCGGACCAACTGACAAAGGCTGAAAGCGCAGTGCGGTTTGATGTGCCGACAGCCGGCAGATCAAAATGCGGGCCTCGCCCGCGGGTGGTGGTGGTTGTCCCAATGCGGTTGGCGGCTTCCTGGAAAACTGTAACCAATCGATAGCTGCTCTCCTGTCCGAGGGCGATCGCGTTTCCCGTGCCGCCTCCTACGCCGCTTAGCTCGATCACGGATTCCATGGTTAACATACCAAAACCGGTTTTGGCATTCATAGCATTCCATACCCCGAATTGCTGGCCTCTTTCGCCACCGCTCCACGCGACAAACACCACGGTTTTCTTAGGCTGGTAGATACCTTCTTTCAGAACCCGCGCGATTTCAAGCATGGTCGCTACACCGCTGGCGTTATCATTCGCGCCAGGATAAAACGTGCCGTCCGAGCTGATGCCCAGGCCATCAAAATAAGCGCTGATGAGAACAACCTGGTTGTCCATTCCTTCGCCGAGGCGTTCACCGGTGGCCGAGCCTGTTCCCGGGATGTAACCAATCACATTGATATCTTCCATCTCCATGTTGAATGTGTCTCCAAGAATAGCGAGATGCACTTCCGCGCCTGGCTGGGAGATATAGGAAGCATCAGGGGGTAAACTGTTTCGATGCTGGTTTAAATCGGACAAAGACAAACCGGCAGTTTTCAATAACAGGTCGGCAGTTTCAGGGGTAATATAAGCCTGCGGATAATTTGGACGCCCGCTGGAAAGGAAAAGATATTTCTTTTCAAACAGAATTTGATCTTCAGTGATCAGCAGCATACCTTGCGGGTAACTGTGCAGGTTGATGTGTGCCAGGTCTTCCTGGTACAGGATGATGATTTTATCGAACAATTCTGGATCATCGAGAACCACATTTTCAGCGCGGTCACCCTTTCCAATTCCAACCGCGATAATGGCACCGCTGCCTTCGCCATAGGTGATTTCACCGCCGGCGCGTTCCACAAAATCTTCGCGGTACTTTAATGAGATGTCAGGTTTTCCATTTGCTCCAAGGATTTCCAGCACTGGTGTTTCCAGGATCCTGAATTTGGGGTTTGAGAGCTTTTGGAGGTAGGTGTTTTTCTCGCCAGCCGGGAAAAGCCCAATTTCCTCCATTCTGCTGGCAATATATTCCGCTGCGTGCAGACTACCCTGTGTTCCAGCTTCCCGTCCCATGAAATCTGGGGAAGTTAATCGTTCAATATCCGCTGCTGTGTTCTGCGCATTGAATGCCATGGCTTGTGATCGGTACAGGTTCATTGGAGTGGCGCTGCGGAAAAGCGCGTATGCCCCGATCAGGGCAGCAATGGTCACCAGGAGGGTATAACGATTCAGAAAACGGTTCAGGTTAATTCTGCTTTCTTCCAGAAAACGACGCAGTCCTTCTCCTAAAACATTGAAGGTCAGTATTGAAATAAAAAACAGCAAGCCAGGGTACCATGCCAGCCAGGGGTAACTCCGCCACCAGTCTCGGATGTTTGCCAGTAGCGCACCCCATTCCGGGATATCAGAGTAGGCGTAATTCCCCACCCCGAAGACTTCAACCCGGAAACCTCCTCCCAGAAAAATATTCAGGAAACCCAATTCCGCGAGGATCATCAACACGCTTCCCATTTCCATGACAGCCAGAACGAGCATAGATGGGATCAGATGAGGGAGAATATGCCGGATCAATATCCCACGCGAGCCAGCGCCTACAGAGCGGGCAGCCTCGATATAAAGCAATGGTTTCTGGCTGATGACCTGCCCGCGGATATACTGCGCGATTTCTCCCCAACCGACCACACACAACCCAATAATGAAAACATTCATCCCTTGCTGAATGCCCAACCCTAAAATGACCAGCATCGCAAAAATGGTGGTGGGGAAAGCAGACCAGATCGAGATCAGACTCTGGATAAATTGATCAAGCCAGCTTCTTTGCCACCAACCAGCCATCATCCCCAGGAGGATGCCAAGGACCATCCGGGCAATTGTGGCCAACACGGCCAGGGTGAGAGTCTGCCTTGCACCAGCCAAAACCAGGGCTTGCATATCCCGGCCCAACAAATCACTGCCCCAGGGAAATTGAGGAAGGGGTTCAAAGGGCGGTCCGTAAACTGTGCCTTCAATAGAAATGATTCGATGTGTCTCAAAGGGGCTGGCTTTCGTGAACTGTTCGCCGAAAAAAGCCAGGAAGATTAATCCCAGCAGCAACAATATTCCACATAAAAGGGGAATGTTGGTAAAAGCACTCCGCAGGACGATCTTTTTCTGAGATGTTTGCTTTGGTGTTTCTGGAGATTGCCCGATCTCCTGCAGGTTTATGCTTTTGACACTTTTTGGCGGCTCAGAATGAGCATTTAGGAATTTTTCAGGTTGTGATGTGGTGGGCACAACTCGGGAAGTTGACTTGAAAGTAAAGATTCTTTTGAGGGTTCTGTTTACATTTTGAACTACTTCCCGGAAGGATGTCTGGAGAGAATCCCATTGTTCAACCCAACTGGTGGGATTGTTCTCTTCCTGGACTTCATTGCCTTTGCGCAGTCTTGGGTCAATGAATGGATATAAAACCTCCAACCCAAGGTTAATGATCAGAAACAGGAGACCTAATAAGACAATAAGATCGGTGATTAAAGCTGGCATTTGCAGGGGTAAAGCTGACAGGATAGCCAACCCAATTCCTTCCCAGATGAAGAAACTTTCCACAACAGGAAGACTGGCCAGCGAGAAACGCAGCGAAGTGCCCAGGGTGGTCAGAACTGGGATCAAAATATTAGGAAGGGCGTGCCGGACCAGTTGAAGCCGTTCGGACAACCCTTTCGCTCTGGCAGACCGCATGTAATCCTGGTACAGGACTTCAGACATAGAAATGTAGGTCATTTGCATGATCTGAGCCAGGGGGCGGGCTGCCAGAACCAGAGCCGGCATGACCAGGTGATTATCCCAGCCAAACCCAATTGGTGGCAAAATCGCGCGATTTAAACCAGCCAGCCGCATGATTTTGACATTAATAACCCAGAATAACATGCCCAGTAAAAAACTGGGGGTTGAAACGCCGAGAATGGATGTGAACACGATGATGGGCGCGGTATTTTTGTGTTTTGAAATCGCGGCAATGAGGCCTAATCCCCCACCCATTATGGTCGCTACGATCAATGAGACCAACAACAATCCGGTGCTTTTAATGAACAGTGAGGCTACAAGCTGGAAGGCCGGAACCAATTCTTTGTGCCATACATACTCTTTTGGATGATGGAAAAGATAGCTAAACACCTGAACGGCAACATCTTTGACCATACCCTGTGGGGTAACAGGCTGACCAAGCTCACCCTGATCAGCCAGATAGAGGCCGGAGAGGGTGAGCAAAACGATTCCCAGCAGGATCAAGACGCCTGTAATAAAACGGTTTAGATAAAATTTTGCCTGAGCACTTTTCAGGAAATTGGGTAGAGCGGAAGGATCAGACAGAAGATTGCCTCACGAAATGGAATCTGGACTAATAGGGTAGAGGAGACTCATGAAAGGAAGGCATCACATGTGCGATGATTCAATTTTTTCACAAGGTGATCGCTCTAATACTCTGTTTCACGGCTCAATACGTTTAACACAAGCATAGTAGTTTGCCCGGTTTTTTTCAAAATTTCTGGATCAATATTCTCAAATGTGTCCTCCGGTGTGTGGGCATAAAGATCGGAGCCATCCCAGCTGACATAAGCGGTGATCGCTGTTCGCCCGCCAAAAGCTTCCTTTGCGGGACGATTTACGTGCGGTCCCTTACCGCGTGCCGTGATGCTGGTACCCATCCGGGCGGCTGCGTCCTGGAAAAGGCTCACCAATCGGAAACTGCTGCCTTTATCCAGATAAATCGCGTTTCCTGTTCCGCCCCCCATACCGCTCAGCTCAAGGACCGCTTCTACATTGAACTGGTCGAAAGCATAGTGGGCGTTCATGATATTGGTGACGCTCAGGCTTTGATTGCGTTCCCCTCCTACCCAGGCAGTGAAAATGACGGTTTTCTTAGGTTCATAACTGCCCTGTTTGAGCACCCGTGCCATTTCCAGCATTGCGGCTACTCCGCTGGCATTATCATTCGCGCTTGGGTAAAGTGTTCCATCTGGCCCAACACCCAACCCATCATAATACGCGCTGACAATGATAACCTGATTGTCCAGCGCCTCTCCCTGGGGGCCCATAGCGGCTCCTGTGCCGGGGTAAACACCAATCACATTGTAAAAGCGTTCGCTAAGATCTATTTCCTCAACTTCAACTTTAATCAGGAGGCTATCTCCGGGCTGGGTGGTCGCGTAACTGTTTTCTGAAAGTGTGACCGCTTTAGCGCCCATCTGCTCGAGGCTGATGTTGGCTGAGCGCAGTAGTGTATCGGCTGTTTCCTGAGTGATTTTCAAAGTAGGCAGCTTTTCCCGGTGATAGGGGATATCCGGGGGGTACAGGTCTTTTTCCTGCAGGAAATCATTCTCCTCCATCACAACCAGAATACCCGCGGCCAGTTTGATATCAACCAGCCGCAGATCGGTTTCCCGGATCAGAATAATTTTGTCTTCCAGGTCAAAATCACGGATGATGAGGGGTGTTTCTTGAAGTTGTGGTGAATTGGCACTGACGACCAGTCCCAACAAAGGGCCCTGTCCGGTGCCCATTGTCAGGTTGTAAGAAATATATTCGGTAAAATCTTGCCGATAGGTGAACTTCTCAGGTGTTTGACCCTGCGTGGTGACGACTTCAAGCCGGGGAACGGAAGCCAGGTGATAATGAGAAGCTGACATTTCCTGTAAGTAGGTCTGGTTTTCTCCCGCGGGGATTAACCCAATTTCTTTCATTCGGGCAGCGATATAATCGGCCGCAAGTTTATCGTTTCCTGTGTTGGATTCGCGCCCCTGAAATTTGGGTGATGTTAGTACCCGGATATCTTCCAATACATTTTGCTCATTGAACTGCCTGGCTTGAGATTTATAGACATTGATGGGCGCAGAGCTTCTTAATGCCCATCCTGTTAACAGCAGGAAACCGGCAGCAAGCAAGAGCGAATAACGGTTGATCAGCCGGCTTAAGTTGATTTTGCTTTCCTCAATGAAACGGCGCAGCCCTTCTCCCCACAGATTGAAGGTCAGGATGGAGAGGAAGAAGAAAATGCCGGGGTATGTTGCTAGCCATGGGTAGCTCCTCCACCAAAGCCGGATGTTTGCCAGCAGCGCGCCCCATTCCGGTACATCGGAAAAGAAATAGGTGAAACTGGTTGCAAATTCGCCAAGCTGTACCTTAAAGCCGCCTCCCAGGAAAATGTTTAAAAATCCCAGTTCTGCCAGAAGCATCAACACACTGCCCATTTCCATTACTGCCAGGACAAACATGGAAGGGACCAGATGCGGTAGGATGTGACTTCTCAGGATCTGGCCAGGGCGTGCTCCAACGGAGCGTGAAGCTTCAATGTAGAGCCTGGGTTTTTCCTGGATTACCTGCCCGCGCACATACTGCGCGATTTCCCCCCAACCAACTACGCTGAGCCCGATCACAAAAATAGATATTCCTTGTTCGATCCCCAGCGCCAGAACCAGTAACATGGTGAAAATGGTGACTGGAATTGCCGCCCAGATAGAGGAGATGCTGTTGATGAATCGATCCACCCGGGAATTTTGCCACCATCCTGCCACCAATCCAATCACAACCCCCAGAACTAAACGCGCCATTGTGGCAAATAATGCCAGCGCCAGGGTAAGTTTTGCGCCTGAAAACACCAGTGACTGGATATCTCTGCCAAGCAGATCACTTCCCCACGGAAAAGTTGAGGAAGGTTCGAAAGGCGGGGCATATACAGTGCCCTCGATCATCATAATACCGTGAGTCTCGTACGGATTGTTGGGGGAAAACTTTTCTCCGAAAATTACCAGGAAAATTAATCCAAGAAACATGATTGTGCCAAAGACCAGCGGAACATTCTGGAAAGCAGTTCGAAGTATGTGCTGGCGAGAGGCACGGTCGGATGGGGTAGACTGATCTTCAAACTCTGGCGCGGCTAAAGGAGATGGCTTCAATGGTTCCTGGCCCGGAAGGGAATGCGTGTTTTTTCTTTCAGTCCTGGTGTTTTTGTGGAAAAACATCCTGATCTGTGTTTTCAGGTCCTGCCACCACAAACCGAGATTGTCTTTAAAGTATTTCCACTCTTCTCCCTGGTTTGAGAAGGTCATTTCATCAGAACCAGCGCCATTTTGTTCCCGTAGTTTGGGGTTTATTAAGGGAAATAGAATTTCTAGAGCCAGGTTTACCAACAGAAATAATGCGCCCAGGGACAGGATCAAGTCGGTGACCAAAGACGGGTTGTCTTTTGTCAGAGCGTCCAGAATCGTCATACCGATACCAGGCCACAGAAAAAAACTTTCCACTACGGGCAGGCTTGCCAGGGAGAAGCGCAAAGAAGCGCTCAATGTGTTCAGGATTGGAATTAAAGAATTTCGGAAGGTGTGTTTGAATAAAATACGGGAAAGCCCGGCGCCTTTTGCCCGCGCGGTGCGGACATAATCTTCCTCGAGGGCCTGGGAGAGGGTGAGGTAGGTCACCTGCATGATTTGCGCCAGCGGGCGCGCGGAAAGGACCAGCGCGGGTAAGACCAGGTGTTTACCCCAACCAAACCCGTGAGGGGGTAAAATCGCCTGGGACAGATCGAGCCATTGATAAGCTTTCACATTAATAATTTGAAGCAGCATAGCCATCAGAAAACTTGGGGTGGAGATGCCAAGGACAGAGGTGAGCAGAATGATCGGCGCGATATTCTTTCGACGAACCAATGCGGCAGCTAACCCAAAAAGAATGCCCAGTGTGCTGGCGATCAGCAGAGAGGTCAGCAGTAAGCCGGCGCTGTTGAGGAATAGCTCTCCCACCACTTTAATGGCCGGGACATTTTCCTTGTGCCAGTAATAAGTAGAAGGATGGTGAATGAAGTAGGAAAAGGTTCGACGGATTCCCTCTTGCAGGATCATAAAAAAGCTGACAGGTGTTCCTTGTTTGCCCTGTTCAGCCAGAAAGATACCAGTTAAAGTCAAAAACGCAATCGCCAGAAAGATCAGGATTGCGTTTGATATTCTTTTTGACAGAATACCCAAAAGGGAACGTCTGATGTTTGCGGTTTTTGGACCAGCGCTTTCTTTATCATCTGATGAGGAGGCAGGTGTGGAGATTGTGCCTTCCTGTTCCTCCAAAAATTTGTTTTCCGAGCGCAGGCGCTTCAGCGCCCAATCGATACCCTGGCGTGCTCTTTGACTCTGGGGATTGATCGTGAGTGCCTGCCGGAGATAGGTCAGACTGGCTTGCGGGTCCACCACAGCAGCTAATATAAGCCAGGCAATCTCCGATTGGGGAGCCATCAAAGCGGCTTTGATCGCATAGTGGCGAGCTTTCAGAGTTTGCCCGTTTTTCAAGAAATAGGCAGCTTGTTTCAATACAGTTTCAGCTTTGGAATCTTCTATACTCGCGCCTTTTTCACAAGCAGCGTTGTTTGTTTCTTGAATTGAAGGGAGTTGTGTGTTCTCAGAATCTGGCCTGGATGTGATCATGAAGTTGAAAGGTGTTGGTGCGATAGGATAGTCTTACAGCTTGACAAAATCTCTTTTTAGAATAACATTTTTGTGTTACGTGTATCCTGCCCTGGCGGCCAGTATTTACTGGTCATCTGGCCAGGGGACGAAAGAATAAACATTTTGTTGCGCAGAAGAGGGCTGTTGCAGATGATGTTTATCGGTTATGTAAAATAAATTAATCTTAAACTAACCCAAATGACTTAGACTTTATTATAAGTGAAGAATCGTTTTGTTGCCTTGTGATTTTTATGGGTTTGGTATACTTTTAGGGTTTGTTTATCAGTAAATTTAGGAGAATATTCAAGCATGACCATTTCCGGGAACGCTGAAAAGCCAGATCTGGGATATAAGTTTTATCCGGCAAAATATTCGCAATCACCAGGGTACCCTCGGGTGGATATCTTTATACATGAAACACCAACCCAGCATCATTTTGATCCTGAGAAAGTGATCATTAATGTTGTTCAGCCAGACAATAAATTTGACACATTGGTTGTGCGCCATCCCTTTTCAAGCCTTGTTGAGGAACCGGAGTTTCGAGTTTGTGCCGGAATAGTGAGTATTCAGGATATCAAGGGTAAGAAGGTTGAGTTGTTCAGTTTTGGTGGAGAACTGGGTGTTGAAAGTCACGATACCTATACAATGTGCAGTCTTTCTTCCCCCGTCCCGATCTTGAATATGGTGGGCCTTAGCCCTGCTCAACAGCGGCTCGCGGATGAAATTATTTGCATTCTCGCGGAAAGACGAGCCGCCCGGTTACAATCCTCCGGTACGTTTGATGAAAAGCTGATCTCTACTTCTCCAGTGATCCTCTATTGTTCGTTTATTATGGAGTTGAGTGACCGCCTTAAGCGAATGCCGTCTTCAGGTTCCAGTATGTCAAATGAGATGAGAAGCCTGGTCCGTAAAGAAATTGAAGCTTTGAAAAACCAGGGGATCTGGCCCGCCGGACGAGTGCCTCCGATCCGCGAGATTTTATAAACCTGATCACATTACCGAAAATACAGCCGGTGGCAAACTCATGCGACCGGTTTGGTTTTTTATGAGCAGACAAATATTGGCGTTGCGCTTTCAAGGGGCCGGCCGGGGTTTGGTGTGTGCAGAGCTTTCATTATCTGCGATTGACGGGATCAGTAACATTATCTTTAAAGTGGTTGAAGTTGAATCCGCGCGCTACAATGAAAGTGGTGGCGCATTTGGAATTTGTTGATCAACCGGCTGATTGTGAACGTAAAAAATGGATGGAAGATCGCTGTGATGGATCAAAAAACTTTTAAACAACGGGCAACAGCATACCTTCTAATAGCGCTGATTGTGGGAGTTCTCACAGCTTGTGGAGATTCCTTTGGGTCAGTGGATGAAATACCACCCGCCGCGGCGTCTACTGTAGATCAGCAAAGTAACCTGCTCCCTTCACCAATCCTCCCATCCAGTACCCCACAACCCATTCTGTTAACATCCACTACACCCACCGCAACCAAACCAGGCCTGGGTGGGTCATCGACTGCGGCAGTTTATTCGGCTCAAGGTATTGTTCTGGAAAACAGTAATTGCCGGAGTGGTCCGGGAACGGAGTTTGGGATCAGGTATGTTTTACGGCCAGGAGATGAGGTCAGGGTGGTGGGGGTTAACCAAGAGCGCACCTGGTGGCTGGTTTTCCCGCCAAATCAAGTGGAGGAAGCTTGCTGGCTGTGGCTTTTCCTGCTGGAGGTAGCAGGAGAAGTGGAACAGATACAGGTCGCGCTTTCTCCACCGACCCCGACGCCGGTTCCCCTCTCAGCTGGTGATCAAAGTTTCACCGCGGAAGAATATGAAAAGAAACTGGTTGAGTTGATCAACCATGCGCGCGTTAACCAGGGTACTGTGCCCCTGGTACTTTACCCGCCATTAACACAGGCCGCGCGCCTTCACAGCCAGGATATGGCGGATAATGATTTTTTTGGTCATCTAAGCTTCAATGGGGATGACTTTAACCAACGTCTGGCTGCCCTGGGGATGGTGTTTTCCAATGGCGGTGAAACCCTGTATGCTGGCGGGGACCCCTACCAGGCCTACCATATCTGGATGAACAGCGATGTGCACTACAACATTTTGATGAATCCAGCGTTTACCCATGTTGGGGTTGGTGTGGTGTATGCTGAAAACCGGACTTATGAGGAATATGTGACGGTGGATCTGGCTATTCCTGTCTTTCCGCTGGAATAAATAGCGCGATATTGCTGGTCAGCGTGTTGGTCAAAAAACCCTCCTCTTTGGTTTTCAAGGAGGAGGGTTGTGTTTCAGGTACGCTTTGTGGTTTTTTGAGACCAGTCAATGGCTGCGAATGGGAGATACAGAATCGTAAAGGTCACCGCGGCAATTGCGCCGATCCACAGGATGTACCAGGGCCAGGCAGGAAGCATGTCCAGGACGCTGGCGGTAGGTGGCTTGTGGGCGATGAACAGATAGTTACTCCCGATTGCCCAGTTGATCAGGCCAACAAAGAGCATGTAAACAATCGAGCCTTTAAATATTCTGGGAATGTCGCGCCAATGCGGCCGGAAACCTTCCACCACAGTCATGTAAATTGCCGCGGAGATGATCAGCCCGTGAGAGATAAATACCTGGAAAAACCGGAAATGGGGAAAGCTGTATATTCCTAGATCCGGGGTCAGGTAAGCCTGAAGTGCTCCGCCGATCCCCAGGAAATAAGCATACCGGTAAATTCCCTCATTCTTTGTGACCAGCATATAGGCGCTCAGGTAAACAAAAACTGTGCACAAATGGAGGGGAAGCATGGTTTGTATCGTCCATTGCCCGGTGGTAGCATTCCAGATCTGCCACAGGATTTCATTGACCAGCAACAGCCCAGCCATGGAATACCGGAACGCTTTCCGGAGGGTTGAATCGTTTGGGCTGCGGCGCACCAGGATAAAAGACAGGTTCAAAAGCACCAGCAGCGCGATGACAATTAGATGGGAAACGTCAAACAATTGAAAGGGTTGTCCGGGGAAATCTTTCGTGAAAAATGTATCCATGAGCGCCTCGTAATACAGGAGATGGCTGATCTGCGAAACCATTGTGCCGCCTTTTCAGTTAACCAGCAGAATTGGACTATCGCAGACAATAAGTTTGTTTGATATTGTATTGATTTTTTGCGAAATGTCAAAGTGTCCGGAGTGAAAAGAAATAAGAAAACAAAGTTGACTCTTGAAATTTATCGCGGCGCGATTTCGGAGTAAAATTTAAGTTGTTCAAACATGAACAGCAATTACTGCGAAGAGGAGATGGGTATGCTGGATGTCATTGTCCGGGGTGGCGAGGTGTTAGATGGTACGGGAACAAAAGCCGTGCCGGCAGATGTTGGGATTGTGGATGAAAAGATTGTTGAAATCGGTGATCTTGCGTCCATTGAAGCGGTGCTAGAGATTGACGCCTCGGGTATGATGGTCGCTCCGGGTTTTATTGATCTCCACTCCCATGGGGATTGGACACTGCCTTTTCTCCCGACAGCAGACAGCAAAATCCATCAGGGCATCACCCTGGAGGTGGTTGGGAACTGCGGTTCGAGCATGGCCCCATTAAGCGAAGCCATGCGGGAAGAGATGAACGAAGAAAACCGGCTGGTTGGAAAAGAATATACCATGGATTGGTTGGGTTTTGGAGAATTTCTGGATAGGTTAATGCGCCAGGGTGTTTCCGTTAATGTGGCCGCTTTGGCGGGGCACGGCACCATCCGTAAAAAGGTGATGGGGATGAGCGACCGCAAGCCCAATTCGCGCCAGATGGAAGAAATGAAATACGAAGTCACCCGGGCCATGGAGGAAGGCGCGGTTGGGTTCTCCACCGGCCTCATCTATACCCCGAATGTGTATGCCGGAACAGAGGAGATCATTGAACTGGCAAAATGCGCCGCGCGGTTGGGTGGAATCTACACCAGCCATATTCGCGGCGAAGCGGATACCCTGCTTGAAGCCATCCGGGAAGCCCTGGAAGTTGGCCGGAGGGCTGAGATTCCTGTTGAGATCAGTCACTTTAAGGCTTCTGGTGTTAACAATTGGCATAAAATGCCTGAGGCGATTGCATTGATTGAATCCGCGCGGGAGGAAGGGCTGGATGTGATGGCGGATATGTATTCTTACCCGGTATCGAACACAGAACTGTCCTCCCTCATTCCACCGGATATCCATGTGGGTGGCGCGGATCGGATGATCGCCCGCTTAAAAAGTACGGATTGCCGGAAGCGCTTGCATACGTTCTTTGCCGATCCGGTGGCGGTAAACGGGGTGGATTGGGATGGCATCTTTATTTCTTCCTGTCCAACGAACCCATCTTATGAGGGCAGGCATATTCAGGAGATCAGCGCTGCCCGCGGGCAGGACTCTGTGGATACGGTTATAGATATTCTCATTGAAACCCGCTTGAACACGGATATCATCGAGTTTACGATGAAAGAGGAAAATGTACAGTTGGGCCTTAAACAGCCTTTTGTTTCGATCTGCACCGACGCTTCCGGAGCGGTTTCTGAAGGGCCGCTATCGCGGGGCAAACCCCATCCCCGGGCTTACGGATCTTTTCCGCGGGTTCTTGGGCGCTACGCGCGTGAAAAGGGGCTTTTCTCTGTGGAAGAAGCGGTCCGCAAGATGACTTCGCTCCCGGCCAGCCGGCTGGGGCTTTCAAAACGCGGCCAATTGAAACCGGGATATTACGCGGATGTGGTTGTGTTTGACCCGCTGGAAGTGTGTGACGTGGCCACCTACGCACAACCGCACCAATACGCTGTCGGTATTCCCTGGGTAATGGTCAATGGGCAGGTTGTGATTGAAAACGGCAGGCATACCGGCGGGTTACCTGGCCGGATTGTGGCTTGATATCGCGACGATCCACTTCTCAAAAGATAAATCTTAGCCTGCCGCAGGTATTCAACGATCCAAATTCGCAACTCTTAGTTCTTATTTTGCGTATATCTAGTAGAGGCTGATCAGACGCAATCAGCCTTTTTTGGAATGCGTGAAGTAAAATATTAACGATTAAACCAATGTTTGTAAGGACTAAAGGATCAGTAACCTGAATATTGGAAGGGTTTATGGGAAAATGGGAGAGCGCATGCTGGCGGGATTACTCAAAAGAAAAACAAATAACACTGAGACACGTTCAAATCCACCTGAAAAGTCGGATTCATTGATCTGCCTGCGAAATATCATTAAGACATACTACACTGCGGCAGGAGATTTTGTGGTTTTAAAAGGGATTGATGCGGATTTCCAGCGGGGTGAGTTTGTGGGTGTGATCGGAAAATCGGGCAGCGGCAAATCCACGCTGATCAATATGATCACAGGAATTGACCGGCCGACAACGGGTGAAGTGTATGTGGAAGGTGTGCCCGTGCATACGCTTTCGGAGAGCGAAATGGCCGCCTGGCGAGGCCGCAATCTGGGGATCGTCTTCCAATTCTTCCAGCTTTTACCCATGTTGTCGCTTCAGGAAAATGTGATGCTTCCCATGGATTTCTGCAATATGTATGAATCCAAAGAGCGCCCCGAACGAGCCATGGAACTTCTCAGGTTGGTGGGAATGGAAGACCATGCCCACAAACTGCCCTCAGCAATTTCAGGCGGGCAGCAGCAGCGTGTCGCTATAGCCAGAGCGCTGGCAAACGACCCTCCGATCATCATCGCGGATGAGCCTACCGGGAATCTTGACTCCAGAACAGCGGGACATGTCTTTGAGATGTTTGAGAAGATGGTGGAGCAAGGCAAAACCATTGTGATGGTGACCCACGATATCGGGCTGGCAAAGCGCATTGACCGCACATTGTTGATCGCGGATGGAGAGATTGTCAACGAATGGGTGTTCCGTACCCTGCCGCAGTTATCTCACCAGCAAATGCTTCACGCCACCCGGGAGTTGGAACAATTGGTTTTTGAGCCCGGTCAGGTCATCATGCAGGAAAACCAGCTTGGTGATAATTTTTACATCATCAGTGAGGGACGGGTTGAAATCGCGCTCAAGCGTCCGGGTGGGGATGATGTGGTTGTCACCCGGATGGGGCCTGGAGAATATTTCGGAGAAATTGAATTGCTGCGCCAGTCCAGAGCGATTGCCACCGTGCGTGCTGGCGAGGTGCCTGTCAAAGTGATGACACTGGACCGGGATGTGTTTATGGCGCTAATGTCGGAATCTGAGGCCACCCGCGATGCCATTGACCATATCGTCAGCCAGCGGATGAATGAGAATTTAGAAACCCGGAAAAAGATACAATGATTCTGGAAGCTCGTTGGAGAAAAGTCCTCGCGGATTTATGGGCGAATAAAATTCGCACCATTCTGGTTGTGCTGTCGATCGGAGTGGGGGTGTTCGCTGTGGGTATGGTCAGCAGTTCCTTCCTGATTTTGCTCCATGATATGGACGCGGACTATCAATCGACCAATCCCTATGGCGCCATCATCTACAGCGAGCCGTTTGGTGATGATTTGATTGCCACACTGGATGATGTCCCTGGGGTAGGAGAAGTTGAAGGGCGCAGTTCAACCTCAGCCCGGGTGCTGGATGAGCAGGGAAATAAAACCCCGATCGCGGTGTTCGCGATCCCCGATGTCGATCAGATGAAAATTAGCCGGATCCGTCCAAATGTGGCTGGTGAGGAACTGCACCTCAACCGTCACGAAATTCTGATTGAGCGTTCTGGCCTTGCGGCGGTTCAAGTGAAACCGGGAGATACGATACACCTGGAGCTTTACGATGGCCGGATCCGCGAGCTGCGGGTCAGTGGAATTGTCAGTGACGTATCTTTTCCGTCCTATGCTTTTTCTGGTCAGATCTTTGCTTTCGTGAATTTGGAAACCATGGCATGGTTGGGAGGGCTGCCTGAATTCAACCAGCTTTATCTGACGGTGCAGGAAAATAAAAAAGATGAGCAGCATGTCACCGCGGTAGCCAATGCGGTGGCGGATAAGATTGAGAAGGGCGGGCGCCAGGTATACCAAACATTTGTCTACCAACCAGGCCGGCATTTTGCCTCGGATATCACCAGCACGCTGGGGGTGATGATGAGCTTTTTGGGAGGGTTGGCGGTGTTGTTGAGCGTGTTTTTGGTGACCAGCACCATCAGTGCCCTTCTGGGACAACATATCCGCCAAATCGGCATGATGAAAGCTGTTGGTGCCCGCACGGACCAGGTGATGGGCATGTATCTGGTGCTGGTGCTCGCTTTTGGAGTTCTGGCTTTATTGTTCGCGGGGCCTCTGGGGGCTCTGGTTGGCTATGGAGTTTCAGTCGGGGTCAGCCAGTTCTTGAATTTTAATATTGGCCCGTTTCGCATTCCTTGGATTACAGTTGTTCTGGATATTTTAGTGGCTCTGGTAATCCCGCTGCTGGCAGCAGTGGTGCCGATCCGGCGCGGCGCGCGGATCACCATCCGGGAAGCGCTCAGCAGCTACGGTTTGAGCGCGGGCGGTTTTGGAAAAGGCTTTTTTGACCGCATGGTGGAGCGGGTACAGAACCTGCCGCGCCCCTTGCTGATTTCGCTCAGAAACACTTTCCGCCGCAAAGGCCGGTTGGTGATGACTTTATCGACGCTTACACTGGCCGGAGCGATTTTCATTGGGGTCTTCAACGTAAGAGCGTCTTTTTACCAGGCGATAGATAAGACACTGGGATACTTCCTGTCAGATGTAACCGTGGATTTTAACCGCTATTATCGTATTCAAAGAGTGAACCAGATCGCGGAAAGTGTGCCGGGCGTGGTACAGGCCGAGGGCTGGGGGGGGAGTATGGCGTCAGTCCTCTCTGAAGATCAGAAAAGTGAAACGGAGGTGTATATTTTCGCGCCTCCGGCCGAATCAACACTGATCCAGCCGGTGATTACAAGTGGGCGCTGGCTTCTGCCTGATGATAAAAACGCGGTCGTGGTTGGGAACCACTTTCTGACAGCCCGGTCGGATGTTCGAACGGGCGACACAATCTGGATGGATATTGATGGCAAGGAATATCCTTTTGAAGTGGTGGGGGTTTACCAAATTGTGGGGAATGTGGTTCCACCCATTATCTATGTCAACTATGAGTATCTGACCCAGCTTCAGAATCAGGTTGATCAGATCCTAAATCTGCGAGTGGTCACCGAGCCCCAGGACGCGGCAACCCAAACTCGGGTTAAAGAGGATCTGGAAAAAGTTTTTTCTGAAGCCGGTATTTCTGTGGGCGGCATGACCACTGGAGCAGAAAACATGGACCAGCAAAGAGTTACCATTGATGTGTTGATTTATTTTTTGCTGATAATGGCTGTATTGATCGCGTTGGTGGGTGGACTGGGCTTGATGGGTACAATGAGCATGAATGTGATGGAACGCACCCGCGAGATTGGTGTCATGCGTTCGATCGGGGCGAAAGATAACGCGATCCTGATCATGGTGGTGGTCGAAGGGACCCTCATTGGGCTGATCAGCTGGGTGTTGGGCGCTATTCTGGCGCTGCCGATCAGCTGGCTGCTGGATTATGTGGTGGGCAACGCTTTTGTGACCACCGCGCTTGGGTTTGTGGTCTCGCTGGATGGGTTTGTGATCTGGTTGATTGGCGTGATGGTCATTTCCGCGGTTGCCAGCTGGATTCCGGCCCGCAACGCGGTCCGGCTGACGGTTCGCGACGTACTGGCATACGAATAAGTGCGGCATAGATCACTCACACCCCATGCGGCCAACGACGCATGGGGTGTGAAGTTTTAAGGATCATATTTGAGTCGCTTCAACCGCGGCTCGGATATGGGTGAGGTTAATATCCGTTGGCAGCGTGCAATCCGCGCCCAACATAAACCCGCGTGTGCCGGCTCCGGCGATGATCTGCCTCACTTCCGCCTGAATTTTCTCGATGGGTCCACTGACGATCACGCCCCGGTCGTCCATTCCCCCGATGACCGGGCGCTGGAAGAGCTTTTTACCTTCCGCCAGACTCAGATCATTTTTAGTAACCGCCCAATTGACTGCATGGCTTGGGTAATCGGCGTAGAGCGGCAGGCGCACCCGTTCGCGGCAGATATGGAGCAGATGAAATTCACCGCTGTCCTTGATGGCCTTGAGAACAGTCAGGTCGTGCGGTTTGATATATTGGAGGAATTCCTCTTCGGTGAAGCGCTCCTCTTCACCTCCCTGGGCGGCAAAATAGATCCCCGACGCGCCGGCCTGGATGCATGCCTCCGAAAAAACTGCCAGACTTTCTGCGATGGCCGCCAAACCCTGGCTGACAGCCTGAGGGTCTTCCTTCAAATGTGGGGTGACCAGCTTCCCGCTGGCATGGTTGCCGGAAGAATAAGGGTTAAAAATTGTCGTGACGATCAAGGTTTCATCGCTGAGTTGGTCGGCGATTTGTTTGATTTCATCGAGCTGCGCCTGGTAAAAAGCCGCCCCAATTGGCGCGGGGCGGACCTGGCGCCAGTCGGAAGCGACCTTGATCTCTACATTGGCCTCATAATGGTGTTCATTCATTACCTTGAGAAAGTCGATCCCGGTCGCCTGATAGTAAGCCAGGTGCGCTTGAACCATGGCTTTACCATGCTTGTGCGCATCAGGGAAATGAAACCAGAAACTTGCCGGAACGTGGTCTACTTCTTCGCCTCGAAGCGCGGCGCGAACGCGTTCAATTTTATTCATTCTGAGAACCTTTCTGTTTGTATTTGTGTTGCGTTTAATCAGTATAGTGGATTTTACGTGAAAATCATTGGATGAGGTCTTCTTTTCGTGATTTTTTGACTGCGGCGTGATCAATTATCCTGATTATTTTATATCATTTGAGTTGTCTGTTTGATAATCTGTCGATACAATAATGGAACAAATGCATGAGAAAGGGAGTTGAAATGGCAGATTTGGTGCGTTGTGGATGGTCTGATGACAGCGACATGATGCGGCACTATCATGATACCGAGTGGGGTGTCCCTGTGCATGATGACCGAAAGCTTTTCGAGTTTCTGATACTGGATGGGTTCCAGGCCGGGTTGAGTTGGTCGATCGTCTTGAAAAAGCGGGACGCTTTCCGGGCGGCGTTTGATAATTTTGACCCCCACAGGGTGGCGATTTACGATGAAATTAAGATTTCCTCACTGCTGGAAAACCCGGGCATTGTCCGCAACCGCCTTAAAGTGAACGCAGCGGTTACCAACGCGCGCGCCTTTCTCAAAGTTCAGGAGGAGTTCGGCAGCTTTGACACATATTTCTGGAGTTTTGTGAATGGAAAAATGATCGTCAACACCTGGGAAACTCTTGGTCAGATTCCCGCCGTCACCAGGGAGGCGGAAGTGATGAGCAAAGATCTTAAACAGCGCGGATTTAAGTTTGTTGGCCCGACCATCTGTTACGCGGTCATGCAGTCTGCTGGATTGGTGAACGATCACCTGGTGAGCTGCTTCCGCTACCGGGAGGTTCAGGAGATGGCTTGATCGGGAAATGCTGATTTTTGGAAAAATTAAAAACAGATAAAACTATGATTTTCAGGAACAGAAATATTTGCCAAAAACGCGGTAATGTGGTAAATTTAAGCTCCCACGGGGGCGTGGTGTAGTGGCTAACATGCGGCCCTGTCAAGGCCGAGACCGCGGGTTCGAACCCCGTCGCTCCCGCCATATTATCAAAACATCCTCCTGAACCAGGAGGGTGTTTTTGATTTAGTCTGTTGGAGAAATTTGTTTTCTGGAGAACAATCTCCTTAACTATTGCGTC
>ENA-ORXD01001101-ORXD01001101.1-sediment-metagenome-genome-assembly--contig:-NODE-1101-length-25404-cov-5.225333_pt1 | contig 25404 bp, 23 predicted proteins | sample MGYA00237862_ERZ511471 | MGnify/ENA metagenome assembly ERZ511471
GCGCCAGCTCCGACACACCGAACTGTTCATTCGACAAATTTTCTTCGATGATGGCCGTGGCCTTGCTTAAAAAATCGTTCTCTATGGTTCCGGATTCAGGCATGATTCAGTCAGGCATCAGAGATTTTCTGCAAAAGTTACGCATAAAGTTTTAAACCCCCATTTCAGGCCGTTTCATCACCGTTTGCGTCATAATTGATATGCCTGCGTCATAATTTTCATGGCCTCTTCAAACTTGATACGATTCACCGCATGGTTGATAGGCTTTGCATCAGCGCGTAACGGAACTTTACACTGTCAATCAAAAGTCGAAATTTAAACGATGTGGTCATGAAAACACGAATCTATTTTTTGGACAATCTGAGGACCTTCCTCATCTTCTTGGTGGTGCTGTTGCACGCCGGATTGGTTTATGAACAAGCCCTCGAAGGCAACTGGATTGTTGTCGACCCGGTGAAAAATAATTCCATAGGCTTAATAAGAATGTACCTGGACCTCTTTGTCATGTTCAGTATCTTCTTCATCTCCGGATACTTCATTCCTTATTCTTTAAAAAGTAAAAATACGTGGGGTTTCGTGAAGTCGAAACTAAAGCGAATTATGCTTCCCTGGCTGATTGCCGTGTTAACTTTGATTCCTGCTTACAAAGCGATCTTCCTTTTCTCAAGAGGCCTGCCGCAGGAAGCCTGGTATACCTATTTCCACGTGTTCCAACGTGCCGGAACCGACATGTACTTCTTTGCCAATAATCCGACCCAGAACTGGCTGTGGTTTTTACCCATCCTGTTTTTGTTCCAGATGATTTACCTGGCACTGTACAAACTCAACCTCTTATCGTTCAAAATTTCACTGAAAACAAGTGTGGTTTTGACCTTTGTGTTTGGGGTGCTTTACGGGATGGTTATTTCCGAAGCCGGATTGCGGGGGTGGACGCATACTGCCCTGTTCGATTTTCAGCGGGAACGGCTGCTGATTTATTTCCTGTCCTTCCTGTTGGGAACCCTTTGCAACAAGCAGAAAGTGTTTGAATCGGGCACAAAAGATAAAAAGCTGTATATACAAGTAAATGTCGTATTGACTTTCTCCTTGCTGGTTTTCACGGCAGTAGCGCTGAACCTGTTCTTCAATATCATCAACCCCGGAAGGAACTTCTACTTTGTTGACCCGTTTGTCGACCGGCTCTTTTACCATATGTCGGCTGTGATTTCGATGTTGAGTTTCCTGTACGTATTAATTTATGCGTTCCGCTTTAGCTTGAATAAAACCAACTGGTTGATGGACGAACTGAATAAAAGCTCTTACTCGGTGTACATTATTCACGTTATCGTGATGGGCTTGATCGCCGTTGGACTCATGTATGCACCGGTTCCGGCTTTGGTGAAATATGCCGTATTGACCATTTTGACGTACGCGGTGAGCAACTTGCTGGTGATTGTTTATCGCCGGTTTTTCCAACCGAATGTCCTCTTGAAACTGGCCACCGGGGCTGTCATGGTAGGCGCATTGTTTGCCTTCATTGTATTGGGAAGTCAGAAATCGGCCACTGCTGAGACGGAGCAACCGGCAAAACCGGTCGAAGCGAAAGCGAATCCAAAAGTCAGCCTGCACGAAGCCATCGTCCTCGGTGATATGGAAGCAGTACAACGTCATATCGCCGAGGGCTCCGATCTGAATATCAAAGAACCTTCGGGTGGTTCGAGTCCCTTGATGACGGCTGCAACCTTTGGAAGGAACGAAATGGCGCTGGCATTGATTGAAGCCGGAGCCGATGTCAACTTCCGGAACAACGATGGTTCCACGCCTTTACACACGGCTGCTTTCTTCTGCCGGACGGAAATAGTGAAGGCACTGCTGGAGCATGGCGCTGATGCATCTATTAAAAACAATGCTGGCTCCACGGCCCTCGAATCCGTACAGGTGCCCTTCGAAGCAGTGAAAGGCATTTACGATTATTTCAGCAAGGTGTTTGGCCCGTTGGGACTGCAATTGGACTACGAACGTATCAAAACCACGCGACCTGAGATTGCAAAACTGCTGCAACAGTCATAACTTTAATTATCTAACAGGCTAACTTAATGAAGGCTATTGTCTGCACAAAGTATGGACCTCCTGAAGTGTTACAGTTTCAGGAGGTCGCCAAGCCCTCCCCCCGCGATCACGAAGTACTGGTAAAAGTACATGCTACAACGGTTACCGCCGGCGATGTCCGGATTCGGGGATTTGTTGTACATCTCCTGTTTTGGATACCATCCCGTTTCATGTTGGGCTGGAGGAAACCCAAAAGGTCCGTTTTGGGCGTTGAGTTTGCCGGTGAAGTAGAATCGGTTGGCAAGGAGGTGACCCGCTTTCAACCTGATGATCGGGTGTATGGCTCATCACCTTGGATGAGTTTTGGTTGCTATGCCGAATACCTGACGGTGCCGGAAGATGGCATCATCACCAAAATACCTGCCGGGAAAACTTACCAGGAAGTGGCTTCCATTCCGTTTATGGGCATTGGTGCCCTCTATTTTTTGCGGAAAGCGAATCTGCAGAAAGGTCAGAAGATTCTCATTTACGGAGCATCAGGTGCAGTAGGAACATATGCCGTGCAATTAGCCAAATACTCCGGTGCAGAGGTAACGGGCGTGTGTAGCACGGCCAATCTAGAAATGGTGAAATCCATTGGTGCCGATAGAGTGATCGATTATACGCAGGAGGATTTTTCGAAGATTGGTGAAACCTACGACATCGTTTTCGACACCGTCGGAAAAAGCCCTTTTACTAAATGCATTCGTTCACTGAAAAAAGACGGTGTTTACATTCTGGCCGATCAGCGGTTCATGCAAACCATTCAGGGAATCTGGACATCACTGACCAGTCGTAAAAAAATCATCACTCAAACAGCTGTGGCGAAAGAAGACGATCTGGAGTTTCTCAACGAACTGCTGGAGAGCGGAGCTGTTCGTCCGGTCATCGACCGGGTGTATCCGTTCGACGAAATGGTAGAGGCGCACCGGTATGTTGACAAAGGCCACAAAAAAGGTAACGTGATCATCAACGTGGTATCATGACCCAAAAAATAAGTACGCAATTAATCTTTACTAACCGAAATTGGAGGAACTAAAATTGAATTTAGATAAAAACAGCAAGTCCAATCGTCAGTTCATCACAACAAAAAGCTGCAAAAATAGCAGGCTTCATGTTCCTGTTGGCCTTTATCGTTCCTACGCTTAATTGGACTTTCATCCTTTCTAAATTTAATGTCGAAACAAGTGCTTTGGCAACCGTTCGGAACGTTCTGGCTAATGAGTTTCTATTCCGTCTGGGTATGACAATCGAACTGCTCATGCCGGTAGGTTTGATCATACTGGGGTGGACTCTTTATCGGATACTTAAACCAGAAAACCGGAATCTTGCTTTGCTTGCGCTTCTTTTGAAGCTGGTCGAGGCCACTATCTCGGCAGTTATTGTGCTGGTTTCTTTCATCGCTTTGCATCTTTTAGATGCAGAAACATATTTGAAAGTATTTACGCCTGAACAGTTGCAGGTTCCTTTAACTCTGATTATCAAATCGCATATTGCCATATTTTCAATTCCCATGGTATTTCTGGGGCTGGACATGATGATATTTTCTTATTTGTTTTTCAAGTCAAGATATATCCCAAGGATATTAGCAGCTTTTGGAATCTTTTCATTTGCCCTCATTTTCATTCACTCCATGATGTATCTTCTGACTCCTGAATATGCTGCAATGGCGATAAATCAAATAATCTTCTGGTTTCCGAGCTGTCTTTTTGAATTAGTTATTGGCTTCTGGCTTTTGTTTGCTCGTCTGAATATCAGCTCTCAAAACATGTATGCTTCTACATCTAATTTCCAGATATAACTAAAACTAATTGGAGGATCTAAAAATGAACGAAAAAAGTACACCGGAAGACAAAAGTACCTGGGCCATTGGTGGCGGATTGCTACTCGGACTGGGAATAGGATTTTTCTTTTTACAGACTTCTGCACTCATCTTCGTTGGATGCATCATTGGGGGTTTGGGGTTGGGTCTGATTCTGACGGCTATCATTTCAGGATCGAAGTGAACAGATAAGTCAACCATAAATCATCATGATTCGATTGTTTCGTCATAGGCGACTGGGTATCATTTCCGGCGAGCGATTCAGCAAATACCTGCTTTACGCGGTGGGCGAGATTGTTTTGCTCGTCATCGGAATTCTGATTGCCCTGCAAATCAACAACTGGAATACCCGCCGTATTGAAAAGGCGAATGAGAAGAAGATTTACCGGAATATCCGGCGACAGGTTATTGATGACCGGAACGAGTTGCTTCGGGTACAGGCGTTCAACAATTTCTATTCTGGGCAGTATGAGTATGCGAATCAACTGATGTTGGCCAACGACCGCAGTCAGATCGATACGCTGGCCATCATCGTGATGAACCTGTCGCGGTATTCCGACTTTCAACGGAGTGGCAATATTTACGAAACGTTGGTCAATAGTGGTGAGTTGAAGTTGCTGAAGAATCAAGGGATTACCAGCCAGCTGCAAAAGCTGGAGATGACGTACAACTACATGAACATGCTGGAGAATATTCACTGGGAAATCATCATCAACGAGCTGTCGCCCGAAGTGAAAGGTGTTATGAACTATGCTACGCTGAAAATCATAAAACCCGAAAAGCTCTATTCCGTTGAGCTGCAAAACATCCTCATCGAGAGCCTCTTCCTGACCAAAGGCAAGGAAGGTGCATACAACCAGGCTTTGGAGGATATCAAAACGTTAGTCGATTTGATTGATGAGGAGTTGGGAGTGACAAAAGAGGAGTAAGAATATGATAGAAAATAAGAAGAGGCTACTCTGAAAGTAGCCTCTTTCATTATATTATCTCTTTTTCCTTTACTTCTGATCTTCTGTCCGGTACTCCGGCTGTTCCTTCTGGTCTTTCACCATGTCTTCCGGATTGTCCAGTTCAGGTGAGTTTTTCAACGAAGCCCAATCGAAGTTTTCGTCCAGCGGTGACAGTGCTTTTTGTGGATCGAAAATGCGTTTGTCTACCGGAACCGCTTCGTATGGCGTAAAGTCCGGCTTGTTGGTAAACAAATCTGCCAGGTCGGTAGCGCCGGCATCGTACTGGTTCAGGTAGGGCAGCCCCAGCACATTCCAGAACGTTTTGAAAATACTGCCAAAGCTGTAGTGCACATGGCCTACATAATGGTGTTTCGCGTAAGGTGAAATTACCATTAGCACGCTGCGGTGCGCATCCACATGGTCAACGCCGTTTTGGGCGTCATCCTCGGTAATCACAATCGCCATGTTCTTCCAGTACGGCGTGTGCGACAGGAATTCCACAATGCGCCCTACGGCCAGGTCGTTGTCGGCCATGTAGCTTTCGCGGAAAGGATACCCTTCGGTTGGCCGCTCACCGGCTCCGTGGTCGTTGGGAATGATGACGGTCATCACACTCGGCATCGTATCGTTGCTGTTGATCCATTTCTGATTGAATTCCTTGATGAACTGGCTGATGCGGAACTGGTCCGGGATGTTCATGTTGAACGTCGGGTACGCCTTCGATGAGCGGGTGAAGATGGGCTGCGGTACCGGGAAGTTGGCAAACTGCGCAATACCGGTGTATTTATACGATTTGTCGTAGAACGCCGGCTCGAACATCACACTGAAACCGAAGTTGTAAAAATCAATTTTGTTACGCTCGAGGTGATCCCACAGCGAACCGGCCTCGTTGTAATCTTCGGGATAGATAGCTCCGGCTGCTCCATTCATGGCAAGAGCACCCGGTGCAGTCGATTCCGGATTGTAACGGCGGTTGCCTCCATAACTGGCCGGGGTACAGGTTTCCACCCACTCGTTGGGATAGGTATTCACCAGCCAGCGGTGTCCGTCGGCTGATACATCCGAATCTACATAGAAGTTATCGCCAAAGCCGAATTCTCTTGCCAGTCTCAGGTGGTTGGGCATTACAGTGGCATGCTCCACTTTCATGGTGCCTTCGTGGTTGGTAAAGCTTACGTCACTTCCGTAGCGCGCAATGGTCGGGTCGCCGTTGGCTCCTTTCAACTGACCAAAAATCTCATCGTACGTCCGGTTCTCTTTCGAGATGAAAACGATGTGCTTGATTGGTGACTCTTTTTGTCCGCCGTAGAGCGGAATCGGATTGTTTTCACGGCCTTTCATGGCCTCTTTTACGGTCTCAATGTTAAAGTTATTGCTGATAACGTTTTGCGTCAGGGCAGCCAGTTCCCGGTCGTCTGGAATGTTCATCACGGTCACGGTTCCTTTCATCAGGCTGCCAATGTAGGTTCCTTCGGGGCCTTCCTTAAAATCTTTCCCACCGTTGGGACCGGCACCGTAACCTTTGGCATTGGCCACAATCAGTTTTTTCCCGTCAGGTGTTACTTTTAGTTTTGATGGGAACCAGCCTACCGGGATATGGCCGATCACTTTCAATGTTGATATATCGATCACACCCACTGCATTGATTCCCGATTCAGCTACATAGAGTCGTTTCTGGTCAGGCGAAACGGCTAATCCGAACGGGATGACACCCCGGAAATGTTTCAGTGGATCGGCCGGTTTCAGGTAAATTTCCTTGACAATGGTGTCTTTTTCTGCATCGATGACCGAGATGTCGTCGTTATTTCCGTTGCTCACGAAAACGTATTGATCGGTCGCTACCACTGAGTTGGGACTCGAACCGCCCACGGCCGGGATGCCTTCCACTTTGGCACCCACCAGCGTTCCGGTTTTAATTTTGGCCGTTACATGCGGTTTATCTTTCAGCGATACGGCCCACACCGAGAACGATTCAGGCACGTTCGGATCGCCGAGGCCCGGCACTTTCATGCTGTCGATAACCGTTCCGTCCTTCATCTCCTTCGATCCGTAGGCAAAAGCCGGAAATTTCAGGGCCTTATCAATCTCATGCTTTGACTCGATGTCGTCAATCTTCTTGTACTCGAACATACCCACATTGGCCACGTACGCCTTGCTTTCGTCGGGTGAGAGGGTGACCCCGAATGGATATCGTCCGGTAGGAACCGAATACAATACCTTTTTCGTCTGTGTGTCCGCGATGATGAGACGGAAGTTCATCTGGTCGACGGCGTAAAGGGTTTTGCCATCTTTGCTCAGCACCATATCCCCGATGTAGCCGAAAGGAGTTTTCTCACCGTCGGCCATCACGTTGCAATCGATGGAGTCGAGTTTAGCACCGGTGTTGATGTCGAACAGGTAAATCTGGTTGGTTTGTCCGCCGGCTACATACACCACTTTATTGTCGGGCGAAATAGCCAGTCCCATAAAAACCGAAGCCAGCACACCACGGTCGGTCGACGGACCGGGTGGTACCTGTCGGATGTCCGGATTTTTCGACGTAATGTTTTTCAAAATGGAAATGGAAAGCGGCGATGTACCCGAATTGGCGGTTACGGCTACCGTTCCGTCGTGGCTGAGAGTCAAACCAAACGGGTGCGGAGCTACCGTAAAGGTATTCCCGAAAGGAGTAATGAGCCGTCCGTTGGGGAGTACGGTCTCACCGCCTGGCACAATCTTCGTGAACCGATCGCCGGCCGGTGCAGTTAGCACAACGGCCTCTTTCTTTTGCGGCTGGCAGGACCAAACTATCAGTCCAAAGGCGAGCACCGCAAAAGCAGTGAAAAGCTTTTTCATAGTATCTAATTGTCAGTTGTCAAGTCTGTTTTGAACCATTCTAAGGTATATGTTTGGCAGGGTATATCCAACGAGTTGCAAAAGCGAATGGTGGGATGACAAAAACTTTACGTCAGTAACCCGAAAATAGAGAGATGGATAGCTGTTTTGCCGATTGAAGTTGTCGCGGTTTTGCAACAGAAAAATCACGAAAGATTAATGAAATAAGAGCCTTTGACCGGGCGATTTAGGCGCTTTGTTATATGTCTTTTCCGGTCGGCGGCAAACCACATCACTTCCATAAAGCGAACCGGAACCAGGGCGTTGGCGGCCGGGCCACACCCAGGGGTAACCATCGGTGGGGATTGTCCGCTAAGAGGTGGTCAGACTCCGCTGACTGGTGGGGATCGTCCGCTAAGTGGTGGGTAGACTCCGCTGACTGGTGGGGACTGCCCGCTAAGTATTGGTCAGACTCCGCTAACTGGTATTTGGCTTCCGCCATGATACAGGGAAAGGGAACAATGGAAAATTGAGGGATGGTTCGGGATAGAATGATGCTTTGAGGGCACCCTGGATAGTGGATTTTCACTGATCGACTTCAATTGAACGGGAGACTCAAATTGCCCCGTAGGGGTATTATCTTCATAGCCCGGGGTAAGAAACCGTAGGTTTTGCCACCCCGGGATCAAAGTACGGATGCGCCTTCAGTGGTCGCGAGCGGGTGAAGATTGAAACTCCGGGACTGTTTCGACCGCAATAGCGGTGTCGTCGATTTGAGCACAACAACAGTAACCATAGGAACGACATGAACTCTTCTAATTGCAACCTAAAACCCGGAATTTCTTCTGTCTGGCATCTCACATAAAAAAACTCCTTTCATTATGTCTGAACATAGAAAGGAGTCTTTCCCCCGAAAGGGTTATAAAGTGGAAGTTACTTTTTCTTGTAAAATAATTTTCCGGTAATCAGCAGGCCTGCAAAGACGAAGATGCCAAATACCAGGCTGCTGACGGCCAGCTGCATGCCGCCTGAAAGAATGTGTCCACTGGTACATCCGCCGGCCATACGTGCTCCAAAAATGAGGATGAATCCTCCAATGAAGGCAGTCACTAATCGTTTGCTAACCGATTTGCCTTTGTAGTGCTCCCAGCGACTGTGAATAGCTGTAATCTTGAACTCTTTTGACAGGAGTGAGAAAACCAGTCCGGCGACCATAGCACCCAGCAGGAAAACCATTTCCCAATGACCTGGAGTGGCAATTTTGCCAAAATAGTCGTTACCGGTCATGCCAGTCAGCTGGTCAGCCAGGTAAGGGTAACTGGTTGAGGCGCCAATGGGACGGTTAGAAGTTACCTTCAGGAAAACCATCGCATCGAGAATGGCCAGTGCCAGCCCGGCAAACAGCCAGCGGTAATTGGGGGCCCTGTGTTTCTTATCGAAGTAAAAAGCCAGCAGAATGAATCCGGCACCCAATAATATCGTGATAAAATAGAAAAGATACGTTGTTTGACTTCCCATGATGGTGAAGAGAGAAATTTTTCCCCAATCGGGACCCAGGATTGGCGTGATGGCTGGTAATACAACAGTGAAAACCACACCACCCAACAGGCCGCCTATGATACCGAGTAAGGCATCGATGGAACCTTCGCCCAGCGAGACAGCCATGGTTCCGGGACAATAACCCAGGATGGCCATACCGGCTCCGAAAATCAATCCTCCCAACATGATGCCGCCGGCGATGAACGGTTTCACATGATAGAGCGCCTGGCCAGTTCCGATTTCGAAGTTAATAAGCATAATGCCCAGTCCGATGGCGACTAGAATGGCTTTGGCTACGGTGTAATCTTCCAGTGTGGCCATTCCACTAATGGTGTTGTACTTGTTCAGCTGTGCCCGCTGAAGAATGGCTCCGAAAAGAAAGCCGAATACTAAAATCTGAAGGCTCATAGTTGTATTATTTTATCGTTTAGGTTATTCATCTTTCATGCAAGAAACAAGTATTTTGAGGTTCTTCCGGATGAAATATTTCGTCTGATAAAATAAGTGGTAATCAATGTATTGTGCAAATACAATTCGATTATACTCAATAACCTGATGTTATCGACGAAGTTGATTGTGATAGCAAGCGTGATCGGTTCAGTTTACTGGTCTCTACGGTAAAAGAGCTGAATAAGACCGGTGTCATATTGTTTTGTTTCGCTTAGTTTCCAGTTGCTACTTCTGTTGATAGGCCGGAATAATGATTTCCCGTTACCAATGAACAACGGATGAACAGCCAGCTGTAATTCGTCCACCAATCCTGAATCGAGGCACTGACTGGCAATGTCGGCACCACCAAACAGCCAAATATCTTTTCCGGGAAGGGTTTTCAGTTGTGTTACTGTATGTTTCAGGTTACCCTGATGGAGTTTTGCCGGTGGAAGGAGATTTCTGAGCCTTCTTGAAAATACGATGAGTTCTTTACCGGGAAAAGGATCACTGGAAGTGGTTGTCAAGATTTCGTAACTTTTCCGTCCCATAAGCAGTGTGTCTATTTGACTGAGGAACTCGGTCATCCCGTAGTCCTGATCAGTGAAGCACCAGTCGAATTCACCGTTCGGGCCTTCAATGCAACCATCGAGGCTTATGGCAATATTCAGAATGAGCTTTCGCATGGGCTCATTTACGTAGGGTTAATAATCGAGATTATTACAAAATCATTCCCGTGTAAAAAGAAATAACCATTTCGGAGACAGTTGGTTCAGTGGAGTTGATGTTTTTTTGGGGTATCAAATCACCAAATCAGTGGCATAACCCCAAACGGCGTAACGGGCAAGCTTACCAAATGTCATAAACATGAAGCTCCAGAATGGGGCAATACGGAAAAATCCGAGTCCCAAAATGATAACATTACCGAGCCCGGGAACAAACGAAAGCGTCGCAGCTGCCGGCCCGTACCGTTTGAGCTGAGGTTGAATCTCCATCAGTTTTTCATGTTTCACCTTACCATATTTCTCCAGCCATTCGGGTTTACCGATGTGTCCCATGTAATAAGTCACCAGTCCGCCCAGAGTGTTGCCCACGGTCGCAACTACCAGTGCGGTGGTCAAATCGGCGCCAGTTACTAATACCGCACTTAGCACCACTTCCGAGTTAAATGGAATGATAGTTCCCGCCACAAAGGCTGCGATGAACAGACCAATCAATCCGTATGTTGCCAAGGCTTCCATTTGCAGATTCTATGTTTAAACATAAAGAATTTGGTTAAGTCGTTAACCAGAGATATAACAACAACGAAGAGAAAATTCCATCTTCGTTCCAAGGTTAAAATTCCAAAATTTAGTCAGATGATTTATTGGTGCTGAATGTCAATACTATAAGTGTATCTGTATGCATTGTAGAAACCGATACTGTATTCTACCGGTTGATGCTTAATATCATAGACAAGTCGTTCGCGGACCAGAACCGGGTCGATGGTGGTTATTCCCAGTCGCTTGGCCAGAATGGTGGATGCAGGCCTTGCTTCAATTTTTTCCTGCGAAAGCGATGTGACGATTGATAAGTCATTTGCAAGAATTTCCTGGACCGGCCTGGAGAAATCCTCTTCGCCGGTCAGAGATAAACGTGGATGAAAGTAACTCTCGAGAAAAACTACGGGTTCGTCATCTTTTCCCTGCAGCCGACTGATTTTCAAAACGGGCGTTCCTTCTGGAATTTGCATGAAACGGGCTACCAATTCATTTGCATCCTCGCGGGTGACGTGTGTCTGAAGATTGATGAGCAGATCTTCGGTGTCTACGACTTCCCGAGCTGTGGCTTGTCCATTTCCTTGCTGCACCGGAGTTCCGTTTTTGGCAACTGTGGTGCCCTGGCCTTTTTTGCGGATGAGTAATCCTTCAAATACGAGTTTGTTAATAGCTTGTCGAACGGTATTCCTGGAAATCCCAAGTGTTTTGGCCAAATCAACCTCTTTGGGCAGGTAGGCGCCATCCTGATATTCGGGTTTTGCCATCAGTTTGCGCAACATCATTTCCACCTGGGCATGCAAGGGTTTTGGACTGCTGTGGTCGATTTTGAATTTCATGTAGTAATCGTATATGTTTATTGCCTGATGAAACGTTCATGAGTCTCATTATTAGCACAACTTATGTTAATCCTAATCATGCTCACTTCATTCGGCAATGGGATGTCTTGATTAATTAAATATTACTATTTAAGTGTTGAGACAGAAATCAGCTGTCTGATTGTGTTTCATGGTTGTTGTGTCGATTATGTCTGCACATATAAATATACGGCGATTAAGGGAAAAGTCAATGCTTAAGCAAAAAATGAAGTGAAAACTAGTCATATTGGGTGGTGATGATTTCCCGATAGGCTATCTTCCGTCATAATTATTTACCTTTGCGCTTAAAATCTGACATATGGATTCCATTCTGCTTTTCTTAACAAGTAGTTTGTAGAAATCTGCAGCATTCCAAAAGCATTTGGGACATATGTTTGTTGAAAAGAAAAAAGACAGAAATGAAGGAATACAGTACCCGTCAAAATAAAATTGGTCGGTTGATCCAGAAGGAGATGAGCGAGTTGTTTCGCCGCGAAAGCCAGATGCTTTTTAAGGGAAAGATGATTACCGTAACCATGGTCAGGGTCACGCGCGATATGGCAGTAGCCCGATGTTACCTCAGCATATTTCCCTCTGATAATACACAGGAAATTCTGGATAACATTAACAACCGGAAAGGGCATTTACGTGGTGAGCTGGGCCGCCTTGTGCGCCACCAGTTGCGGGTTATCCCCGATTTGGAGTTCTTTCTGGATGACAGTCTCGACTACATTGAAAATATTGACAACCTACTGAAATAGCATACAATTTCTCCATTTTAAAACGATATCAGGCACATGCAATACGATCCCATCAAACGCGTTCTGGGTAAAGCCTTCAATTGGACGCCTTTTCTGCGAAAAGTTTTCTATTACCTGCTCGATATGCTTTTACTGCGTGCCTGGCACGTTAGCCGTGAGCTAAAAAAATGGGGCAAATCACGTCGCAATACACAACTTCAGATACTTGACGCCGGTTCTGGATTTGGTCAGTATACCTATCGCATGAGCCGTCTTTTTCCGCATTCGCGGATAAAAGGTGTGGATGTTAAAGTGGAGCAGATTGCCGATTGTAATCAATTCTTTACCCGTATTGGGAAAGGAGAACAAGTACATTTCGAGGAAGCCGATCTGACAAAATTCAATGAACCGGCTACCTACGATCTGATTCTTTCGGTTGATGTAATGGAGCACATACTGGAAGATGAGCAGGTGTTCAGTAATTTTCATACCTCGTTACAACCAGGCGGAGTGCTATTCATTTCCACTCCTTCCGATCAAGGTGGTTCCGACAGTCACGATCATGATCATGAAGAAGACGCTCATGGTTTTATCGATGAACATGTGCGGGACGGATACGGAGTGACAGATATTCGTGAAAAGCTGGAACGTGCTGGTTTTTCCAACATCGATGTTCGTTATACTTACGGTATCCCTGGAAAAATTTCATGGCGCCTTTCCATGAAATACCCGATACAAATGCTCGGCGTGTCGAAAATTTTCTTCGTGTTGTTGCCATTCTATTACCTGATTGCCTATCCTGTTTCGGCTTTGCTGAATTATTTTGACGTACACGGAGAGCATGAAACCGGAACCGGCCTGATGGTGAAGGCTGAAAAACCATTGGAATAAACATCAGGAAAGCAATGAATCTGCCGTTATACATAGCCAAGCGTTACCTGCTTTCGCGGAAGAAAACCAACATCATCAACATCATTTCCGGAATTTCCATTGTCGGTATGTCCGTGGGAACGATGGCACTTGTAGTGGTTTTATCTGTATTCAACGGCTTCGACACTTTAATCAAATCACTTTTTTCTTCGTTCGACCCCGATTTGAAGATCACGGTAGTAGAAGGGAAAAGTTTTCAGGACAGCACGGCCGTTTTTCAGCAGTTACGCCATCTCCCCGAAGTCGCCGATTATGCGCAAATCATTGAGGAGAACGCCTTGCTTCGTTACAGTAATCAGCAATATATTGCCACCATTATGGGCGTTAGCCCTTCATTCCAGGCGATGACGGGCATCGATACCATGCTGGTCGATGGGAAGTTTAAGCTCGAAGACGAGAATAATTACTATGCGATCATTGGGCAGGGAGTAGCCTACTATCTATCGGTGGGGCTCAATTTTATCAATCCTATTCATGTGTATGTTCCGCAACGGGGCCGCACGGCGGGTATGGGACTGGTTGGAAATTTCAATCATGATTTTATTTTTCCTACAGGAATATTCAGTATTCAACAGGAAATTGATTCTAAATATGTGATTGTTCCAATGGCTTTCGCGCGTCGTTTGTTCGAAATGCCGACCGGTGTAAGTGCGGTCGAATTGAAATTGAAAAAAGATGCTTCGGTCAAGGAAGTTCAGAAAAAGATCCAAGTCTTGCTGGGTGATGCATTTGTGGTAAAAAACCGCTACCAACAACATGACTACCTGTATAAAATTATGCAAAGTGAGAAGTGGGCCGTTTATCTCATTCTGGTTTTCATTTTGCTTATTGCTTCATTCAACATTGTAGGCTCACTCACCATGTTGATTCTCGACAAGAAAGAAGACATCAACATTCTGAAGAGCATGGGTGCCAGCCACAGGCTAATCCGTCAAATCTTCCTGTTCGAAGGATGGTCAATTTCCATTATTGGTGCCGTAGCAGGGACCCTGCTGGGCTTGTTGGTTAGTTGGGTGCAGCAGCAGTATGGTTTGTTGAAACTTACCGGTGGCACCTCCTTCATCATCGACGCCTATCCGGTAAAAATCATTCCCATGGATGTGGCCGCCATTTTTATTTCAGTTCTGGTCATTGGCTTTTTTGCTGCCTGGTTCCCGGTTCGTTTTATTTCGGGCAAGTACCTCTCCAACGAATTGCACTAATTTCATCTTTTCCTGATAAAAGTATCCGGTCGCAAGAATAATTGTGCCAATGGTGCGTTTTTATATATTGATTTACGATATTGTCGAATGGTGAATGCCGGACATAAGTATTTTCTTGCGAGTAACCATTTGTGCGTAAATCGTTTGTGAAACGGCCAGGGGAGCAGAAGTGCAGTAGGGTTTATGAGCTTTTAGTTAGGAAATAATGAGACCGAAAGGGACATTACATATTCTTATTTTTCTGATATTCTGGAGCAGTTTTCCTGGTCGTTTGACAGCAGGAATTGTTTCAGACGGAGAACTGACGATTCCATTGGTTCAGCTTCAACAGGGCACACCTGTTAAGCTGGATGGTGAATGGGAATTTTACTGGCATGAGTTGATTTCTCCGGATTGTCTTGTTTCCGATACGATGCCTCAGAAATCTCCCGAATTCGTTGAAGTTCCGGCCTACTGGAGCAAGTATACCATCAACGGTAAATCTTTACCAGGTAGTGGTTATGCCACTTACCATTTGCGGGTAAACATACAGGGCGCACAACACGACACCTTAAGTTTGTCGATTCCTATTTTTGATTCGGCCTTTAAGCTCTTTATTGACGGGAAACTTCGGTACACGAACGGAAAAGTTGGCACAACCGAAGAGTCCTCTGTTCCTTGTTACCGACCCGGTCGCATTGAATTTGTGGCAGGAGCACGACCTACCGATATTGTCATACAGGTTTCCAACTTCCATCACCGACGCGGCGGATTCTGGAAATCGCTCTATTTGGGAACTCCTCAATCCATATCGAAACAAATTCGAAAACACTATCATTTGGTTTTCGCGGCGTTGATTTTCCTTGTGACCTTTGGTGTTTTTTATTCCATATTCGCGTTTTACTACCATGAAGAGAAGTCTCTGTTGTTCTTTAGCCTGTCTTTGTGGTTTGTAATATTTCGCAGTCTGGTCAATGACAATTTCCCGATTTTTGATTTATTAAATATTTCCTGGGCATGGCTCATCAGGATTGAATACCTGTCGACCTTTCTTGCCCTGATGTTCTTCAACTGGTATTACTATTACTTTTATCGGAACGAGGCATTCCATGCATGGAATAGACTTCTTACCTACGTGACAATTTTCTGTGCATTGATAATTTTGTTTTTTCCGGTAAGGATATTTGCCTATTCTCTGTTTATTTTTTACGGACTTGTTTTCATTTCCGGAATACTGATTTTCTATTTTTCACTAAGAATGACGGAAAAGAGAGTGTTGTTTGCCCGTTATCATCTGATCGGAATCAGTCTTATCCTGGTTATTATTCTTCATGATATATTGGTAGCGAACGCAATTGAAATGCATTACGGTGAATATTTGATGAAGTACGGCTTTGTGGTGTTCATTTACATCGAAACAGCCATTTTACTGAAGCGTTTTGTGATTACTATCCGAAGCGAAAAGAAACTTACAGGTGAGCTTGAAATTGTGAATGCCAACCTGGAATCAATGGTAGAGGCCAGGACCGAACAGATTCATCAACAGAAAGCAGAGATTGAAGATAAAAACCGTTCAATATCGGAACAGAACACCCGGTTGAAAGAAGATGTTGTCAGCCGGAATCGACTGTTTTCGATTATTGCCCATGACTTACGATCGCCCTTAGCCGTGTTTGTTCAGGCTATGGATTTAATGGATAGTGATGAATTTGACGATGCCGGTCGAAAGGAATTGCGGAAAGAGTTGAAAGTTTCGGCTCATTCGCTGGTTGGATTGGTTGATAATTTACTGGTTTGGGGACGAAGCCGGAACAATCAGGTGCAATATGAGTTGAAGCGGCACAGCCTGACGAGAATTTTGAAGAACAGTGCCGAACAAATGGAACTGACAGCCCTCGCAAAGTCAATTACACTTCAACTCCAGTTGGATAAAGATTACGAAGCAGTGATTGATGCCAACTCCATTCAGTTGGCTGTCCGAAACATGATTTCCAATGCCATCAAATTCACGCCTGAAGGGGGCAAGGTTACCGTTTTCGTAAGGCCAGTACACGACAATATGTTGGAAATACATGTAAAAGATACCGGTGTAGGAATCGAAAAAACAGAATTGCAACAATTGCGTGATGGAGTCGAACTGACATCTGCTGGAACCAACAATGAAAAAGGAACTGGCTTAGGGCTTCAGCTGTGTCGCGAAATTGTACATCAGAACAAGGGGAGTTTGGAAATCTGGAGTAAACCCGGTGAAGGGAGTGATTTTGTCTTGTTGGTACATGGCTGTTCTGACCTCTCAGTTTAAGATGCATACAGTGTTTTCGATTGCAGCTTAACCTTACCTCATTCCATTCCGGGATAAAAATTCTTAACTTTAATCCTGCTGTCCGACGCAGACCTGATTTAAAACCACTTCGGACATTTACCCTTTTATGAATTCTGCCAACAGGAAACTTGTACCTCACTTACATGTACTGAAAACCTTTATACACATGGAATACGGTAGCTTATTGAATAATTCAATTAAAATTGCGACTGCTATGAAAAGACGTAACTTCATTAAAACAACGGCGGGAGCCATTCCTTTACTTAGTCTTTTTCCGGCTGATTTGGCCGGAATCGTTCGGGAAACGCCTCCCGGGAAAATTGAGAAGCGTTCACTGGGAAAAACAGGTGAGAAACTCTCTATGCTGGGATTCGGCGGTATTGTTGTAATGGATGCCACACCGCAGGAAGCCTCTTCGAGGGTGAGCGAAGCCATCGATTATGGAATCAACTATTTTGATGTGGCGCCCAGTTATGGCGATGCGGAAATAAAACTCGGACCGGCGCTGAAACCTTACCGAAAGGATGTTTTTCTGGCCTGTAAAACAACCGAAAGGTCGAAGGAAGGATCGCGTAAAGAATTAGAACAGTCCCTGAAAAGATTGGAGACCGATCATTTCGATTTGTATCAGTTACATGCAGTAACAACCATGGATGATGTTAAGCAGATTTTTGCTCCGGGAGGTGCCATGGAAACATTTCGTGCGGCGCGTGAAGAAGGAAAGGTTCGGTTCCTTGGATTTTCTGCCCATTCGGTTGAGGCAGCCAATGCATTAATGGATAAACATGATTTCGATACCATTCTGTTTCCTGTTAATTATACAACCTGGTATGCAGGTGATTTTGGTCCGCAGGTGCTGGAAAGAGCCCACAATAAAGGAATGGGAATTCTAGCATTGAAAGCCATGGCCAAAAGTCCGTATCCGGAAGGCACAACGAATAAAGTTCCCAAATGCTGGTATCAACCGTTAACCGATCCGGAAGAGGCTTTAATGGGGCTTAGATTTACCTTGTCGCATCCGGTGACGGCAGCACTTCCTCCGGGCAACGAGAAATTGTTTAAGATGGCCCTGGAACTATCGTCCCGCATTAAACCTTTGTCCGATGAGGAAATTAAAATGATGAAGGAAAAAGGAAAAGCAGGAACGCCTATTTTTCAGTATCCAATGGCATAATTTCGGTGGCACACAGGTGCCACTTTTTTTACATCCTGCGTTTATCGGGAAGGTGAAAGACGCATTGTTCACGCAGAATTTTAGCGATGGTCCGTAATGAAATGATAAGCAACTAATAAAATATTCTTATATTCGTTTTACATATTCTGTTTCTTAATTTCTGACTTATGAAAATTCTGAGAATCCTCTTCATACTAAGCCTGATTGTTGTATTTGGATGTAAAACGCAGCATTTGATGCCGGAAGCTACGACTCCCGAACAGATAAAAGAGCCTGAAACAACCAAGATTGATAATGCACCCAAAATTGTGGTAAAAGAAGAGCGGGTTAGTGTGCCTGCCGGTGAGGAACAGTCGCTTGACAGTAAGCGTTTCTATGTTATTCTCGGTAGTTTTGGTGTCTATCAGAATGCTCAGAATTTTAAAAAGGAGTTGATGCACGAAGGGTTTTATCCGGGTATTCTGGTTAACGAGAACGGTTTGTACCGGGTTTGCGTCGACAGCTACGACGATGAAAATACCGCAAGAAACAAAGTGACTGATATTCGAAACAATTATAAGAAATACAGTGACGTTTGGTTGTTGATTAAAAAAGAAGATTAATAAATATCATGAGGGCCTTAGCCCTCTTTTTTATACCTTTTCCCCGCAAAGTTTTGTACTGAAATTGAAACCCGGGGTTATGCGATTGATTCTTTTAATTGTCTTATTTTCTGTCTTTTCAAAAGGAGTTGACGGCCAAAATTCCTTTTTCCAAAAGCTGAACGCACCTCCCGATACCAATTTTATTGCCACCTACCACAACGACTTAGTTGTTCGATTGTATACTTCCCGAAAGTATATGGGGCAACAGTTCATCGATCGTTCTCTGGACAAAAAACTAGATTATCAACCGAGCAACAATTATTTGCTGGGTTTTGGGGTTAACTATAAACTGTTGGGCATTAATGCCGGTTTCAGTTTTCCTTTTCTGAGAAGAGATCCTGAAAAATATGGCTCGACCTCTTTCTTCGATTTTCAGACACATCTTTATCTTCGAAAGGTCACCTTCGATGTGTTTTCACACGTCTTTTGGGGACAATACCTCACCAATAGCGATAAGATACTGAGCATTCCGCCTGAAGATGGGTATTATTATGCCCGTCCGGATATTCGGGCTTATGCCATAAATGCCGAGATTAACTACAACTTCAATTATTCCCGATTTAGCTTTCGGGCTCCATTTCTGCAAGATGAATGGCAGAAGAAGAGTGCCGGAAGTTTTTTTGCAGGTGGTGGCATCTATTGGGATGGTTCGGATGCTGATTCCTCGTTTGTTCCTTCAAAAATCGCAGTACCTGATTTTTATGGCGGAATGGATTTTAAACGTTGGGAAAGGCTGGCTCTGGGTGCAACGGGTGGCTATGCTTATACATTTGTGATTGATAAAAGGTTTTTCATCATGTTCTCCGGAATTGGAGGGGTGGGGATGGGACAAAGTACCTTAACTGATATGGAAGATAGGACTCGCCGTTCGTATTCACCGTATTTTAAAATGACAGAGCGATTTGGTCTGGGATATCAGTATGGAAGAATGTACATTGGCGCAACATGTGTGAACATGGATATGTTTTTCAATTCACCGGTCGCTAAAACCTCCATTCATTATCGCTCCGGAAATATTAGGGCTAATATTGCATATCGGTTCAGTTTGAAACGGCCCATCAAAATTCTTCCCTGAAAAGGATGTGGAAAGCGGGACGACCATCACCCCACTTCCCAAAATATTTTACTTAGCCACATAATGTGAAGGATTCAATGCATCGGGGCTCCAGTTTTTCAGGAATCCGGCCACTTTTTTAATGCTGTAACCGCCATCTTCTTCCAGAAATGCCGAGTTCTGCGTATGAATCCGTTCACCTTTATCATTCAGAATGACCAACACAGGAAATCCAAAACGCTGCGGAAAACCTAGTTTTTCCAACACATCCAGGTTTTTGTTTTCCTTGCTGTAGTTGACCATAACTCTGACATAATTTTTCTCCATCAATTGGTGAATTTCCGGTGTATTATCACAGAATCCATGGAATTTTACGCACCAGGGACACCAGTTCCCACCAATCTGAAGAAAGACATTTTTCCCTTCCGCATGTGCCTTTTTCACTGCCAGGGCAATTTGCTCAGTGGCGTTTGCTTGCGGATCATAGATATGCACACCTTGTGCAAAAAGAGGATTAACGGATAATCCGACGATAAAAAGGAGTGCAAAAACGATTCTTTTCATGTATCAGTATTTTTGAATTTAATGAAATACTCTGCGGACCATTGTCCTTTGTGCCACTAATTGACTTTTCTATTTGAAAAGAGAGTCCGAATCAGCGTCTGGTAATTTAACGTAATATACAACGGGAAGTTTCAGTAATTTCTTTTTTGGATTTACTTCCCTGTTAATGTTGCTTACGCGATGACAAGATAATCTTTTATAGAAATTGGGAAAATGACATCATGAATGTTGAATGTGCCAAAAATGTGAGAATGTAACCAATTTTTTATGTTGGTACATAAATGGTTTTTGGGAGGAATATGTGTAAAAATAATTTACAGTGACTCTTGTAAATTATGAAAAAGGAGGAGGGAGGTTATCGATTGGTTTCGAACATTAAATTACGAATATTTGAGCGTTACCACTTCCCAACAAGGGAAAAGTTCTTAACAAAATTTGGTTGAAAACTGTCAGGTTCGGAATGGAAAAGTGGCACAACAGCGCATCTGAGTTTTCACTGAATATCATAGTCTGGACGGTCGATGTGGTTAATTATTTCTATCTTTCAATAACCATCTTCTTAAATTTAGGATGGGAATATGTAAGCTTAAATGAACGTCAAAATTCCAGAAAAGTGAAATTATCATTTAGCCGAAAAGCCATTATCGGGATGGTACACATCAGTGCGCTGCCCGGAACTCCCAGACACAGAATGAGCATGGCCGATATTATCGATAAGGCCCTGAACGAAGCGCTGATTTATAACAGTCATGAGTTGGATGCTGTGATGATAGAGAATATGCACGATGTGCCTTATATGAACCGACAGGTTGGGCCGGAAATTACAGCGGCTATGACGGCCGTAGCATTGGCTGTTCAAAGTGAGATTGAATTGCCTGTGGGCATCCAGGTATTGGCAGGGGCCAACCGGGAAGCCGTTGCTGTGGCAAAAGCGGCTGGTTTGGATTTTATCCGTGCCGAAGGATATGTGTTCGGTCATATAGCTGATGAAGGTTATATGAACAGCGATGCCGCTCAGCTGATGCGTTACCGGAAATCAATCGAGGCAGATGAAGTGGCCGTTTTTACCGATATAAGGAAAAAGCATGCTTCACATAACATTACCTCAGACGTCTCTATTGAAGAAACCATTCAGGCGGCCGAATTTTTCCTTTCTGACGGAATTATTATCACAGGTGCAGCTACCGGAAAAAAAGCCGCGATAGAGGACGTAAAGACGGCTAAAAGGGCAACTGGTTTACCAATACTGATTGGTTCCGGCATTTCGGAAGAAAATATAGCATCCTATTGGCCCTATGCCGATGGTTTTATCATCGGATCATCGCTGAAGGAAGATGGCTACTGGATGAATGCAGTGGATAAGCATCGGGTGGAAACTCTGATGGAGAGGGTTAAGCAACTGCGCAACGCATAACCTGTTTGGTTCAATAAAAAAGGCTGCAGTAATAATTAACTGCAGCCTTTGTATTTTATTTTAACGGACATTACACCGTCATAATTTCCTGTTCTTTCTTCTCAATTTCCGTATCCACTTTTTTGATATAGTCGTCGGTAGCAATTTGAACTTCGTCGGTACCGTTTTTTTCCATGTCTTCCGAAATTTCTTTCGACTTCAACAACTTTTTCAGATAATCGTTGGCATCTTTTCGTGCAGAACGGATACTTACCTTGGCATTTTCTCCCTCACGATGCGTATCTTTTACCAATGACCTACGGCGTTCTTCGGTGAGTGGTGGAACATTAATACGAATGATGTCGCCATTGTTGTCCGGGTTGAATCCCAAATTAGCATTGATAATGGCACGTTCGATATCGGGAATCAATTTCTTTTCCCAGGGTTGAATGGCAATAGTGCGTGCATCCGGGGTGGTCACGCTGGAAACCTGGTTCAGCGGAGTTTGTGAACCATAATAATCAACCATAACGCCATCCAGCATGCGCGGATTGGCTTTGCCGGCACGAATATGTGCCAGTTCTTTTTCGAGATGCTCAAGCGCCTGTTCCATTCGGGTCCGGGCGTCATCCAGTATCATTTGAAGTTCTTCGTTCATAGAGCGATTATTTTTCCAAGATGTTGATCTAAACAAATTTAGAAAAAAATGAAAGATATCAAAGAATGATATGTATATGTTTCAGACAATCAGTGTTTTCAGTTGTGTACCAATGTGCCGATTTGCTCTCCTTTCAATAATTTCAACAGATTCCCGGGGGTATCCATATCGAAAACAACGATAGGAAGATTATTCTCTTTGCACATGGTAGTTGCGGTCAAATCCATGATTTTCAGCCCGCGGTTATACACTTCATCGTAAGTAATGTCATCAAATTTTGTAGCAGTTGGATCTTTCTCAGGATCGGCAGAGTAAATACCATCCACACGCGTTCCTTTCAGCATGGCATCTGCTTCGATCTCAATACCACGCAGGGAGGATCCGGTATCGGTCGTGAAATATGGGTTTCCGGTTCCTGCCGACAGAATGACGACTTCACCTTTCTCCAGCGATTCGATGGCTTTCTCCTTGGCGTAAAATTCCCCAACAGGTTCCATGCGAATGGCTGTCAGAACCCTTGTTTTAACGTCGATTGCTTGCAAAGCCGAGCTCAGGGCCAGGCTATTGATAACCGTGGCCAGCATACCCATTTGGTCACCTTTTACCCGGTCGAAACCATTGGCTGCTCCGCTAAGTCCGCGGAAAATATTTCCGCCGCCGATAACAATCCCGATTTCTACGCCCAATCCTATCGCTTCTTTTATTTCACCGGCGTAATCGGTCAGGCGGGCCCGGTCGATACCGTATTGCTGGTTTCCCATCAGTGATTCACCTGACAGTTTCAGCAGTACGCGTTTGAATTTTCCCATGAGTACGTTGGATTAAATTTGGGTAAAGATACGATGAACAATAAAATTCCCCGAGTATTCAAATTGCTTTTTCCATATTTCCCGGTGAATTTGCTTTGCTCTAACTTGATTCGAATAAAAAAAGCTGCCTCAAATGAAGCAGCTTTTCAGTGTATTGTTTACCGTAATCAGGCATTCAGAGAGAAACGCTTGAAACCAGTTACGGTCAGTCCCTTGTCGTTGGCGGAAAGGAACTCACGGATGGAAATTTTTCCATCTTTTACGTAAGTCTGGTTCATCAGGGTACTGTCTTTGAAAAATTTATTCAAAGCACCCTGAGCGATTTTGTCAAGCATGTTTTCCGGTTTGCCTTCCTGACGGAATTTCTCTTTGGCAATTTTGAGTTCCTGGTCAACAATTTCAGCAGGAACATCATCTTTATCAACAGCTACAGGAGCCATTGCAGCCACCTGCATCGCAACATCTTTTGCTACATGCTCGTCGGCAACTTCTTTCGAGAAACCTACCAGTGTAGCCAGTTTGTTACCAGGGTGGATATAAGCGATGGCATCTTCAGCTTCAACAGTTTCGTAAGCTGAAAGCTCGAGTTTTTCACCAATGATACCGGTTTGTTCGGTTACATGGGTTTCAACTGAGCGGCCATCCATATCAAGAGCCTTCAATGCGTCAAGATCGGCTGGTTTGTTGGCGATAGCCAGGTCCAGGATCTTTTCGGTGAAAGCAACAAAGCCTTCATTTTTAGCAACGAAGTCGGTTTCGCAGTTCAGTACAACCAGGGCACCAAATTTTTTGTCATCCGATACCTTTGCGAGAACAGCACCTTCGGTTGCATCGCGGTCGGCACGTTTGTTAGCCACCAGTTTACCTTTTTCGCGGATAATTTCAATGGCGCGATCGAAATCACCTTCGGCTTCGGCGAGGGCTGCTTTACAGTCCATCATTCCGGCACCGGTTGCTTTACGCAACTTCATTACATCAGAAGCAGAAATAGCCATGTTGAAATGATTTATTTGATTTTTTGAATGCGATTAATTGTCAGCTTCTTCGTTGTTATCCTCTTCCTCAACTTCTACTGCCGGCTCTTCTTCAACTTCTTCTTCGTCTTTCACAGGAGCAGTTTCTTTGGCAGCGGATTTACGGCCGGTTCTTTTCTGTTTGGCCGGTTTTTCATCACCACCGTCTTTTTCACGCTCAACTTTGCGTTCAGAAAGACCTTCTTTCATGGCCTCGGCCATTACGCCGATGATGAGGTCAATTGACTGAGAAGCGTCGTCGTTTGCCGGAATAACAAAGTCAATTCCATCCGGATTCGAGTTGGTATCAACCATGGCGAAAACGGGAATACCCAGACGTTGTGCTTCACGAACGGCAATTTTTTCCTTCATTACGTCAACCACAAACAGGGCAGCAGGCAAACGAGTCAGGTCGGCAATAGAACCGAGTACTTTGTCCAGTTTGGCACGCTGACGGGTAATCTGTAGTTTTTCACGTTTTGAGAGGTTATCCCAGCTCGTGTCCTTCATCATTTTGTCGATGGAGGTCATTTTCTTAACGGCCTTACGGATGGTTGGGAAGTTGGTGAGTGTACCACCTGACCAACGTTCTGTAATGTAAGGCATATTGGTTTCCTTGATGCGCTCAGAAACGATTGTTTTAGCCTGTTTTTTCGTGGCAACGAAAAGAATTTTCCGGCCCGATTTGGCAATGGATTTCAACGCAGCCGCAGCTTCGTCAATCTTAACAATGGTTTTCTGAAGGTCGATGATGTGGATTCCGTTTTTCTCCATGAAGATGTACGGAGCCATGTTCGGGTTCCACTTACGTTTCAGGTGTCCAAAGTGAACACCGGCATCGAGCAATTGCTTGAATTCTGTTCTAGGCATAAAATTGTTTTTTGTTTACGTTCTGTTCAAGCAACCATCCGGTAGTCAGTCGAACTGAGTCCGGACAGTTTAGATGCTAAACAAAATCTGTTAATGATTCGGCAAATAAGATTAACGTTTCGAGAACTGGAAGCGTTTACGTGCTTTCGGACGACCTGGTTTTTTACGTTCCACTTCACGTGGGTCACGCGTCAGGAATCCGGCAGCTTTCAACTTCGGACGGTTCTCTTCATCGATTTTAATCAATGCACGAGAGATACCCAAACGAAGAGCTTCAGCCTGTCCTTTTACACCGCCACCATCGAGGTTTACTTTAA
>ENA-ORXD01001104-ORXD01001104.1-sediment-metagenome-genome-assembly--contig:-NODE-1104-length-25365-cov-8.467494_pt1 | contig 25365 bp, 23 predicted proteins | sample MGYA00237862_ERZ511471 | MGnify/ENA metagenome assembly ERZ511471
AAGATGCGCGCCACCCTCCGCCGGTGCGGCTTCTCGACCGACTGGAGCCACGAGTACATCACGATGCTCCCTGAATATTACCGCAAGACACAGCTCTCCTTTTTACGGATGCTCAAAGCGGGCTATATCTATCAGAGCGAACACCCGGTGAACTTCTGCACCCGGTGCGAGACGGCGATCGCCTTTGCCGAGGTATCGTATGAGCCCAGGGAGACGAAACTCAACTTTTTCGACTTCGACGGCCTTGAGATCGCCACCACGCGGCCCGAACTCCTTGCGGCCTGTGTCGCCGTCGCCGTCCACCCCGAAGACGAGCGGTATCGTCATCTTGCCGGAAAACACCTGAAGGTCCCCCTCTTCGGCCACGATGTGCCGGTGTTGCAGGACGGGGCCGTCGACCCCTCCTTCGGGTCGGGCGCCGTGATGATCTGCACCTTCGGCGACAAGCAGGACGTTCACTGGTGGAAGGAGTATGACCTCCCCTTAAGAAAGGCGATCGACCGCAAAGGGATGATGACAACGCTCTGCGGCCGGTATCAGGGCATGAATGCGAAGGAGTGCCGTGAGGCGATCCTCGCCGATATGGAGAAGGCCGGGATTCTGAAGAGGCAGGAGACGATCGAGCAGCGCGTCGGCACCTGCTGGCGGTGCAAGACCCCGATCGAGATCCTCTCAGAGCGGCAGTGGTTCATCAAGGTCAAGTCCGACGAGATCCTTGAGGCGACGCGCCGGATCTCCTGGTACCCCGAGCACATGCGCACCAGGCTGGAGAACTGGGCCGAACAGATGGAATGGGACTGGTGCATCTCCCGGCAGCGGATCTTTGCGACCCCGATCCCGGTCTGGTCCTGTGCGAAGTGCGGCGAGATCGTGACCCCTGACGAGGCCGACCTCCCGATCGACCCGACGCTCGAACGGCCGAAGCGCCCCTGCGCGAAGTGCGGCTCCGAGGAGTTCGTGGGCGAGCACGACGTCCTCGACACCTGGATGGACTCTTCGATCTCGGTGCTGAACATCACCGGTTGGGACGGCAGCGGGACGCCGCCGATCTTCCCGGCGCAGATCAGGCCGCAGGGCCATGACATCATCCGGACCTGGGCCTTCTATACGATCCTGCGCTCGGTCGCCCTCACCGGTCAGAAACCGTGGGACTCGATCCTGGTCAACGGCATGGTGCTCGGCGAGGACGGGTTCAAGATGTCCAAGAGCAGGAACAACATCATTGCCCCCGAGACCGTGCTCGTCGAGTACGGCGCCGATGCCTTCAGGCAGTGGGGGGCGATGGGCTCCGCCACCGGCCAGGACATCATGTTCAACTGGAACGACGTCGTTGCGGCATCCCGGTTCCAGACGAAGATGTGGAACATCGTCCGCTTCGTGCTCACCCAGATCGAGCGCGAACCCGTTGAAGACGGCCCGGTCACCGCCCTGCTCGACCGCTGGCTCCTTGCGAAACTCGCAAAGACCGTTGCCGAGGTGACGAACGCCCTCGAGACCTACCAGTTCGATCAGGGGCTGCGGGCGATCCGCGACTTCACCAAGAACATCCTCGCCGACGACTACATCGAGCTCGTGAAGGGCCGGCTCTACTCGGACGATGCCGAACGCGCCAGCGCATGCCGCGCCCTGACCACCACCCTCGACGCCCTCTGCCGGCTGCTGGCGCCCTATGTGCCGCATTTCGCCGAGGAGTGCTGGGCTCAGTTCAGGGACGGGAGCGTGCTCGTTCAGTCCTGGCCGGCGTTTGCCTATGAGGACGAGGAGGCCGAGCGCCTCGGCGACCACGTCGTCTCCCTCACTGCCGAGCTCCGCCGGTACAAGCACGATCTCGGCCTGGCTCTGAACGCCCCCTTCGGAAACCTCACCATATATACTCCAGAACCGGTCGACGACGTCGGCGACGCTGCCAGGGCCCTGAACGCCGGGATCGCGTGGCGGACCGGGGAGCCAAGGCTTGAGAAGGTGCCTGCGGGCGTAGAGTTCAATCTGGCGGTGATCGGCCCGGCGCTCCGCAAGCAGGCGAAGGGCTTTATGCAGGCTGTCGAGGCCCTGCCGGCCGACCGGCTCCAGAACCCGCCGGCGACGGTCAGCGTGGATGGCGTCGAGATCGCAGTGCCTGAGAACGCCTTCACCCCGAAGTTTGCCTACGCGGTGGAAGGCGAGGCGGTGGACGTCCTCACGATCGGCGAGGTCACCGTCACCCTGCGGCGGGCCTGAACGCCCGCACTTTTTTTCGCAACCTCTATCAACAGGTCAGGGCCACATTTCTGCATGGCCCGTCCCGAAAAAGAGGATCACCATGTTTCGTGACGCATTACTTATTGGACTCGCCTGCATCCTTGCGGGCGCAGGCGTGTGGGCAGTCTCGGGAAGCCTGACTGTCGGCGGTCTGCTCGCCCTTGTCGGGGTGGTCCTGCTCTTTATCGGGATCGCTCCCACAGAGTACGACGAAGAGGAGCAGCTGGATACCGAGGAAGAGATCCAGAACGTCTACGACGAGGAGTGAAAGGGGGGTTCGGTTCGCCGGCAGAAAAGGGAGAGATTGGAGCGGCTCATCTGGGGGGAGCCGCGGCCCGCCGTCTGATCTCGGCCGTGACAAACCTGCAGACGTCCTCCTGGGGGAGCAAGGCGTCGACCAGCACAAATCGTTCGGGTTCGGCCTCGGTAAAGGCGAGATAGTTTTTCTGGACCCGTTCGAGCACATCTGCATCTTCGAAGTGCTCCCTCTTCGCCTTGAGCCGTTTCTCCGCCTCCCCGACCGGGAGGATGCAGAGGAAGGTGAGGTCGGGAACGAGGGTGAAAGGGGCATGGACAGCCCTGAGCCAGGTGATTGGGTCGGGTATCACGCCGTCCAGGGTCACCCCCTGATAGGCGTAGCGGCTGTCTGAGTAGCGGTCCGAGACCACAACTCGCCCGTCGGCGAGGGCCGGACGGACGACGTGCGCAAGGTGGGCGGCATGATCGGCCACAAAGAGGAGGCACTCGGTGATCGGGTCGGTGTTCTCGGCGATCGACCGGCGCACCGCTTCGCCCACCCAGGTGGCTCCCGGCTCCCGCGTGATCACGGGGTCGAGATCGGTGAGGGCAGCTGCAAGGCCGTTGACGAGCGTACTTTTCCCGCTCCCGTCGATACCCTCGATCGTCACGAGCATGTCCGCCCCTCCCTCAGCCATTCGAGGGGGATCGTCCCCCGGTGCACACCGGTCGCCACGATGGCGCCGTCGAAGCCGGCACCTTCTAGTACGTCGAGGTCGCGCACCCCCGAGACGCCGCCGCCCCAGAGGAGGCGCCCGCCGTATGCGGCCCTGAGATCTTCGAGGTCGACGGGAAGACCGCATCCTGTTCCGACGCCGGAGATATGAAGGAGGATACAGCCGGCAAAGGGGAGGGCCTCGGCCTGCTCAAGAACCGAGCGCGGCGCCTCCCCCGAGGGCACGACCCGGCCGTCCATGATGTCCACCGAGAGATAGGAGCCCGCATACCCGGCAAGGTCGTCCCCGGCGGTTTCGGTCCCGATCACGTTGACCACGCCGCCCATCAGGTCGGAGGGAGAGCGGCAGCCCCTGTCCACATAGCACCGCTCGACCATCCCGGCGAGTTCTTTCACCTGGCGGTCATGGTCGCCGACCCCGCAGATCCGGTCAAGGTCGGCGATATAGAGGTATTTCGGCTGCATGTCCGCGAGGTACGCCGCCGGCTCAGCCGAGGCGGCCAGCCCCCAGTCGAGCGGGGCATAGGTCTCCCGCCTCCCTTTCGCCCCGTGGACGACAACGCCGCCTTTCAGGTCCATTGCAAGGATACATTCCATGTGCTCAACGTAATCACTATTAGGATTAAGGATCATTAATTCCTATGCGATTATTGGTCAGCCCTAGCAGTATCGAAGAGGCCCGATCCGCACTCGCCGCAGACATTATCGATGTCAAAAAGCCGTCCGAGGGATCGCTTGGGGCCAACTTTCCCTGGGTGATCCGCGCGATCAAGGAGATGGCGGAAAAACCGGTCAGTGCTGCTATTGGTGATTTTGACTATAAACCCGGATGTGCCTCCCTTGCAGCCTACGGGGCGGCCTGCGCCGGTGCTGATTTTATCAAGGTCGGACTCATGTTCGACGGCAGAGACAGGGCCTTCGACCTCGCCAGAGCGGTTGTCAGGGCGGTCAAGGATGATTTTCCGGAAAAGACCGTTGTTATCGCAGCATATTCCGACTATGAGCGCCTTGGCACGATATCCCCCTTCACCGCCGCGGAGGCGGCAGCAGAAGCCGGCGCGGACGTCGCCATGATCGATACCGGTATGAAAGATGGCAAAAGCACCTTCGAATTCATGGACGCCGAAACGCTCGCCTCCTACACCGAGGAGAACCGGAGCCTGGGGCTTGCAACCGCCCTTGCAGGATCCCTGAAGTTCGAGGATCTCTCCGTCCTCAGGACCATCGACCCGGAGATCATCGGCGTCAGGGGCATGGTCTGCGGTGGCGACCGGAGCTGCGTCATCCGTCCGGAACTGGTGGAAAAAGCGCTTGCGATGCTCAGGTGATCATGATGTATGCGGAAAAACTCACTATCCCGACGGCTCTCACCTTCGACGACGTCCTGCTCGTCCCCGCCGCCTCCTATGTAGAGCCGAGCGACGCCGATGTTCATTCGGTCTTCTCAAAGAACATCCCGCTGAACATTCCCCTCGTCTCCTCGGCGATGGACACCGTGACCGAGGCAGGGATGGCGATCGCCATCGCCCGTCTCGGCGGTATCGGCGTCATTCACCGGAACATGCGGCCGGAGCGTTCGGTGGACGAGGTGATCAGGGTGAAGCGCGCCGAAGACCTGATCGAGCGCGAGGTGCTCTCGGTCGGCCCTGAAACCACGCTCTCCGAGGTGGAGGAACTGATGAACAAGCACGGCATCGGTGGCGTCCCGGTGATCGAGGATAAAAAACTGATCGGTATCGTCTCCCGTCGCGATATCAGGGCGATCGTCCACCGGCGCGGGAAGGAACCGATCCGCACGATCATGACCCAGTCTCCGATCACGGCACAGGAGGACGTCACGGCCGAGGCAGCGCTCGAAACGATGTATGCAAACAAGGTCGAGCGCCTCCCGGTAACGAACGGCGACGGCCGCCTTCTCGGGATCATCACGATGCAGGACATCCTGGAGAAGCGCTCCTATCCACTCGCCAACCGCGACGCGAAGGGCAGCCTCCGCGTCGCCGCCGCCGTCGGCCCCTTTGACTTTGAAAGAGCGGTAATGCTCGACGAGGCAGGTGTCGACGCCCTGGTGGTGGACTGTGCCCACGGCCACAATATGCATGTGGTGAAGGCCGTGCGCGAGATCAAGGGGAGCGTGAAGGCCGACGTGGTCGCCGGCAACATCGCCACCTCAGAAGCGGCCATGGAACTTGCAGACACCGTTGACGGGCTGAAGGTCGGGATCGGGCCGGGCTCGATCTGCACTACGCGGATCGTCGCCGGTGTCGGCGTCCCGCAGGTGACGGCGATCGCGAGCGTCGCCGACGTCGCCGCCCCGCTCGGTATTCCGGTGATCGCCGACGGCGGTGTCCGTTATTCGGGCGATATCGCGAAGGCGATCGCCGCCGGTGCCAATTCAGTGATGATGGGTAGCCTGCTGGCCGGGACCGACGAAGCGCCAGGGCGGATCATCGCGATCCAGGGGCGCAAGTACAAACAGTACCGCGGGATGGGCTCTCTCGGGGTGATGAGCCACGGCGAGTCCTCTGACCGTTACTTCCAGAAGAAGGGGATCGGCAGGACAAAATACGTGCCCGAGGGTGTGGAGGGGGCTATTCCCTACGTCGGGAATGTTTCCGATGTCATCTATCAACTTGTGGGCGGCCTGAAGTCCGCGATGGGCTACACCGGATCGGCCACGATCGACGTCCTGCGGACGAACGGCAAATTCGTGCGGATTACCGCGGCCGGCATGGGCGAGTCGCACCCGCACAATATTCTCATCACCGACGAGGCCCCGAACTATCGGTTGATGGGGTGACCTCTCTCTTTTTATAGTGATATCACTAACATTAGGTAAAGATGTTTGATGATGGCGAGACCTCCCGTCTCCTTGACATCCTCGGCAACCGGAACAGGAGGCGGATCATTGATCTTCTCAGGCAGAAGCCCTGTTTTGTCACCGAGATATCGGAAAAGCTGATGATCTCGCCGAAGGCCGTTATAGAGCATCTCCAGATGATGGAGCAGGAGCAGATCCTCTCCTCGTTCCATGACAACCGGCGGCGGAAATACTACAGTCTTACGCGCGAGATCAGGGTCGACATCCGTTATGGTGAGGGAGGCGCCTTTCCGGTCGTGCAACCAGACAGGACCCGCGAGATGAAATACCTCGCCGCTCTTTTGATGCTTGCCCGAATGCTCCGGACACGGGACACGCTCATCGCCAACCTCGAGGAGATCGAGCGGGATATCGATGCACGGATGAACGAGGTCGTCAGGTACAGCAGGGATCTTCTCTCCAGCGAGGCGGAGATGGACCTTGTGCTGGCGCTCGCCCACTGCACCCTCTCCCTCCGTGACCTTGAGGATTACACCGGCCTTGAAGCCAGGCCCGTGGAGCAGATGCTTCAGGATCTCATTGTAAAAGGTATTGTCGAACAGAACGGAAACCAGTACATGCTGCGTGGTCCCTATGCCGAACAACCCCTATGACGAAATATTGCGGAGCATCGCAAAGATCCTTGAAGACGTCCTCGGTGAGAATGGGGAGCCGCCCCGTATCATCGGGTGCGCGATCTTTGCCTGCGGCGGTTCTTCTGATCTCGGCCCGGGACAGGAGGACGCCGGACCGGGCTTCTCGTATGAGGTGACCGAGAGCGAGCAGTGCGTCTATATTACTGCCCGGGTGTCGCCGGCGTGTGAGGGGCAGGCGTCGGTTGCGTTCGAGCCGAGGGCCGTAATCTTAAAGATCGGCGACCGTGAGGAGACGATCGACCTCGACGACGAGATCGATGCCGGGGAGAGTTCGATCTCGGTGAATCACGGCGTGCTCGATGTGGTGTGCATGAAAATATAGGGAGAGAGCGTTTTCTCTCTGTAATGCCTCATTTTTTGCAGTCACGACCTTTGAGCATCTGGTCGTTCTTTCAGGGCTACCGTTCGGGCTGGCCCTCGTAGATCTCCAGACCGCCGGCCGAATAGATCTCGTCGGCGGCATCTGCGCTCAGAGAGAGCAACTGGATGTTCTGTTCGGTTGGCATGAAGGGGTAGAGAGCGTTCATCTCTCCGAATTTCAGGTTATACTCCTGGAGTTGTTTAGTGCGCAGTATGGTGAAGCCCTCTATCTCCGGAATGGCGGTGATGGTGGGCAGGGGGCTGCTCTGATAATAGGGCAGACCCAGTGTCTCTGTAATCTCGGCCTGTCGCTGAATAAAATACCTGCTCGTGTAGTAGTCGGAAGATAATGTCGATCCGTAGGGGACATTCTCAAAAACAAATTCGAATCCTCCATGTTCTTCTGAAGTAAAGTATAATCGCTGGCTGCCGGCTTCTTCTGTAAGGACAATGCCAGAGAGGGAGAATAGCGCAAAAACTATGAGTGCAAGCAGGATAGTCGATCTTATCACCTTTTTGCCGGCATTGCTCTTTCCCTGATGAGAATACATCAGCAGAAATCCGGATGCCATGACAAGGGCCATTATGGGGCTCAATAATATCTTGAACCTGTCGATCCTGAATAGATGAGCAAATGTTTCTGAGGCAAAGAGGGGGTTTGGCAGGTAGAATATCAATGTTATTAATGAAAACAGTCCTAAAACAGCAATATATTTTGGTTTCTGCCACCATATCAAATAAATTAATCCAATTATGGCAAATACGGCGAATATGCTGGTTGGGATATTATTGTACAGGTATGTCAGCACAACCTGATCCTGACTCATTGTGGGATCTGATAGGACGGTATGTTTTACTTCAAACTCAAAGAAGTCGATATTCCAACGTGCCCTCCCGAACAATGCCAGAAACTGAAGCGCAGAGTAGCCCCAGTATCCGAGGAACAGGACGCAGATATACAGGACAAATATCGTTGAGAGATATTTCTGGTCTGCAACAATGTACTCGCAGATCATGAGAACAAGCAGAAGGATCACAATCAGGATGGTTGAGACCTGATGCACGAGGATAATAAATACTGCCATTATAACTGCCAGCCCCTGAAAGATATGTCTGTTCTCATTCGCAGTGCCCATCTTGAAGAGCAAGTAGAGCAGAACGACGAACCCGACAAAGGCTGAACTCCTTGTTATCATCTGCACCCCTTCGGAGAGCACGATGCCCGTCATGGAAAAGATCAGGCACGTAAACAGGGAGAGGCGGGGGTTGCCGGTTATACCGGCGAACATCTGATAGATGATAAAGACCGTCACCGCATAGAGGGGGCAGGTGGCAAGAAACAGCGCCTGCTGAACAGGCAGGTTCAGTATGTGGGCACATTCTGCAATGAAGATATGGTAGAGGGGAAACGAGGAGTACGAAGGGGAGAGGTCGAGGGGAATGCTGTGTCCCGACAGATAGGTCACGCTGGCCATGAAAATATGGCCCATGACGTCGGTGGTACTGAAGAATAGTGGATAGGTGAGGGTGATCCCGTAGATGATGTTCATCATGGTGAGGATGATTCCGCACAAGGTGACGGGGACACTAACTGTACGTGAAAATATGCCGACGAACAATATCAAAAATAATCCCATTATTGTCAGGAGATAGTAATGCCGATCGATTCCTGCAAGGAGCAGGACGATCGATATCGCATATGTTGCCGCATAGAGTCTGTGCAATGTGGCTGGAGCTGTATGGAAGAAGAAGTTATCATTCTTGATGTCATGAGGATTTCTGAAGAGGTGTGTCATCAAGGCTGCGGCGATCACAAAAGGAATCCCTATCGACAGGCCCCTGACCGAGTAGTCCCATCGTGAGATGACGATTCCTCCAAAAAAAAATCCTCCTACAATGGCAATGAATAGGAAAAATGGAAGGCATTTGGCAAATCTTTTCAGGGATGATGAATACATCTTAAAATATATTGTGCATGCCATTAAATAATACCTTGGCACAGATGCCAGGAAAGGCAGTAAGTGCACTCTATTATCAGGTATGTGACAATAATGTCAGCAGACAATCGTACCTCACGGGACAGGCAGGCATCGACATTTGCCGGCGATATTTTTAAACTTGTCAGTGGAACGACAGCTTCTCAGGCCATCGTTATTCTCGCCTCTCCTGTTCTCACCCGCATTTATGGCCCTGAGGCATTCGGTCTGCTCTCTCTCTTCACCTCGGCCACCGCCATCATTGCGGTGATCGTCTGTATGCGCTATGAAATGGCAATCATGCTACCCGAATCAGACCAGGAAGCTGCGAATCTCCTGGCGGGGAGCCTTCTCGTCACCTGCTTGGTCTCTGGGCTCACCCTCTTTGTTGTTACATTGAACAGCGATCTCGTTGTCGGGTTAATGAAAACCCCAGATATGGCCAGGTATCTCTGGCTTGTGACGCCAGCAGTTTTTTTCAGCGGGGTCTTTCTCTCCTTGAACTACTGGAACTCGAGAACGAAACATTTTGGGAGACTATCTGTTGCAACTGTGACAAGCAAGGCACTGGCGACAGGCACCCAGCTGGCAGCAGGCGCCGCCGGGTATGCCACCGGCGGGAGCCTCATTGCAGCAAGTGTGTTTGGTCAGATCGTTGCCACAATCGGACTTGCCGGACAGATCTTGCGTGACGACCGAGATATTTTCTCTACGATTAGAAAAAAGGACATCTATCTCGGATTTATCAGATATAAGAGATTTCCATTGATCGACACCTGGTCGGCGTTGTTGAATACTCTCTCCTGGCAGCTCCCGATATTTCTTCTTGCATTCTATTTTTCTCCGGCTGTGGTGGGTTTATATGCTCTCGGTATGCGCATGCTCCAGTTTCCGATGAGTCTCATAGGAAAGGCGATCTCGCAGGTCTTTTTCCAGAGGGCTGCCGAGGTTCGCTCTGATGAACGGTTCCCTCTTTTTGTGACGCATGTGTTTCGGATGCTGATCATTACAGGAATGTTTCCTATTCTTCTGGTCACCGTGATTGGGAGCGATATATTCAGTGTGCTTTTTGGCGAATTGTGGGTTGAAGCCGGATTTTATGCTCAGATTTTGAGTATCTGGGCCTTCGTGTGGTTTATATCGTCCCCTCTCAGCACGCTCTATGTGGTCTTTGAAAAGCAGGACTTCGGCCTTGCCTACAATCTGCTGAATATGATCTCGCGTCTCATCTCCCTGATTGCGGGAGGATTGTTGGGCAGTCCGGTCCTGGCGTTGATTTTTTTTTCTTTATCCGGGATCTTCACCTATGGCTATCTCTGCTGGACTATGCTGGCCCTCTCGAAGGTGAAGTGGTCTGTCGTTTCTGCGATATTGTCAAAAAATCTGGCGCTCTTTATGCCGACCGGGATCGTCCTGCTCTATTTGAAATATCTTGATCTCGGCTCGGTGGTGCTGGTCCTGGTCGGATCTGTGTCCTGCGCCCTTTATTACCTCTACCTGATCGCAACAGACCCACAGATCCAGAATGTTTTGATCTCCTTCGGAGCAAAAAAACGGTTGCCGTTTCTGTTCAGGCTCCGTTGATGGTTCACCGGCCTGCCACTCCGCCCTCGATCCAGCGCATCGTCTCTGAAATACCTTCTTCAACCCCGTAATCTGGTTTCCAGCCGAGCACTTCTCCGGCCCGCGAGATATCTGCGAGAGAGTGACGGATGTCGCCTGCCCTGGACGGTCCGTGATGGATCGCCACCTCGCGTCCGGCCGCCCGCATCATCGTTCTGGCAAGGGTGTTCAGGTCGGTCTGTTCGCCGCGGGCGATGTTGAAGACCCCTTCTGCACCCGAGGCCATCGCACGGAGATTTGCCTGCACGACATCCCTGACATAGACGAAGTCCCTAGTCTGGCCGCCGTCGCCGTGGATGGTGATGGGCTCGCCCTGCAGGATCCTGGCGGCGAAGATCGAGATCACGCCTGAGTACGGCGAGGAGGGGTCCTGCCGGGGTCCGAAGACGTTGAAATAGCGTAGGCAGACGGTAGAAAGACCGTAAAGCCTTGAAAAGACGGTTGCGTAATGTTCGTCCGAGAGTTTCTGGGCGGCGTAGGGTGAGAGAAGGTCGGGTGCCATCTCCTCCCTCTTCGGGAGTTCGGGGTTTTCGCCGTAGACCGCCGCGGACGAAGCCATCACGACCTTCCGGACGCCGCAATCTCTTGCGGCGATGAGGGCGTTGAGGGTTCCAGTCAGGTTTACAGCGTGCGTTAAAATGGGGTCTTCGACCGATCGCGGCACAGATGCGATCGCCGCCTGGTGGAAGACGCCGTCGGCACCGGCAAAGATCTCCTGAAGGAGGGGGAGATCAGTGATGCTCCCTTCGACGAACTCGCAGTCGATCCCGCGGAGGTTTTCGCGGTGCCCTGACGAGAGGTCGTCGATTACGACGACCTCGTGCTCTCCTGAGAGTGCCTCAGAAATATGGGAGCCGATGAACCCGGCTCCGCCGGTGACGATGTAGCGCATAGGAATGGGTGAATAGTGGAGAGGGGATGAAGATATGCCTGTCGCTTTACGCGGGTGGACGAGAGTAGTGAAGATTGCTGTTCTGATCCGCAAAAATGAGCGAAGAGCCAATAAAGCAGATTTATTCTGTTGAGTGCAATGGCCATATGTGTCAATTAATTATGGAAATTTAAATAAATGATGATCTATATTCAAACTGGTTATTGATAATATCTATGATGAGATTATTGTATATTTGCAGATGTTGTAGTTCTCTAAACACAGGTATAAATAAAAAAATATCAGCACAAGTTGATAATCTGGTAAAACAAGGAGTAAATGCCACCATAATTTCTATTTGCGCAGAGAATAATCACCAAAAATTAAATCAAAGAATCCAACAGATTCAAATATTGGGAAATGAACTCCCTTCGGGAGTAATTGGTAAAATTAAACGGGAGTTTCAAATTAACAAAGTTATTAATGACATTATTAGGACATCTAACGACTGCGATATAATCTATCTACGAATTCGCTACCCCTCTTTACAATTATATAAGATGTTTTCCCAACCGAGAAAATGTAAAATCGTCATCGAATATCAAGCAATTGAGCCTCGTGAATATCGCTTGAAAAAAAAATATTGGTATCTGCCAATGGACGTTTTATTTGGTAGTTCTATACGAAAGTATACTGATGCAATTGTCGGCGTCACAAACGAAATCACACAATACCAGTTAAAACGTTCCGGCGATCCAAATAAACCCCATATCACCATAGGAAACGGATTTGATGTTGCTTCAGTCCCTATCCGCACTTCCCCTCCATATGGGGGTCAGGAACTGCATCTTCTCTGTGTTGCGATTTTCCATCGCGCCCATGGTCTGGATCGTTTGTTACATGGAATATCTGCATATGCTGACTCTAAAAAAATTGTTCTGCACCTTGTTGGTAATGGTGATGAAATAAACAATCTTCTGTACTTGGCGAAAAGACTTGGAATCTCTGATAATGTTGTCTATCATGGATTCTTGAAAGAAAGATTACTTGATGATATTTTTAATTTATGCCATGTAGGTATCGGAACCTTGGGTCTTCATCGTAATGGTCTTAGTGAGGGATCGATACTTAAGGCGAGAGAGTACTGCGCAAGAGGAATCCCCTTTTTATATGATGCTTTTGATCATGACTTTCCCCCTGATTTCCCCTACATATTCCAGCTTCCTGCCGATGAAAGCCCGATTGACATTGGACAGGTTATCGCCTTTGCAGAGGATGTTCTCGCCGAACCCGAACACCCCCGGCAGATGCGTCGCTACGCTGCGGAGCACCTCGACTGGTCGGTGAAGATGAAGAAACTCAAGGATTTCCTCGAGACGCTGGGGTAGGGGAAAACGAAAATGACAGTGTCCCAGAAACCAACAGATCTCTGTACGCTATAGGAGAACTGGGGTTCTTGGAGGCACCGTGTTGTCTGGTGCAGGGTAGCAGGGAGATATGTCTTCGGAGGCGTTGAGGGAACGGGAAAACCCCGCCCGAACAGGCGCTGGGTCATTGACCGAAGATTTCGTTTCCGAAGTGACATTCCTCAGAATGCCACTCTCGCACTTCCAGTACAACTCAACGAGGAATGGATCACTGAAAAGAAGGCATTTGACGATGGATGAGGTATGATTGGACAAGGAGACAGGTTTCAAGCGTGTTACGGTAAAACTGAAGCACCACCGATCTCATACTTAAACCTTGGAATACACCCCCCTGATCTCCTTTGCGATATTCTCCCATGTAAAACGCTCTGCATACGCGAGGATCTTCTCCCGGTCCCACTTTCTATGCAACGCCATCAGGATCTTCTTCGCCAGGTCATCGGGATCTGTGGGCTCGGCTAGCAGGCCATACTCATCAGAAATAACGATCTCCTCACTCCCGCCATTCCGTGTCGCAACAACGGGTTTCCCACATGCCATGGCCTCGATTTGAACGACCCCGAAACTCTCCCTCAGACTTGGCAGGACAAAGAGATCACAGGCATTCATCCAGAGTGGGATCTCATCGTGCTGCTTTCCGCCGGTGAGCATGACGTAGTCTTCAAGTCCGAGTGAGTGGATCTGGTGTTCAAGGGTAGTGCGGAGCTTCCCGGCACCGATTATGATGCAGAGAGTATCTTTTCGGTTAGTTATGATTTGAGAAATCGCTTCGATGAGGTACCTATGTCCTTTTACTTCACTGTATAAATTTCCGACATTTAGAATTAATTTCTTATCTTGAGGTAATTTTAGTAATTTCCTACATTTTTGGATGTCTATAGGATGGAACTTTTTGCTATCGTAACCGTTTGGAATTGAGATTACATTTTGAAGTGGAATACGCACATGACTAAACGCTGATATGTCACTCTGCTTAACGCGAATTATTTTATCCGCCTTGTTCCATGTGTTTATGAAGATCCGATCCTTTGTTTCGATTGCCTTCTTAACAGTATTTGAGGTGTGCTCGGTAATGACGACGGGAACGGAATAATTTTGCTTTAATTTCACTCCAACAGCTCCGGATGGCCAGGTAAAATGGGCGTGGATCAAGTCAAAATTTAAGTGTTCTTTTTCTATCAGGGATCTGATGGCCCTTGCTTCAAGGCACACCCACATCGATCTCCCATAATGCCAGAAAAGGGGATTGTTGATATATTTCGGGAAGAATGCTTGGACATTTTCAAATTGGTAATTGAAATGCTTGGTTTTCCGTAAATACCCCATGCCATAGGCTATAGGTGACACCACATAGACATTGTCAAAATAACTTTTCAGATGTTTTACCTGCTCTTTAACAAAAATGCCGCCAACAAAGGTATTATCCTGGTTTGGAAAATTGTTGCAGATTACGAGCAGATTTTCTTCAGACATGCAAGACCTCATTTATGATAAATTTATACTTTCCTGCGCCTGTCCTCTCAATCTTATCTATGTATTTGAACTCGATATCCCAGCCAGGGCTTCTTTTTTTGACAATTTCTCGAATAAGATCTAATTGTTTCTCATCAAAGCCATCTTCTGGAACAATTTTGACGACAATTTTTTTCAGAGTCTTTTGAATTACCTGGTATTCTTTGATCCCCTTGCCATAATCCCAGAAGATATAAAGGAAGAACCAGCCATGGATATTTTTCCCTTCTGGGGTAAAAAGTACGTCTGTAGTTCTACCAACAATCTCTTTCAATAATCGGTATCCGCGTCCACATCCACACACATCATCTATTATGTTACCATCATCCCCGGAGGTGTACCTAATAAATGGCATGGCATAATTCTGCAAACTTGTTGCAAGAATTTGTCCCCTACCACAGTCCATTTGGTGATTTTCCTTATCTACGACTTCCATCACACTTCGTTCAGTGTCGATATGCAGCCCGGCATGCTCTGAGCACTCATAGGCACTTATGCCACCATCGTTCAGGCCGTACCCATCATAGACCTCACAACCGAATACCTCTGAGATCTTTGTCCGCATATACGGGAAGAGGTTATCAGACGTTGTGAATACAGCGATGGGGGAATGGATGCCGAGATCATTCTCCTCGATCCATTTCGCAAAGAAATGGATCGAAGAGGCATAACCCCTGATGAATTTGGGCTTGAAGGCGTTGATGGTTCGGACATATTCACGCATCTCATCCTCACCCATATCAAAGGAGGAGATTTTTTTGAGATTTCGTATTTTTTCCTGAATAAAGGTGGCTAATCTAGATTTTGTATCAAAGCCAAGAGAAGATCCCGCGATGAAAACCATTCTGTCTCCCAACTTGTAGCCTCCGTACCCCCACCCCCGGTAGAGAAGTGCCCCGCTAAGAAAACGGTCATGCTGTGATAACCTGTAGGTAAAAGGTGTTCCTGTTGTTCCCCCCGTTGCAGGGTTATAGTATTTTATCTCAGAAAGGTTGACAGGCTTGAATTCCTCCCAGTGTTGCTTGATGATATCTTTGGTAAGGATGGGGAGTTTTTCCAGATCTTCGATAGAGTTTAGATCTTTCGGTTGCAGTTTCAGGGATTTAAACAGATCATGATAATATGGCACATTTTCGTAACAGAATGTGATCATGTGGCTCAGTTGCTTCTCCTGTTCCTCCTTCAACTCTTTGTAAGGCCGCCACTGACATTTAACAAGTCGTTGATGGTCTGAATAAAACCCTGAATGCCTAATTTCATGTGCAAGGATGAATAACTGCTTATTGAGCATTTTTATTCCCTTTCCTGATCCCCGGATGCACAATTCTCTCTTCACTCGCGAATAGATTCTTTCCGTCCACAACTACCGATGAGATCATGAGCCCCATCACCGTTGCCGCAGAGATCCCTCGGAACACGTCATGGTCCACGAGGAAGATCGTACACCCCCCTTGAGAGTGTGCCTCCTCGACGATCTTGATGACCAGGAACCCCCCAAGGGGTCTTTGATGTTTCTCTTGTAGGCGGGTCATTACGGCGACTTTCGCACCGTAGAGACGCTTGCCGACCTTTTTGAGGATCCGTTCGGTGAGGTTGACAACGTGCATCTTCATGAGCTTGTTGATCTCGCTGGAAGTCTCGATGAAGACGTGTGATCTCGTGGCAGCGCCAGGGAAGAACGGATGGCCTGCAGATCGGGAGATCATCCTGCACCAGCGGAGACCGAGGCACAGGCGTACTGCACCTCGGGGTGCTCCTTCATCTCTGCAAAACTCCGGGGATAGTTTTCGATGAGCCAGACCATGAACGCGGTCACGTCGATCTTATCTTTCAGCAACTTTTCACGTTTGGCCTTCCAGTTTTCTTTGCTTGCAGAATCCTGGAGGATCTCTACTGCCCTGCCCAGTGCTGCACTGTCGTCGGTGAAACTATAAAGAAGATCATAGTTTTCTTCCAGTTCTATGAAATTTCCCATATCATTTTTACCAGCAAAAGAGTTGCATCGAATGGCAGGAGTTCCCAGTACCGCAGATTCTGTTGCCATAGTCTGAGAATCACAGAATAACAATTTTGCATAGAATAGCACATCATGAAGTTTTTCTGGAGATATTTTTATCTGGTAACGCTGGAGTGAGTGGGGCAGTGCTGCTTCACTGCTAATAAATACCTTTCCATATTTTTCTAATTCGTGAACAATTCCTTCTTTGTCCTTTAGACCATAATGTCCTGTGTCATGCCAGGCACGCCAGGAAACAAATCGTAAAAGAATAAAAGAATCATTTTCGGTTAATTCTAAATCTTTTAAGACCTGTTTATCGTTAGTAAAATATTTCGGATGTAAATATGCAATCTCTTTGAGGCCGTTATATCGAATGTGTTTAATACCCAAATTATTTCTAAAACTTGTGGGGGTGCAAATGACATTCACAAAAGGGTAAGTAAGATATTTATTGAGAGGTACTGGTTCGCTGTCATTAAATAATATCACGGGAGTATGCGAAATTCTCCCAACAAGTGCCACTGTTTCTCCGGGACCGCATATTAAATCAGGTTTGAATTCCTTTGTGATAAGATATAGGTTTTTCAACCGTTGTAAAAGTTCAACGGATAGCCCAATAAATCCAGACTTTTGTTTACTAATTTGTCGATATGGCAGATGATATTTTTTTAAAATATCAAGTAAAACTTCCTTGTCACGTGCAGAAAATAGCACACTATGTCCATGTTCTTGAAGTATTTTTGCAGCATTTTTATAGAAATGTACCTGCGCTGGATGACCCACATCGAACATTATTCGCATTTCACTCCTCCAATATCTTAACCACTTTCGCCGGCACTCCGACAGCCAGACAGTGTGCCGGGATGCTCTTCGTCACGACAGCACCCGTCCCTATGACCGAGTTCTCTCCGATCTCCACACCCTGGATCACGATGCAGCCTGGGGCCATCCATACACCACTCCCGATCATCACCGGCTGGACACTCCGCGGGTATTTGTCCCGGAGAGGGATGGACCCGCGAGAGTGGGCGCTGATGATGCACCGGTCGCCGATCTCCGCATAGTCGCCGATGGTGATGCAATCGGGGTGAATCCGGTCGAAGATCACATCGTAGCCGATGTACACGTTCTTGCCGATGTGGATCCCTCGCATGCTGTGGAACTTCACCCGCCAGGAAGGAATGGGGAAGTTCGAGGCTAGGCGCTCCAGCACCCAGTTCTTGAAAAATTTGAGCCCATAGATGAACTTGTTGTCCCTCGTGTGCTCGATTGTTTCATCGAATGCAATCTTGTCTCGCTTAGAAATCATGGCAGCACCTTAGTATGTATAGAATCCTTCACCCGACTTGTAGCCCCATTTCCCCTGGTCGACCATCTCGCGGAGCAAAGGCGCCGGCTCGAAGTGATCGTCCCCAAAACCGGTGTGCAGAACTTCCAGGATGGAAAGGCAGGTATCAAGCCCGATGAAGTCCGCAAGCTCAAAGGGGCCCATGGGATGATTCAGTCCGAGTTTTACTGCAGAGTCGATGTCCTCTTTGGTGGCGATCCCGTCACCCAGCAGACGGATCGCTTCATTGATCTGCGGCAGCAGCAGCCTGTTCACGATAAAGCCGGGACTATTTTTCACAATGATAGGCTGTTTTTTCAGATCATGCGTGAGGTTGATCGCAAACTCCTTTGTCGCATCAGAGGTTTTTGTACCTATGACCACCTCTATAAGGTCCATCCGGTGAATGGGGTTGAAGAAATGCAATCCGATAAACCGTTCAGGCCTGTCAGTCACCCCTGCCAGTGCATCGACGGACAGAGACGACGAATTCGTGGCAAATATCGTGGTGGATTTGCAGAACTTGGAGAGCTCCGAGAATACCTCTTTTTTGACCTCAAGATCCTCCTTCGAGGCTTCGATGATTATATCAACGCTATTTAGATCTGAATAATCGGTCGTTATGATGAGGCTTTCCAGGCATTTTTCGACCTCCTGCTCCTGGAGTTTCTTCGACAATTTCTTCTGGATTTTCGAGGTGATCCCTCCAATACTCCCCTGGGTCCGTGTCTTCAGGACTACCGGATACCCAATCTGCACCAGGTACTCTGCGATCTGGGTACCCATCAGGCCGGAGCCGATAACACCCACAGCATACCGGGAAACAGTGGCCACATCGAAATTTACCTCATCACCGATCTTGTAATGGTGATCAGATTTGCGGATGATCTTCTGGCCATTTTTATCTTCAAGCAGGTAAACAAAATACGGGACATTTTCATTACCTTTTGAAGGGATGTGGACCTTTGTGGAACTCAGTACCCTGTAGACAGACTCCTCGAGCTTGCTGGTTTCACCCCCGCAGAAGATACAGGTCTTCACCTCGTGGTTCCAGTATTTTTTACATTTATTGCAGTAGTGTGCCACGTCACCCCTCCAGAATTGTGATACCACAAGTTCCACCGATGCCGCCGATGTTCTGTGCAAGGCCAAACTCAGGATCATCAATCTGGCGTTTCCCGGCCTCCTGACGCAACTGGGTAACAATCTCACAGATCTGGGCCAGGCCCGTTGCACCGATGGGGTGACCGTCCGCCTTCAGGCCTCCGTCTGTATTCACCGGGATACGGCCTTTGAGTGTAATATCCCCATTTTCAATAAGTGATGGCCCCTGGCCGGGCTCGCATATCCCCAGATCCTCAAGCGCAATGAGCTCACTGATCGTGAAACAGTCATGGACCTCCAAAACACTGATATTCTTGGGCCCTATGCCTGCTTCTCCATATGCTTTCCTTGCAGCCACTTTAGTGGCTGAAAAAGAGGTAATATCCTTCCTTTCAGCAAGAGAGATAGAATCTGTTGCGATCTGGGTGCTGAGCAACGATATGTCACGGTCAGAATACTTCTGATTGGAGACAATGATCGCACCCGCGCCGTCGCTGATGGGACTGCAGTCAAAGAGGTTGAGGGGATCGGAAACCATTGGAGATTTCCTGATCATCTCATACGACACATCCTTGTGGTAAAAATGTGCCAGAGGGTTTAAATTTGCATTTTTATGGTTGATATAGGAAATTTTTTCGAGGGTTTCATGACCCATGCCATATTTATTCATATAGCATGCTGCGAGGAGTGCATATGCCGCCGGGAATATCAGACCATTATTCTTATCAAGATCGCAGTCCCCTGCCATCGCAATAGCTTCTGTCGATGGTATCAGGTTGTTCCCGGTCATTTTCTCCACCCCGATGATCATAACATTTTTACATTTACCCAGGCAGTAACTCGCCTGATTCAGGGCAACGCTGCTGGAAGCACATGCTGTTTCAATCCTGATAATAGGAATGTTCATCCCTGGAAGTAAAGAGGCAATCTGCGAATTCAGATGAAGTTGCCCGTTTAGAGGACCTCCAAGGAAATTGGAAACAAGTATCGCGTCGATATCGGTGATCTCCAGTGGACTATCATTGACGGCACCAAGCATCGCCTCATATGCAAGTTCAATCAACGATTTCGAGACCGATCCGAATTTTGTCCTCCCCGTGCCAGTAATATACATCTTATATTCTCCTACATCAATCCGTCTGGTAACTTCCTAACGTGCACCAACCCACGTCAGACAGTCTCTTCAAAAGATGTCTGATCCTCTTTTCAACTATTTCTCCTTTGATGAGCCAGTAAAAGGGTCTTTTATTACCGATAACTGGGAAGGGTTCAGTTGAAATATCGATAGGATGGAAGTAGAAAACCGTATGGCCCCTTTGAAGGCTCTGTCTCAAACCCCGATAGATAATATGAGAACCAAGAAACCTCAACATCGGCCCTCCACCGGTGGGGACTTTGAGACCGACATCATAGTAGGCCAATGGAAACTCAATAAAGTCCCGATAGGTATCTGGTTCCAGCTCGGAATATCTAGGAAAATAAGGAGCAGATGATACGCCCTTCAGTTCAGAATCAGACTTATTATAGAGTGAATTTACACATACTGACGAATCATAACTGAATCCTAATTCTTCTAGAATATCGATCATCCACCCGGCAATTAATGCATTTGGAGCGCGATAGCCTATTATCCGATCCCCTGAAAGTTTCTCCAGTTCTTTTTTGGCCTTTACCGTCGCCATTTTAAACTCTTCAGGGCTTATAAGAGGATCCTTTGTCCTGGGATCGATAGCACAGGAATGGTGCAGTCCATGACAGGCAATCTCATGGCCATGATCTACAATTGATTCCACAAGGCCGGGATAATGCACTATTACATCAGCCACAACGAAAAACGTGGCAGTGATCTGATGTTGATCTAGGATCTTCAGCACCCGCTCCGTTGGGAGTGTCAGATAATCGTAACGTTCATCCCATTTTTCAAAAAATTCTTCTACATCCTTGAATTGGGAGAAATTTGACCCACACACAGAAGGTATATGGTACCAATCCTCGATATCAATCGTTAGAGACGCACTACTGGTGGGGTTCATTTCACTCCTCGATCTAGCCATTTTAATGAATTTTTTGTTCGTTTTTCTCCGCCTGCATATCAAAGAACATTGCAAAGAACAGAAACTGCATCCCGAAGACAAACATCAGGAAAGAGAGCCCTCCATGCACAAACAGCACATTATAGCCCATCACGAACTTCTCCCAGAGGGTGATCAGGCCGCCGAGAATGCCGAGCGGCGTGAGCACGGCACCTGCAGCGTAGAAAAACACCAGCGGGTGGAAACTCATCTGGACGTACTTCGTCCTCAGGCGAAAGAGGAAGTTGTCGAGGAGGAGCTTTGAGACCCTGGGGATATAGGTGGAGTAGCGGATCTTCGATTTTTCTCTGCCGTAACGGGCCGGGATAGCGACGTCCCTGATGTTCATGTTGTGAATATTCAGCCAGACCAGGAGGTTGTTGCAGTAGCCATAACCCTGGTAGACCTCGGTGAGCGGGAGCTCTGAGAGGGCCCTCGCCGAGATCGCCGTGTAACCATTCTGTGGGTCCATCATCTGCCAGTAGCCCGAGGCGATCTTTGTCAGGAAGGTGAGGGCGGAGTTGCCGAAACTCCGCCACCCGGGCATCCCCTTCCGGTATGCATCGCTGATCAGGCGATTCCCTTTGGTATAGTCGGCTTTTCCCTCAACGATCGGGTCAAGGAGGGAGGGAAGGTAGTACGGATCCATCTGGTTGTCCCCGGCCATGACCGCCACGATGTCCATCCTGTCCTCGACGGCCTGCAAGTATCCTGAGGTTATCGCCGCCCCCACGCCTCGGTTCGGGCGGTGGTGGATCGGGACGACTCTGGCGTCGTACCTCGCATATGTGTCGATGATTACGCCTGTCCGGTCCTTTGAGCCATCGTCGACAACATACACCCGCGCCACATAGGGGGGGATAGAGCCCAGGGTCTCCCCGACGAGATCCTCCTCGTTGTACGCCGGAATAACCACGGCAACCCGTTTTCCGCGGTAATTCGGTTCCTCCACAACTGCACTGAGCGGCAGAGTTGTCTTCGGCGATTTCGCTGCTACAACCGCTGAGATCCCTGCGGCCATGGAGATCAGTGCTCCCCATTATAGATGACTGAATTCTCAAACAAAGATGCATCCCCCAGTATGCTCGTGAAATGCCGCCTTTATGGCGGTTGTATCACCACAATGTATTTTATGTGTGATATTCATATCAGTATATAATAGTTTTTGAACATTAACTTCTGATATTTATTTGAATACTGTTTGAATTGATCGGGAATTATATTGTCATAAATGCTTATATGTATAAAAACTTGAAAAAGTATTTTGGTGTAGCATCTGGGATTTATCTTTAAATGGGGTGCGATTTCCTGAAAATAAGTATTTATGTTTGTATAAATTCTCTCATAATTTCCCTGTTTGTGTGTGTCCGGGATATGGAGTGTTTTCTCGGCCACAGCGGAGACTATGGTTTCTGTGTCCTGCCTCCACCGCCGTTAATCGCTGGTGATCCCGACAGGTGGACTGCCGTACCATGGTCCCGGATCCTCCTGTACCGTCGGTGGTGAAGGAAAAACAGATCCTCGGTATTGGAGTGCGGGCGATATGATCCCAGCGAGGAAAGGAAAATATCCTGTTGAATGCCCCATTGCTGTTTTGAGGGACATATAATCGGATTAAGGGAGTGAAATACAGTGACGAGCTTTTTCCCCGTCAGTGAATCTTCTTTTTGATCCGCATTCATTCTTCCACAGGGGGGTGCTGTTTGCCGTGCGCCTCGCGGGCGTGAACGGCGATCTTCTGTTCAATGTCAAAGGCATTGTCTGCCTTTGCCTCAAATTTACAGTCGAACCCGGGATCTGCACATTTGAAAAACACCATGACCATCCCCCTGAAAAATACTATTTAGAATTGCTGGAGGATCCGGTTCGTTCAACTTTCGGTCTCATTGATGGCTCTCCTGTCAGAACCAATGATTCAGCCGGAAAATCATCGTGACCCGGGCTCTATCCACTCCGCTGGATCGCTGTCCGGACAGTTGATACAGAAAAAATGGGGGTGGAGAACATGGCAAAAGAAATGAATTATGCGCGAAAGAGAAGGCAATACACCTTCACTCTATCGGAAGAAGTATACGAATTTTTACATGGGCCTGTCGCGAATGCTTCCCGATTTATCGAATCTTTAATCCTGGTGGCTAAAACAGGAATTAACCCGGTTTTATTCACGATTTCTCAAAACGGGGGCAAAAAACCATGGGCCTGCCCGGACTCGAACCGGGGATCTTCGCCGTGTAAGGGCGACGTCATAACCAACTAGACCACAAGCCCTAAAATACCTTTTATTGTTGCACCTCGGATCATATATCTCTGTTGCTTTCCCGGTGCTCTCTCCGACGACGCCGTGGCCCCCTCTATCCGAAACGCCTGACCCGCCCGACCATCGTCTCATCGATACTCTAAAGGTACGGGGGGCATCGGCCCCTGCCGGAGTTGGCAATCTTTCCCTCAGGATCAGCGCTTTTCCCTGGCCATCCCTTCGAGCAGGTGCCTGATCGCCTGCAGTTCGGTGAGCATGTCGCTGTCTTCCCCGGACGTCTCCGCCCCGCCTGTCGCCGCCACCGACGGGCGGCCCCTCACCTGCGCCATGATCAGTTCCCTGAGGGGCTCAGGCTCCTCGATGCCCATCAATTTGATCTCGGCCTGCGGCTGCGCCGAATAGCCTGCGGTCTGGATACGGAGGTCTGAGATGCCGAAGTAGCGCATCACCGGCCCCTGGATGATATCGACGTTCGTGATCCGGTTGTAGGGCACGATCCCGGTCTGTCTGAACCAGACTCCCCGCCGCCAGGTCATCTCGGTCGGCGTCAGGTGATAGAGGATGCTCCGGTAGTACATCGGGATCCATGCGCCGACAAAGAGGGCGATCGCTCCTATTGCCAGTGCCGTCCCGAGCGTCACCCAGAAGGGGGCATCGGCCAGGGCTGTCGGAAGGATCAGGAAAGCGACCAGAAATATAACAACGATAATGAGAGAAAGGAAATAGTAAGCCCTGAACTGGGGGGCAGGTTTGAATTCCTTTCCAATGGTTATTTCTTCAGACACAATCTTCAACCTCTGTACCCAGTCATTGACGCCGCCCCTCATCAATCCGTATGCCGGTTGCCCGATCATTTGCCCTGTGCCTCAGGGGTATTTCTAACGTTTGCCTCTCCACCTCTCATGCAATGGAGATGACGGGCTTTCGGTGTTTCATATCCGGATCCTGACGAACCTTTATATGTAGGAATGTAAGAGGGCGTTCCATGTCATCACGTGCCGACGAAGTAATGGACGCAATAAGAGGGAGGCGAAGCATCCGTGCCTATGAGGACCGCTACCTCGACGACGAAACCGTGCTCTCGATCATCCGGGCGGGGATCCATGCCCCGACAACGCTCGGCCTTCAGCCGTGGCGTTTCGTCGTCGTCCGCGACCACGACCTGATGAAGAAGATCTCCGACTACTGCAAGCCTATCCTCCTCCTCAGTCTGAAGGATATGACCACTCCCGAGGCGGTGGAGCAGAAAGCATTGCTCTCTTCAAAGGATTTCAATATCTTCTATGGTGCGGCTGTGCTCGTCCTCGTTCTCGGAGACGAGAAAAACCGTTTCAGCACCTATGACTGCACGCTCTGTGCCGGGAACATGATGCTTGCCGCCCATGCGCTGGGGGTTGGGAGCTGCTGGATCGGGGCCGCAGGACCGGTCACCGGCAACCCCGACCTGATGAAGGCCCTGAAGGTGCCTGAAGGGTGGATGATCGTGGCACCGATCGCCCTCGGCTACCCGAAGGAGATCCCGGAAAAACCGCCGCGGCGCGAACCCGAGATTGCCTGGGTCAGATAATTGCGGGAAGGAAACCTCCTTCCCCTCTCGATTCTCCAAAAAAAGTATTCACTGAAGGCCGAAGGACTTCAGGGTCACGTCGGGGTTGACCTCGCCGACGCGGTAGATGACGCCTTCGGAGAGCTCGTTGATGATCACTTCAGCCGGTGAGAAGAGCGAGGTGTCGATCTTGTAGAAGTCGTAGCCTGCCTCCTTGAAGATCTCGTTGAAAGGCTTGCCGTAGCCCTGTGACGTGCAGGACGGGATCTTTTCGAGGTAGTCCTTGATCTCGGGCGCCTTCATCGTCAGGGAGATCTGGCCGTGGTAGATGGTGGCATCGTTTGTGACACCCATGGCGAGCTTGGGGCCGCGGACCGGCGGAATGGGAGCGGTACCGAAGCCGGAGATGATCTTTCTGGTGTCGAAGCCGAGTTCATTCAGCTTGTAGACGGCGGTCTCGACACAGCGGCCTGCGACCTGGATGGAGCCGACGATCGAGGAGGTCGGGGCGACGATGGCGCAGGTGTTGGCGACGTCAACCTTGCAGGACTCGGCGATCTTCTG
>ENA-ORXD01001105-ORXD01001105.1-sediment-metagenome-genome-assembly--contig:-NODE-1105-length-25318-cov-4.115487_pt1 | contig 25318 bp, 26 predicted proteins | sample MGYA00237862_ERZ511471 | MGnify/ENA metagenome assembly ERZ511471
AGGCAGCCCGGAGGCTGGCAGAAGGAGGATTAATGCGATGAGACTTTTAGAAGGTGTAGGTGTCGCTCCACTGACTCCCATGTCGGCCGATGGAACGAAAATAGAGTACGGTGCGATATCCAATTATGTAGATTTTCTCGTGGAGAAGGGTGTGAACGGTATGTTCGTGCTCGGCACCACGGGCGAGGGAACCTCTCTCTGCGTTTCAGAAAGGAAGAAAGCGCTCGAGGCTTTCATAAAGGCCAACGACGATAGAATGACGATAATATCCCACTGCGGTGCGGCGGTTTTCGAGGATATTCTCGACCTTCTGAAGCATTCCAGAGCCTGCGGCGCTCACGCCGCGGCCGTGGTCACTCCATTTTTCTTCAAGCATAACCAGAATGAACTCTTCGCTTTCTACGACGCCATCGCCACAGAGATGGGAGAGTATCCGCTCTACATATACAACATCCCGTCGCTCACGAAGAACTGGATAAGCGTCGATGTGTTGAAGAGACTTCACCAGAAGCATCCCTGGATAGTCGGTGTGAAGGACAGCAGCGGGAACATAGTGCAGATATCCAGCACCATCAGGGATTCCCGGGAGGGTTTTTCCGTTTTTGCCGGTTCGGGAAGCTACCTGCTGCCCACCATGATCATGGGAGGTTCTGGTGCGACCATGGCTGTGGCAGGCATTGTCCCCGATCATTGTGCTGCCGTGATAGAAGCCCTGGAGAAAGGTGACCTGGCCAGGGCAAGGGAGCTTCAGATGGAACTGCTGGACCTGAACGCTGCCGTGACTTCGAAATATGGAATACCTGGTCTGAAATATGCCCTTGACCTGATCGGCTTTTATGGGGGGCCCTGCAGAAGGCCCCTGCTTCCTCTCGAGGAAGGTCCTGCCGGGGAGATCAGGGAATTGCTTCTGAAGATAGGATGCAAACTCAAAGGGTGATCAGCATCTAAGAAGGTACTTGGTTTCGCTGGATATTTTAAGGAGGAGATAAAGGTGATCAGAACACCAAAGTTAGTAATGATCCCAGGGCCTACCCCGGTGGCCCGGTCCATCCAGGACCAGATGGGACGGGAAACCGTCGCTTTCGGCGACGCGGATTTCGTCGCCGATTTCGGTTCGGTTGTCGCCGACCTGAAAGCCCTCTGGAAGTGCAGCGGCGAAGCTTTCGTCGTGGCCGGTTCGGGAACCCTGGCCATGGAAATGGCCATTGCCAACATCACCAAACGGGGAGAAAACGTCCTCGTCTGCTCTAACGGCTTTTTCGGAGACCGCTTCATCGACCTGTGCGAACGCAAGGGCCTGAACGTGGACATCCTGTCGGCGAAATGGGGGACGTCCGTCACTCCCGAAATGGTTTCAGCCCAACTCGAGAAAAAGGATTACCAGGTCGTCACGGTCACCCATGTCGAGACCTCGACCGGTGTCGCCGCCCCGGTTTCGGACATCGCCCGAGTGGTTCACGAAAACAGCCGGGCACTCTTCCTGGTCGACGGGGTTGCCGCCACGGGCGGAGTTGAAGAGACGATCGACCCGATGGGCATCGATGTGCTCCTGACCTGCTCCCAGAAGGCTTTCGGCGTGGCTCCCGGCCTCGCGATGCTCTGGGCGGGAACGCGGGCCATGGAAAAGCGGGCCACCCTGGGACGAATTCCCGAATCCTACGTGGATTTCGACAAGTGGCTCCCCATCATGCACAACCCGGCAAAGTACTGGGGGACCCCTCCGATCAACCTCATCTGGGCTTTGAAGGAATCCCTGCGGATCATGAAGGAAGAGGGGCTGGAAGAACGATATGCCCGCCATGCCAGGCAGGGGGCCCTCGTCGACTCGGCCATGGAGGCGCTGGGCTTCTCCGTGGCCGCCAGGGAACCTTTCCGGGCCCCCACGCTCTCCGTCTACCTCTACCCCGAGGCGGCCGGAATCGACGATACGGCCTTCAGGGTCAACCTGGCGGTGGAAGGGGTCCAATCGGCCGGCTGCCTGGGGGATTTCCAGGGCAAGGGTTTCCGCATGGGACACATGGGCAACATCGACAAGCACACGCTCGTTTCGGCGGTCGGGGCCGTGGAAAGGGCCTGTGCGAAGAGCGGTTACCGGGTCGAGTTCGGCAAGGCGCTCGGAGTGCTGCAGGAGGGCCTGGCCAGGGAGTAGGTTTCCCCCGCGTCAAAGCAAAAGGGCCCTCCGCTCGTTGCGGAGGGCCCTTTTTGGACGTTCAGGCCGTTTTTCGGCCCGGCCAGAATGTTTCCCGCACATCCGCATCAACGGTTTCGATGAAGACGGCTCCGGCAGGATCGGGCCGGGTCAGGAGACTCACGAGGACAAAGGTCCCGACGCTTGCCATCAATCCCCAGACGGGGGGCCAATGGCCCAGGAAATTTATCTTTGCCAGGTATAGCCCCCCCGTGACTCCCCCTCCGGCAACCATCCCGGCAATCGCCCCGGCCGCAGTGCCCCGCTTCCAGAAAAAGGCCCCCAGGATCACGGGGAGCTGGGCCATCAGCCCGGCTGAGGCCATGGAAGACAAGACGGCGATCAGGCCAAGCCGGAGTCCGGCAAAGGCGAAACAGGCAACCGTCAGCACCGGGATCAGGAGCTTGCCCCAAAACAGTTCTTTTTCCTCGGAAAGCGGGAACACGGCGCGGAGGAGATCCCTGCCGAACATCGAGCTGAGGGTCAGGATGATCGAGCTCAGCGTGGACACCGCCGCCGCGAAGATGCTGAGAACGACCAGCAGGGCCAGGGCACGCGGGACCTTCGTCAGGAGAGCGGCCATGGCCCCGTCCGGGTTCTTGAGTCCCGGGACCAGCAAGGCCGCCGAAAGGCCAAGGACCACGCATAGGACGGTGTAGGCGAAGCCGAAAACGGAGAAACCCGCCACCATTCCCCGGATGCTGCGGATGTCCTTCGGTGCGTATAGCCTTTGGACAACCTGCGGGTTAGTCAGGGCAAAAAAGGTCCAGGGCAAGGTCAGCCCCAGGAAAACAGGGAAAGGCCAACTGACTTTCAGCAGGTCTGGCCGGGTCGCCACGGCATTCGTCCATCCCCCGGGGAAGAGGAAAACCACGATGAAGGCCACGAGCAGGCAGCTCACGACAAGCATGATCGAGGCCTGCAGCGCATCCGTGAGAGCCACCGAGCGCAACCCGGCCCAAATTGAAAAGACAACGGTGATCGCTGCGGCCACCGCCATCCCCGCCCAAAACGGGAATGCTCCCCCGGAAACGCCTTCCAGCAGGTAGCCCATTCCCATCAACTGAACCGAGGCATAGGGAACCAGCGTCACCAGGCACAGGAGCGAAGCCGTCGCGCCCACCCATTTCGAGCCATAGCGGGTGCTCAGGAGTTCGGAAGGGGTCATCAGCCCATAGCGACGCCCTGCCAGCCAGTAACGGGGAGCAAAGAGAACCAGCAGGAAGACGGTTCCCACGAGGTAGGTCAGCTCGAAACCCAGCGAGGCGATGCCCCCCTTGTAGGTCAGGCCCACGAGTCCCACCATCATGAAGGCGCTGTAGGTGGTCGCGCTGTAACTCATGGCCGAGACGAACCCGCCAACGGTCCGGTTGGCAAGGAAATAATCGACGACGCCTCGCCCAACCCCACGGCGGGCCCTGGCTGAAAGCATGGCTCCAAGAAGGAACCAGGCGAGTATTCCGAATATCAGCCAGCTTAGCGGCATGAGGTTTCACCTCTTCCGCCCCAGCAGGACATGACGGCAACTCCAGCCCCGATGACCACCAGCGTGACGAGACACCAGAACAGGAACGCGCCCCCCAGGCTTTCCCGGCCTTTCAGGACGCCGTAGGGAACGGCGACGTTCATCGCGAGTGCAGCTGCACCAAAAAGAGTCCATTTCACTTCAGTTTTTGACATTCCATTACCTCCCCAGGAATCCCTTTTCTCCGAGAACGGATTCGATCCGGTCCAGCGTTTCCTCGTTTTCCGCCTCGATCGTGTGAAGGTGGAATCCTCCTGACAGGGAGGAAAGCGTTCCCCTGCCGGTACTTTCCAGCAGGTTGACAAACCGGTGGACTTCTTCCGGGGTCCCCGCGTCGATGTTGCCCTTCAATTCTCCGTAAACCGGGTGATCGACAATCACGTCGATGACCCGGCCGCCGAGTCCAACGATGGTCAGGAGTTCTTCCCTGACGTTCTCGGGGTCATGACGGACAGCCAGGAGCCGTCTCACCCCGCAGCCCTGGCGGTCCAGGGCATATCCCACGGCCGTTGCCCTTATGGGGCACCCCGAATCCCTCAAGCGGGCGATATCCTGGACGATGGCCTGGCGGCTGACTCCGAAGCGTTCCGCGAGCCCCGTGCCGCTCAAGGGTTCCTTGGCAGCTTCAAGAAGTTCTGCTATGCGCCCGAGCCTCTCGTTTCTTTCCATGCATAATCCCCCTATCTGCTACTAGCTGATAGTAGCAGATAGGGGGATCGTTGAAAAGAAGGCTTTATAGGATGGGACTAAGAAGCTTGGCCATTCCCTGGAAGCTTTTTTCCCAGACGGGGAGCCTGTTCCACTCGGCCGCTTCCAGCTTCCGGGAATTCGCCAGGTATTGTTCCTGGATCTCCAGGAGGGCACGGGTTTCTTCGCTCCCGTATAGGATCATGTTCAGCTCGAAGTTCAGTGAAAAGGACCGGATGTCGAAATTGCTCGACCCGAAAAAGGCCAGGGTCCCGTCGACGGTCATGGTTTTCGCGTGGAGAATCCCTGGCTGGTAAAGGGAAAGGGTCACTCCCATCCCGAGCAGCCTGGAGTAATAGGCCCTGGCGGCGTTACCCACGAGCAGCTGATCCACTTTCTCCGGGACGAGAAGGTCCACCCGGGCCCCGTTCAGGACCGCCACTTCCAGGGCCTGGAGCAGCCCGTCGTCGGGAATCAGGTAGGGCGTCGTGATGACCACCCGCTCACGTGCCTCGAAAAGGGCGCTAACGACGAGGCGCTGGAAATTTTCCGTGGTGTAGGCCGGCCCGCTCGGCACCGTCTGCAGAACGAGATCCCCCCGCGGCGAAACATCCTGGAGCGTTCTCGCACTTGAAGGAATTTCGCCCGTTTCCACGAACCAGTCCTCGAGAAAAACGCCTTCCAGCTGGTTCACCACGGGGCCTTCCAGCCTAAGGGTCAGGTCATGCCAAGCCACCCCCCTGGCTTTGCCCCCGTACGTCGGATCCGTGACATTGTGGGATCCCATGTATCCGACGAATCCGTCCACTACGGCAAGTTTCCTGTGGTTTCTCAGGTCGTATCGGGCAGTCAGCTTGTTCCTTCGAAGCAGGCGCCCCAGGGGCAAGGCCTCGACAACACGCACACCGGCATCTCGAAGACGGTTTGCATCCTTTCGCAGGAAATTTTTCGACCCGAGTCCGTCCACCAGGAGACGACACTCCACTCCCCTTCCGGAGGCCCGTTCCAGGGCTCCAAGCAACGGGCGGGTTACGGGGTCGGCGACAAAGATGTAGAAAAGGAGGTCGACATGATGCCGGGCCCTGTCAATATCTTCGACCAGGTCGGCAATAAGCTTCTCCGTGGAATCGATGAAAGCCATCGAGTTTCCCGGGACGATCGGCCATTCCCCCAGCTTCTGTCCCAGTCGGGCAAAACGCAGGACGTGCTCCGGCATTGCCTGCAAGCGGGCTTCCTTGTGCGATCGGCGCATTTGATTCTGGACTCTGTTGAGCGCCTCGATGGCCTTTTCGTGCCGGTCCTTTCTCTCCCTGGGCAAGTGGGTGGAACCCAGCAACAGGTAGAGAAAGCCCCCCGGCAGCGGCCAGAAAAAGATGACCAAAAGCCACGCCATCGCCGTGGCCGGGTTGTGGCGAAGGGGAAGAAAGCAGAGAGCCGCAATTCGCACGAGGAAAGACAGGGTATTGTGAACAGCCAGCAAAACGACGCCCAGGCTCATGCCTTTTCTCCCCCTTTCCCCTCAAAGTTAACCTCGAAATCGCAGACGAGGGGCAGGTGATCTGAAAACCGGACATCAGGCACGTCGAAAGATTGGATTTCGACACCGGGACCGGCCAGAAGGAAATCCAGGCGAAACCGGGGCAAGCGGCTCGGGTAGGTTTTGCGCACGGAAGCGTCGGCATCCCTCAACCCTGTAACCGAAAGGAAACCCCTGAGTTCGCTCCTTCCGTGAAGCAGGTTGAAGTCACCGCCGAGCAAAACGGGCTTTACCTGGGCCCTGACCCTCCCGGCAAGGTTTTCAAGCTGCGCCTTGCGCGCGCTTAAACCGAGCGGCAAATGGACGAGCAGGAAGACAAACCGTTCGAATTCAACTTCGAGCAGCGTCCTCTTCATCCCGCGGCCGAGGTCGATCTTCTCCGCCCGTTTCGGCGGAATCCGCGAAAGGATGGCATTTCCCTGCGAACTCAATACGGGGACCTTCCTGAAAATCGAGCCTTTTGCGTATTTGCAGGAAAAGAAGTGATCCAGGTCAAGGTTCTCGGCCAGGCACCTTGCCTGCGATTCCCCGCCGTGACGGTAGGATCCGCCATCCACTTCCACCAGGCCGACAAGATCCGGCTTCATCCCGTCAATAAAGGCGGAAAGGCGCCGAAAGGAAGGCTCGGTCCTGCGGAAGAGCCCGGAAAAAGGCAACGGCAGGTGGTAGTCCCAGCCCGTCCCCGTTCCGTAACGAATGTTGTAAAGAAGAAGTCGCACCCGGTATCCCCCTAAAGGACGATCTTTATTCCCTTTCGCTTCCAGGGGAGAGAAAGGCCCGGGTCACGGGCCGGATGGAGACAAGCAAAAGAACAACGACATACACCCACGGATCCAGCGAAAGCAAGGCGGGCCAGAGCTTCGCGGCCAAGAGCCCGAAAAGCATGGCTCCAGCCTTGATGCACCCCATGTCGATCCAATCCATTCGCTTGACCTTGCGGTCCATCCAGTCTCCGAAGCGCATCTCGCTCCCCCCCCTTTTTTTCAAAATATCAAAGGCATAATCCCTATTGGGCGGAATAATTGATCGCCGGATTTCAACAATAGCCCCCCGTCTTTACCGCCCAACGCGAGAAAGGATTTTCAGCAACTTGGTTTCGTCTATATTCCCTCCCGAGACAACGACCCCAACCTTGCGATCCCTGACATCCACCAGCTTCTCCATCAGGGCCGCAACGCCGATCGCCCCTGAGCCTTCCACGACCTGGTGATGTTCCGAATGCAGGAAGGCCACGGCTTTTTCCATGGCCGACTCCGATACGGCGACCACTCCGCTCAGGCGAGGCCTCAAATACTCGTAGAGGACCTGGGAAGCGGCCCCGGAGAGGGCGTCCGCCAACGTATCCTCTTCCTCCACGGACACGATGCGTCCCTCCGCCCAGCCACGGCTCCAGGAGGGGTTCGCCTCGGCATGGATCCCCCAGATTTCGATGCCGGGCCTCAATGATAGGGCTGCCGCCGTGATGCCCGAAATCAAGCCGCCCCCGCTGATCGGGACGACCAGGATATCCAGGTCCGGCTCGTCCAGGAGCATTTCCACGGCAACGGTCCCTTGCCCGCAAACGACATGAAAGTCCTCGTAGGCCGAAACAAAGGTCAACCCTTCAACAGAGGCAAGGCGTTTCGCCTCTTCCTCTGCCTCGTCATAAAAATGGCCGATCACCCTGAGGTCGACCCACTCCCCGCCTCGCCTCCGGATGGCTGTTTTTTTGGTTTCCGGGCACATTCCAGGAACACAGATGACCGCCCTGGTTCCAAGGAGGGAAGCCGCGGTCGCCACTCCCTGGGCGTGGTTTCCGGACGAAGCGGTCACCACCCCCCTGGCCCGCTCTTCGGAAGTCAGGGCGTACATCCGGCTCAGGGCTCCCCGGATCTTGAAGGAAGCACAATGCTGCTGGTTTTCCCACTTGAGGAAAACGGAAGTCCCCATTTTCCCTGAAAGGGCATGGGAATATTCGATCGGTGTATGGCGCACTTTCCCTTCCAGGAAGCGGTATGCCATAAGGACATCGGTGATGGTGGGACTGATTGCCTGGGTCACGAGTACCCCTCCCCGGTCAGATTTTCACGGCGATGCCAAGGTTCTCCCGACCCGCCCGAGCCAAGGCCAATTCGGCCGTGAGAATGTCCTGGATGGCCATTCCCGTCGCGTCGAAAATCGTGATTTCATCGTCGGAAATCCTTCCCGGTTTCTTGCCGAGCAGGATTTCCCCGATTTCGTCGACATCTTCTCCCGAAAGACTTCCAGCCCTGTATGCCGCCTGGCATTCTCCCTGCCGAAGGACCTGCTCCCTGGAATCCGCCACGACGCGGGAAGAAACCACGAGTTCCGCGTCCAGTTCCTGCTTGCCATCCATGTCTGCCCCGATGGCGTTGATGTGTGTTCCCGGGCGAACCCAGCCCTTTTCAAGGAAAGCCGAATGAGAAGGCGTGCAGGTCACGATGATGTCGGCCTTTCCAGCTGCCTCGGCCAGTTTTTCAAAACCGATCCCTTCAAACTTGAGCGTTGGGAATCGCTTTCCCATCTTCTCCACATAAGCTTCGACTTTTCCAGGATTGCGCCCACAGGCGATCACCTTTTCCAGCCCGGAGCGCACACACGCCAGGGCTTCCACCTGCGCCTCCCCCTGGTCTCCGAGCCCGACCACGAGAACGACCCTTGAGTCCTCCCTCGACAGGACCTTCGCACCGACGGCACCGGCTGCGCCGGTCCGAAAGCGCGTGACCGTTCTCGCCTCGGCAAGGCCGACAGGCTGCTGGGTCTCGATATCCATGACGACCACAAGCCCGGCCAGTGCGGGGAGGTTTCTCTTCTCCGGGTTGTCCGCGGCCCATCCGATGATTTTCAGGCCGTAGAGTCCCGCGCCGACCAGGTGGCCTGCCTTGATGTCCATTTCGTTGCGTTCGTGTTCGAACTCGCAGCTCAGAATGGGAAACACGCCCGCCCGGCCTCCCGAGTAAAGGCGGTAGGCCCTTTCCACAACACCGATGACATCCTCCATTCCCAGGATGGACTCCAGGTCATCGGCCGCAAGTATTCTCAATGTCGCCAAAACGTTTCACCCCCGCTCCGGAATTCTGCAACAGCACTTTTCTATTTTACCGTAAGAAAAAAACGACGTTCCCGCTGGGAACGTCGTTCAGCCTTTCTTGCAGGAAATTCGTTCGGGAAAGCCTAGGCCATCGTGACGACGGTGCCCTCTTTTCCTTCCAGCGCATCGACGGCCTTGTAAAGGGAGGTGATGATGGCCTTTCGACCCGGGAAGGTGCGGGCGAACTTTATGGCCGCCATGACCTTGGGCAGCATGCTTCCGGGGGCGAAATGCCCCTCCTCCATGTACCGGATGGCTTCGGGTACCGTCATGTGGTCGAGGAACCGCTGGCCGGGCTTCTTGAAATTCAGGCAGACCTTGTCCACTTCCGTCAGGATCAGGAGAACGTCGGCCTCGATGTCCTCGGCCAGGCGTTCGGCGGCGAGATCCTTGTCGATGACGGCCGCGACGCCCGTAAGCGATCCATCCATGTTCTCGACAACCGGGATTCCGCCCCCGCCGGCCGTGATGACAATCGTCGTATCCCAGAGGCGCTTGATGGCGGACAACTCGACGATCCTTTTGGGATCGGGGGAAGGAACGACACGTCTCCAACCGCGTCCCGCATCCTCCTTCATGACAAAGCCCTTTTCCTTTTCAATCCGGCGGGCTTCCTCCTCCGTGTAGAAGGGGCCGATCGGCTTCGTTGGATTCCTGAAAGCGGGATCGTTCGGATCCACGATAACCTGCGTGGCGATTGTGACGACCGGAAGGTTCCGGTTGCGGTTCCGCAGGGCGTCACGGAGGGCCTGCTGGATGTGGTAGCCGATATAGCCCTGGCTCATGGCCCCGCAAACATCGAAGGGCATCGCCGGCGTCTGGGCGTTCTCCCTGGAGGCGATTTCCTGCCCCAGCACGATCCGCCCGACCTGGGGCCCGTTCCCGTGGACGATCGCCATTTCGTAATTCTTGCAGCTGATCTCCGCGAGGTACCCGGCTGTTTTCTTCACCACTTCGAACTGGGCTTCGGCAGTGGGAGGCGTTCCAGCCTCCTGCAGGGCGTTGCCCCCCAAGGCAATGACAACCTTCGTGATGCTCATCGGCTTTTCTCTCCTCTTCTTTGGAATCGATCCGCCGTAATTGTAAACCCAAACTGCGTTTCAGTTCAATATGGGCATAAAAATAGCGGGAGGAATCTCCCCTCCCGCTAGCCCTTATGTTTCGCTTCTTGCCTTGCGATAACCGCTTTTCAATTGCTTGCCAGGAAATATTCCACCGTGGTGACAACCCTGACCTTTTTATGATCCGGTGAACCTTTATCCCGGTCATCGATCGTAAACAGCCCCTGGGAAGCACGGCGAATGCTTCCCACCCGAGCCCCGGAATCCCTCGCAAACTGTTCGGCGGCTTCCCTGGCGTTTTTCGTGGCCTCGGCAATCATTTCCGGCTTGATCTCATTGAGGCCCGTGAAAAGGAATTCCGTTGATCGGGCATAGTCCTGTTCGCCCATGACGATGCCCTGGAGAACCAGCTTGCCGGATCCTTCCATGGCCTTCTTGGCCGCCTTCACGTCCGAAGTCCTGAGGGTGACGGTCGCTGTCGCAATGTAGCGATACTCACGTTTTTGCCCGTCCCCGTAGGCTTGGGCCTTCAGGTCGTTGACCTGCGGAGGCATCTCGGAAACCTCCTCGGGCTTGAATCCCGATTCGGCAAGGAAAGCCCTGATCTCCGACTTGTGGGAATCCACCCGCTTCTGCAGTTCGGCCAGGTCGTTACCCGTATCCCGGAAGGTGATGGGCCAGATGACCAGGTCCGATTCGACATTCCTTTCCGCAAATCCCCGGACCGTGACGAACCGCTCCGAAGAGCGGGCCTCCTTCAGGGCCTCCCCGACAAAAAAACCCGCAAACGCCATGCCCAACCCGACAAGGGCTCCCAGTATCCCAGCCGCGATGGCCAAGCGGTTTCTCATCAAATCCCCCCCTTCCGCGACTCCTCCACAAGGCAAGGCACATCCCCCAGGCAACTGTTTCCGTTCAGCACCAGCAAGGCTCCCGGCGCTATCTTCAGAGTAAAGCCCGGGTCTCCCGAACCCCCGTAGACAAAATCATACGCCATCAGGCGACGGTCAACCATCGTGGGGATTTCGAGGCCAAAAAGAGGGACCTCTCCTGGCTTGAGGCCGAATCGATCCCTGATTTCATTGGGCGCAGCCAACCGCAGGCCGGCATATCCCGTTTTTCGCGCCAGGGCTTCGAAATCCACCTTGCGGACGGCCCCCGAGACGATCAAAAGCAGGAAGGCTTCCCCTGCGCGAAGGACCAGTGCCGGGGCGGTGGAACCGATATCGATTCCCCAGTAGGCTGCGCCTTCGGCAGAAGAGCGGATCTTGCGCCTGTTTTCCAGGAGTTCGAAAGGAAAACCACAGTTCTTGAGACGATCCTCCAGGTCCCGATTGGACAAGAGATCTCCTCCCCCCGGTGGAAAACAGGGCCTCCTGGCCATAAGATTAAGGATAGAACCTGTCAGTTCGACACACCGCAAGGAGGCCGCCCATGTCCAGCTGGAATTTTTTCCGTTCCTTTCTCCGAGGCAGGGAGCCGCAACCCCGGGCCGCGCTTGAGTTCCTGCGCTACATCGGCCCGGGCATCCTCGTGACCGTGGGCTTTATCGATCCCGGCAACTGGGCTTCGAACGTGGCTGCCGGTTCCGGCTACGGGTACCCGCTGCTTTGGGTCGTCACCCTTTCGACGCTGATGCTGATCCTGCTTCAGCATAACGCTGCCCATCTCGGCATTGCAACCGGGCTATGCCTTTCCGAGGCCTCTTCGGAGTACCTGCCCATCTGGCTCGCCAGGATCCTCCAGTTAAGTGCCGTGGGAGCCGGGATATCCACGGCCCTCGCGGAAATCCTCGGGGCGGCCATTGCCCTGAAACTCCTTTTCGGCCTGCCCCTCCCCATCGGAGGCGCCATCACCGTCGCCTTCGCCCTTTGGGCCCTCATGACCAACTCCTATGGCAAGCTTGAAAAGGGGATCATCGCCTTTGTCTCCCTGATCGGCATTTCCTTCCTGTTTGAACTGAGCCTCGTCGACATCCCGTGGAGGGAAGCCGCTCGGGGCTGGGTCATACCGACCATTCCACACGGTTCGATGCTGATCGTCATGAGCGTCCTGGGAGCGGTCGTCATGCCACACAACCTCTTTCTCCATTCCGAGGTCATCCAGAGCCGGCAATGGAACCTACAGAACGAAGCCGTGATCCGGAAGCAACTGCGGTTCGAATGGATGGACACAGTCTTTTCCATGTCGGTCGGTTGGGCCATCAACAGCGCCATGGTCCTGCTCGCCGCAGCGACATTTTTTGCAGGCCGGGTCCAGGTCACCGAGCTTGAGCAGGCTTCACGCCTGCTCCGTCCCTTATTGGGAAATGCCGCAGCCATCGTATTCGCCGTTGCCCTGCTTTTCGCGGGCCTGTCTTCAACCGTCACGGCCGGCATGGCCGGGGGCTCGATCATGGCGGGAATCTTCAGGGAACCCTACAACATCAAGGACCGTCACAGTCGTTTCGGCGTCTTTCTCACCCTGGGGCTGGGATGCGTGATCATCTTTTTTATAAAGGACCCGTTCCGGGGATTGATCGTGTCCCAAATGCTCCTCAGCGTCCAGCTACCCGTCACGATCGTCTGCCAGATCCTCCTGACCTCGTCGAAAAAGGTCATGGGGCCATTTGCCAACACACCCCTGGATAAAATGGCGCTTTGGACCATCGCCCTCATCGTGACGGTCCTGAACCTGATGCTCCTTTTCTCCTGACCTCTTTGCGAATTCCTGGTGCGTGCAATCCCTAAAGAACTCGCTGGTCGGGCTCGAGGGGCGTACAGACCCCTTTTCCCGTTACCCGGGCCCCGGTTTCGGCGAGTTTTTCCTCAAGGGCCTGAAGAGCGTCTTCCATCGTGAACCTCGTGGGAGAAAACGCTCGATCAACGAAAAAAACGGCCCTGCGGGAGGTTTCGTCAAGCCCGACAAGGCGGCTGTCCCTATGGTTCCACAGCCAGCAACAGACCTTTTCCGAATCGGCGTAGACCACGTGTTCGCAGGAAACCCTTTCCTCGTCCCCTTTGCCCAAGGGCGAGAAGGTTTCCCCTTCCCTGCCGAAACGGAGTTCTATGTCACCCTTGACTTTTTCCAGGTCGAAAGCGCCCATCGGGAAAAGTGTCCGGACAGAAACGCAGTTATACAGGTCAACGACGCTATTGACCGTCCAAAGGGAGTTCTCCTTCAGGACGCGGCGAAGCAGGGCTTCAAGCGAGCACCGGTACTTGCTGGGCTTGACCCCCATGGAGCCGAAGACCTGCCTCCAGCCGGCCACCTCGGGGCAAGAGGAAAGGTTCTCCGGGGTTATTCCCTGCGAAGAAACCCATGCTGCGAGGGTCCCCTTCCACTGTTCAACCTTTGGGTCGATGTTCAGCGGGGTTATGTCGGCGGTTAGCCAGCCGACCTCCACCTGCGGGTATTTTTCGCGGATTGCCGGTGCGATCTTCAGGCGCATCTTCTTTCCTCCAATCGTGGAAATCGCCTCCATGTTAAACGAAGCAAGTTCCGGAGGAAAAGGCTCAGGGATCAGGCCTTAGTGGATTCTTTCCTCGGGTTCGGGTGCCCTCGTTTCGGCTTCCTGGTGGGTAGCGGGAACGGAATAGTAGGAAACCGGCTCCATGTGAAGGGAAATATAGGTTCCGCTGCCGAAGGTGTCCCGCAGGAGTTTTTCAACCTTGTCGGAGATCTCGTGGGCCTCGTATAGAGAAAGGGATTCGTCCATGAGGATATGGATATCGACAGCGATCACCGGCCCGATCTTCCGGGTGCGCAGCTTGTGGGTACCCCGGATGCCCTCCACGCTCATGATCAGGTTTTCCAGTTCCCTTTCACTCTCTTCAGGAAGGGAGGCCTCCAGCAGTTCGTCCATGCATTCCTTCAGGATGGGAAGGGCGGCCTTGATGATGAAGAAGCTCACGATGACCGCGGCGAGGGGATCGAGAATCCGGGCTTTTTCCCCCAGGAAAATGGCTCCGCCGATTCCCAGCGTGGTCCCGATCGAAGAGAAGGCGTCCGAACGGTGATCCCACGCTTTTGCGATGACCGCGTTGCTGTTGAGCTTCCTGCCCCACTTGATGGTGTAGCGGTAGAGCCATTCCTTTGAACTGACGGATAGCACGGCCGCTACCAGGGCGACGAGACCCGGCCTTTCGATCGGTTCTCCCGTGAAAAAGTGCCAGATGGTGTGAGTGCCGGACCAGAAGATGCCGATCCCGGCAGCGATGAGCGTGATGCCGCAAACCCCGGCAAGCAGGGCTTCGACCTTGCCGTGCCCGTAGTCATGGGTTTCATCCGCAGGTTTCCTGACGATACGGAACCCCAGGATCACGACGATATCGGTCACAAGGTCGGTAAGGGAATGTGTCGCGTCGGCGATCATGGCTGCGCTGCCACCGAGGAACCCCGCAGCATACTTGAAAAGGGTCAGGACCAGGTTGATGACCAGCCCGATCCAGGTCACTCTTACCGCCCTTGTTTCGCGATCCAATGCACTCACCCCCGCGTTAAATTCAGGGGCCATTATGAGCCCATTATCTTTGATGTCAAGCCCTTGTCCCCTTTGTTTTTGTGTCCGATAATGAACATGAAAACCAATAGCGAAAGCAGGGTCCAAATTCATGAGACTAAAGCCCAGTACCCGGCACATCCGCGTCATCCTGGTTCTCATGATGTTGTTTTTTCCCGGTCCTCGCGGCTGCCCGGCGGCCCTTGCGGGTGAACGGATCCTCGATTTCCGTAGCCGTGTCGAATGCCAGGGAGACGCTTCCATCATTGTCGAAGAAAGGATAACCGTCCAGTCGGAAGGACAGTCCATCCGCCACGGCATTTACCGCGACCTGCCGCTCCAAAACTGGGCAGGGCGCCCCTCACGACTGGGTATCCAGTCGGCCCTCCTGGACGGTTCGCCCGTACAAGTGAAAGAAATCCCCGGGGGCCGGGCCAGCCGAATCTACCTGGGGGATTCACGCGCACTCCTTCCCCCGGGCGTCCATGTCTTCACCCTTCTCTACCAAATGGACAGCCAGGTCGGAAACCTTTCGGACCGGGACGAAATCTACTGGAATGTCACTGGAACCGGGTGGACCTTTCCCATCGAACGGGTTTCCTGCCTCGTCATCCCCCCGTCCGGCATGGAAGCGGGCGGCGGTCTAAAGGTTTCCGCCTACACGGGAACCCCCGGCAGCCGTGGAGAAGACGCCAACATCTCGCTCGGCGGGAGCGGAGTCCTTTTCGAAACAACCCGTACCCTTTTTCCCGGGGAGGGACTGACCGTGGCCGTGGGCTGGCCAAAAGGGTTTGTGGCCTTCGGCTCGTGGCGGGACAGGAACCCCGGCTGGATCGTTTTTTTCCTTGGCATGGGGCTCGTCGTTCTTTACTACCTCCTGGCCTGGTTTTTGGCAGGGCGAGACGCGCCAAGGGGAGTGATTGTTCCCCGTTTCGACCCACCGCCGGGGATGACCCCTTCGCAGGTGCGGCGCCTGGCCAGGATGGGGCTGGATATCAAGGGGCTGAGCGCAGAGATCGTTGACTTGGCCGTGAAGGGCATCCTGGTAATCCGGGAGTCCGACGGGAGTTTCTCCCTTTCCATGTCCAGCCAACCCGAGCTTTCCAGCCTGCCCCCTCACCAGAAGGACCTCTGCAATAGCCTTCTTTCCCTCGGCCTGAACACTTCCCGGAGGGCAGAATCCCTTAAATCCATGGTGCGGCAAGGCGGCTTGCTGGGAGGCCTGGCCCGGTTCGGCATGAAGGTTGCCCGCATCCCCCAGACCCCGTCCACGGCGGGCGACCGGATCGAAATACCGCTGAGCGGCTCCGTGAGCAGGGAATTTCACCACGCATGGATTTCCTTCAAACGCCGGGTCGAATCATCCGAGCCGTCCAGGAAGCTCTTTTCCCGAAACACGGGGCTATGGGCCCTGGGCCTCCTGGGATCGATGATCGCCCTTGCGGGCATGCTCTATGCCAATCACCCCCGTGGCTTTCTTGCGGGTGGAGGGGCCTTCCTTGCACTCTGGCTTTCATTCTGGACCCTGGGCGTGGCCCTCCTTTTGGCCGCAGCGGCCGCCGCCTGGTCGGCGGCCATCTCCACACCCTCATGCTCCGCCACAGTCGGAGCCCTTTTCATGACCCTTTTCTCCCTGCCTTTCCTCGGAGCGGAAATCTTCGTGCTGGTCACCCTGTCCAGGATTTCCTTCACTCCCCTGGCCACCCAGCTTCTCCCGGCCGTTTCCCTGGTCTTTGCCACTGCAGCGTTCTTCCGTTTTTTGCTCAAACGCTACACGCACGAGGGGCAAGCCGCGATGGACGCCATAGAAGGCTATCGCCAATATCTTTCCATGGCCGAAAGGGGGCTGCTCCATTCGCTTTCCGGTCCCACGCCGAGCCCGGCGCTTTTCGAGAGGCATCTCCCCTTCGCCATGGCACTCGACGTGGAAGAGGCCTGGACATCCCGTTTTTCCTCCATTTTGGGCCCCACGTATGCCCCTGCATGGGTGGAAGGCGACCTGAAGCCCGGTTCGATGGGATTCGCGAGCCATTTTGCAGGGGCCTTTGCAGGAGCGGTTTCCTCCGCGGGAGCTTCTTCAGGAGGTTCAGGCGGAGGCGGATCTTCGGGCGGCGGAGGTGGCGGCGGTGGCGGAGGCGGTTGGTGAGCAGGCCTGAAAAATGGAAAAGCCCCGGTTGGTCAGTCCGGGGCTCCCATAAGGAGGTGAAGATTTGAGAATTTTGAGTTTAAGGGAGTATACCACGCGCCCCTTCTTCACGCAAGCGAATTGCTGAAAAGACATCTTGCAATCGGTCGATCCGCTGCCGCCAGGTCAACTGCGGCAATCTCTTCCCGGGAGACCCACTGGTGAGCTTCGTGGGCGTTTTTTTGAAGCTCCCCGGAAACCCACGTGCAGCGGTAGGCAAAAATCTCCACCGAAACATGGTCATAATCAAAACGGCTTGAGCAGAGAAAATCCCCGATCTGCACCTCTATCCCCAGTTCCTCCCTGATTTCCCGGGAAAGGCAGTCTTTCGGGGTCTCCCCCGGCTCGATCTTGCCCCCGGGAAACTCCCACTTGCCGGCCAGCCGGTCTTCATGGCCCCTTTGGGCCAGGAGGAACTTTCCCTCCCTTTCGATCACCGCAGCCGTCACAAGGACCCGCTTTCTCTTGAGACGCAGCCAGGCCAACGCCAGGAGAGCGCCGAGGAGATCCGCCACCAGGTCAAGGGCATTGTTCACATAATCACCGACCCCTGTTTTAGCCAGGACGACGGTTGATAAGAACTCGACAATTTCGTTTATAGCGCCGAAACCAAGCCCTGCAAGAACGACAAGGAAGGCAAGCCCGCCCCGGGGAGGGGAATCCGGCTTTTTAAGAAACGGCCGAAGCAAATGCCAGGCCAGGACCGTACAAACGCCGAATCCCAGGATATGAACCATTTGATCGTACCTGAAAATATGGTAGGGATCCCCGACCAGGGGAACAAGAATCCTCCCGTAGAGCTTTTCCCCCCCAAGAAGGACCCCCCCTCCGGCAAGGTGGAGTTGAGCCCAAAGCGTCAGGCTCCAGAGCAACCCGTTCGGATAGAGGACCTTTTGGTCGGTCAGCGCGATCAAGCCCATGAAAAAGAGGATGACTCCCTCATAGGCCAGGAATTCGAGATTGTGAGAACCCGCGAACAGAACCCCGAACAGGACCAGGCTAGCCAGATTGAACCCTAAAAGCGGTTTTTGCCCTTCCCTGAAGCGGATCTTCAATCCCGATCCCTCCTTGCGCCATTTCGCCTTCTTTTTATTGTAACCCTGGTTCAACCGGGTCTCGCCCTGAACGAAAAAAAACGGGGTTTCACGGTCAAAAGACCGTGAAACCCCGTTCGGTTCCTGTCGTCTCTGCCGGTCCTAGAGGTCTACCGTGATGCCGACCTTCTTTTCCGTGGCCTTTTCCAGGATGAGGCGGGCGGTCATCACGTCATGGCTGGCGATGCCCATGAGGACGGCAGCGCGGCGCCCCTTCATGGAGGGCTTGACCAGCCCGGCGCAAACCTGCCCCATGTCTCCCGTGATCTGTCCCTCTTTCGGATAGCCTTCCTGGAAATAGACGCCATGTTCCTGGGTCCAGAGGTACTGGTGCAGGTCATCGCAGACGAAGGCAGTCGCCCCGGTCATGACTTCGGCATCGAAGGCGGAATCGTAGTCCACGGAAATGGCCAGCATCTCTTCCTTGAGCCACTCGGTACGGACGAAACGCTGCGGATTGGCGACGATCGGCGTGCAGGTCACGACGACATCGGCATCCTTGACCGTTTCCTGGACCGTGCCGCACGGAACGATCCGGGCTCCCTTGAGGAAGGGGGTGATGAAGTCGGTGTATTTCTCCACCTGCCCGGGGAAGTTGTCATACACCTTGATGGTCTTGACCTTCGGCAGGGCCTCCAGCAGTGCGACGGTGTTCGTGCGCCCCTGGACACCGAGGCCGACAACGGCAATCGTTTCCGAATCCGGGTCCGCCATGTGTTTCGCACAGACTCCGCTGGCGGCCCCCGTCCTCCAGGCCGTGATCCAGTTCGCGTCCATGATGGCCTTCACGAAACCCGTCTGGGATTCGTTCAGGACCATGATCCCCGTGATGTAGGGCAACCCCGCGGCCTGGTTGATCGGGTAGCCCGCAACCCACTTGATGCCGGCGGCATCCACATCTCCGCCAAGCCAGCAGGGCATGGCATGGATGAAGCAGTCCTGCCGAGGGTGAATGCCGATCTTGGCGGGCATCTCGATCTTCTTCTGCCCCTTGAGGATCCAGCCCTCCTCAACCACCCGCATCACCTGCGAAACCGGGATTCCAAGAGATTCGACCTGTTCCTGGGAAATGCACAGAACCTTCATTTTCAATTCCCCCCTGGGCCTGAATTTTCGACTCCCCGATCAGATAAGCTCGACGATGTCGATATCTTTCCGCTCGAAAAGATCCCTTTCGGCGGCAAACTCTTCGAAGTCTCTCAGCCTTCGTCGCATTTCCACGGGATTTTTCATGTAAAAGGCCGTGAGCAGGGCGTGGGTCATCGCGAATGCCCCCCCGCAGGGATCGATGAAGGTGATGAATTTCATCGGGGCCTCCAGAAGGACGTCGGCAAGAGGCGCAAGGGGAGACATGCCGCTATCCGTGATCCCGATGACGGGAATCCCCTGCTTGCGGAAAAGCTTCCCCAGGGCCTGCGTCCCGGCGGGGTACCGTGGAAAGCTGTAAATGACGGCCACGGAATCGGGCCCTGCTGCCTTGATGCTCGCATACGCCTCGTGGTCGAACTCCTTCAGGACATGCACATCAGCCCGCAGGATGGATAGGAAATAGGCCAGGTACTCCGCAAGGCAGGTGTTGGCCAGGAGGCCCACCACAAAAACGTCCCCGGGCTTTTCCAAAAGTTCTACCGCCCTGGAAACGGCTTTTTCCGAAAGCCTCTCTTTCATTTCCCTGAGAACATGGAACTCAAGCGAAAGAACCTTCTGTGAAAGGTCCTCCTCTTCAGAGCCCGTGTCCCATGAAAATCGCTCCAGGGAGTCGAATTTTCGCTCAGTTGCCTTCTGCAGGGCTTTCTGGAATTCCGGGAAACCCGGGAAACCGAGCCGGTACGCAAGCCTGATCACTGTGGGATTGCTGACCCCTGCGGCTTTCGATAGCTCGACGGAGTTCATGAACGCAACCCCATGCGGATTGGCGTGGATGAAACGGGCCAACTTGAGCTGCCTCGGTGACAGCTCCGGGGAAATTTCGGCCAGGCGTTCGAGGAGATCGGGACTGTCGTTTGACGGCATGGGCCCTCCTATGTAGATATTTCTTCATTTATCATAGCTATCGTAGAGATATTGTCAATATCTCGGAAGTCGAGGAAGTGCGCATGTCCCTGTTGCCGCGCTCAACCCAGCCGGGAACGCAATCCTGCTGTTTTTTCAAAGCCTTCCTCAAGCCAAGGCTCCCGGGGCACTTCCGTTCAACAAGGTCCCAGAAGGCCCTGGAGTGGTTCATGTGAACCGTATGGCAGAGCTCGTGGCAGAGGACATAATCCACAAGGCTTTTATCCAGGAAGGACAACTTGGCGTTCAGGCTGATGTTCCCTTGCACGCTGCAGCTTCCCCATCGGGTCCTCTGGAGCCGGATCGCAAGGCGCTTATAGGGCATCCTGTGCCGGGCAGAAAAATTCTCTAGCTTCGATTGGAGAAAAATTCGACTCCGCCGCACCAGCCATTTCCTGAGGGGAACCGCCGCACCCCATTCTTCTCCGAAACCTGCCACGGTCAGCGCATGAGATCCTTCGTCCTCAATGAGGCGCTGCCCATGACCCCGTCTTTGGTCGTAAAAGACATCCCAGGTTTCCCCGAAAGCCTGCAGGTCGATACGGTTGGGCCACCCGCAAGGCTCCTTGCCCGTTTGCGGGGAGATGCCCGACCTTATTCTCGCCAGGCTCCGGCAAATCCAGTCTTTCCTGGCCTCCAGGAGGGAGGGGATGAGTTCCTTTCGAAAACCTGCCGGAACGACAACGGAAAGATATCCTTCTCTCGAAAGACGGATCCGGGGATTCAGGGCTCGTGAGCTTTCCAAGACCTCGCAGGAAATTTCATTCTCCAGTGTCATTCCATATCACCGACCCGTTTCCACATAATTTATCCGGTAGATTGAGTGCATGGCGAAAGATTGCTTGCGATTTATTTTCTTTTTTGCATAAGTTTTCCATACTCAAAACTTCTTTCCACCAACTTGCATCTTTCCCTATTTTTTTATAATCTTTACCTAAAGTGATCAATCCCCTGATTTGAAAAAATCCTGAAAGGAGCGCATGAAAATGCCTGCAGAAAAGGAATCCCCGAAGAAAGCCACAAGGATAAGACGTCCATTGGAAGAAAGGCTCAAGGAAGCCCAGGAAAAAGCCCGGAAGCTGAGGGCCAGGTCCAGGGAAAAAGAAGCCAAAGCGATCCAGTACGTTTGTGCCGCAATTTTCAAGATCGCCGATTACGAAATCTCCGAATCAACCGTCGACGAATTGATCAAGAGCAAGGGAAACAACGCCGAAACCATTGCCAGGGAAATCATCGAGAAGGCAAAAGCCTGAACGAATCGGTTCGCTCAACACGAAACCAAAAATGGGGCCCTTTTTGGGGCCCCTTTTTCGCTGCAATTAACTTTGAATGGTTTGCGGGAATGACTTCTTAAACTCCACGATTCCCTGCGTGCAAGGACAGAAGCCCGTCATTTTTCCTGCAGGAGAAGCTGGTTTTTGTTCCTGGCGGTTTCCCTGACCCTGGCCCGGGCGGAAGAAAGGATGTGGAAAAAGGGATGCTCCTCGTTTCCATAAAGGTTCAACGGCACGCCCAGGGAACGGACAAGACTGCCCTCTATTTGCCAGGGGGCTGGATGGGACATCCAGGAAACAGCGCCATGTTCGGCAATCCAACCGCTTAAAACCGATTCCGTGGCACCGAAGTCAACGCGCCCGTCAAGGTAGGCCTTAGGCTCGAGAGACAATTTTTCCATCAGGAGCGCCCCCAGGCTCAGGCGAAGCGTCGATTGCCTGGCCGTGTTCTTGAGGTGGTTCCTTATCCTTTCCCGGAGCTTTTTCTTGCTGTCCCGCCGGCTTGGGACCATCCCGACGTAAAGCAGAGCCTGTCCCTCGACAAGGACCTCGTAATAACCTCCCCTGATCCCGAGCTTCGTGGGCTCGAAAAACCAGGCATAAACTCCCGTTTCTGCAGGAACCCGGATATTCCCGGCCAGTATCTGGCTTGCCGGGATTTGCCTTTCGGGTTCCCGGAAGGCGGAAAGGATCGTTTCGACATCGTCCTCTCGTGCCATGTCCCTCACCTCCATCCCGTCCTTGCCGGAACCAGGCAGCAGTACCGGCCCCGGACCCGATTCCTCCCGTTTTTACCTGACTGCCTCGAAAAGGGCCTTGATATCCTCCCTGCCGGATGTTCTCGGGTTGAGCCTCGTCGGCGCCGCTGCCATGGCATCGTCCAACATGGCGTCGTTAACCCTGAAATCCGAAATGCCCAAACCGGGTAAGCTTCGCGGAATCCCGATATCGTCAAAGATCTCCGTCAGGCTTTCCACCACGCGCTTTGCACCGGAAACGGCGTTCTCCCTCCCCACGTCCACGCCAAGGGCTCCTGCAAGCCCGGCGAGCTTTTCTGCGCAGACCGGGAGGTTGTAGCGCAAGACAGGCCTGAGAAACATCCCGCAGCAGATCCCGTGGGGGACATGGTAAAAGGCGCCGACCGGGTGAGCCAGGGCATGGACAAGCCCGAGCCCCGCGTTTGAAAAAGCCAGCCCGGCCATGCAGCTTCCCATGAGCATCGCGTGGAGGGCGGGCAGGTCATGCCCGTCTGCCACAACCCTCCGGACGTGGGAGGCCAGAAGCCGTACCGCCTCGAAAGCCAGGGCATCCGTTACGGGAGTGGCCTTCCTGGACACGAAAGCCTCGATGGCATGGACGAAGGCATCGCTGCCCGTCGCCGCAGCGACGGGTGAAGGAATTCCCTCAAGAAGGGTCGCGTCCAGGATTCCCGTTTTCGGGAAAAGGGAAGGACCCCGCATCACCATTTTGACCTTCTCCTGGAGGTCGCTGATGACCATGACTCCCGTCACTTCGGACCCGGTCCCCGCAGTCGTTGGAATCGCAAGCAACGGCACCAGGGGAGCCTCTACGGGACGGCCCTGCCGGTAGGCCCGGATATCCTCTCCCGTAGAGACGACCACCGCCAGGGCCTTCGCGGCATCCATGCTGCTGCCGCCCCCCAGGCCAATGATGGGGCCGCATCCTTTCTCGCGGTAGAAAGCGGCGGCTGCCTCAACCGTTTCGATCGGAGGATCGCTTTCGACCTTCGCGAACAGGGCAAACCTGATCCCCGCCTCGTCAAGGACACGACAGACACGATCCGCAATACCCGCTTTCTCGACACCCGGGTCCGTCACGACCAGGGGAACATCCCCCGAGTGGAGTTCTCCAGGTAATTCGGAAAGGGCTCCGGGGCGGAAAATGAGCTTGACCGGGTTGTGAAAGGTACCGAAAGCGACTTGATTCGAATTCATATCCTGAGATCCCTCCTGGAATTTCGGCACGCAGCCCTGAGAGTTCCTGATCCTCTTGACCTTACCACAAACTTCCCGTTCCGTTGCCCGGGTTTTCAAATACCCGGAAAACCCTTCGCCGCTTCTCCATGATAATATAAAAAGATTAGAGAGGAGGGGGAACATGATCGTTCAATCCTTTTTCGTTCCAGGGATCGCCCATTCGTCCTACCTGCTGGGGGGGACAGCCTCCTGTGCCATCGTCGACCCTCGGCGGGACACGGAAAACTACATCCGGGCGGCCAGGGAGCTGAACCTGAAAATCACTCACGTCCTCCAGACCCACCTTCACGCCGACTTCGTATCCGGTCACCTCGACCTCGCCAAGGCCACGGGGGCCCTGATTGTCATGCCGGCGTCCGCCGAAGCCGCCTTTCCGCACATCCCCGCCAGGGAAGGGGACTCCATCAGGATGGACGACATCGAGCTCGAGGTCTTCGAAACTCCCGGGCACACCCCTGAACACGTCACCTACGTCGTGCGGGATCTCGCCCGGGGTGGGGAAGCCGTTTCCATCTTCTGCGGAGACACCCTTTTCGTGGGAGACGTCGGCAGGCCTGATCTCTTCCCGGGCCAGGCGGTTCCGCTGGCAAACCTCCTTTACGAAAGCCTGCACGAAAAAATCCTGAAGCTACCGGATTTCTGCGAGGTCTACCCCGCTCACGGGGCAGGTTCCCTGTGCGGTCGCGCCATGGGCGCCAAGAGGGAAAGCACCGTCGGATACGAGAAACTCTTCAACGAAGCCCTTCGGATCATCGACAGGGAAGCCTTTGTCTCCTCCCTCACGTCGGGGATGCCAGCCGCCCCGGATCACTTCAGCCGGTGCAGCCGCGTCAACGGGGAAGGTCCCTCGCTCCTGGAGAGCCTGCCGATCCCCGTCCCGCTCACCCCAACCGCGTTTTCCGACAGGATGTCCGACCCTGGAGTGATCGTCCTGGATATACGCGACTACAGCGCTTTCGGGGGCAACCATATCCCGGGGTCCACCCACCTGGACCTGGGTGGGAACTTTGCCACCTTTGCCGGTTGGATCCTGCCCCCGGACAAGGAAATCCTGCTTGTCGCCGATCGCCCGGAAAACGTCGAGATTGCCGTCACCTGGCTTCGCCGAGTAGGCCTTGACCGAGTCACGGCCACCCTTGAGGGCTCGCTTTTCGCGTGGGCCAAGGCTGGATTGCCCACCGCCCATGTCCGCCAGGTTTCCCCATTTGAGATCCATGACCTTGCATCCTCCGCCGGTGCCCCCGTCACGCTCGTCGATGTCCGATCCCCTGCGGAATTCGAAGGCTTTCACATCCCGGAAGCCATCAACATTCCCGCTCCCGACCTGAGACACCGGCACGTCGAGCTGGACTCGCGGTCAAGGATTGTCACTCTCTGCGGGACCGGACACCGATCGAGCATGGCGGCAAGCCTCCTCCTCCAGAAAGGCTTCGAAAGCGTCCACAACCTTTCCGGCGGAATGATGGGCTACGCCGCTGCAGGGCTGGCACCGGCCTGCCCCCTTTGCGTCTCCCCGCACGGGCCCCGGTTCATGGGCAAACCGTCCGGGAAATAACCGGCCGAAGGGAGGGTTAAAACCATGGAGTGGCTCATGGTGCCTCGATGGCCTGCAATCGCCGTAGGAATCTCGATCGGGCTCCTGGAATGCATCACGTTCCTCCTGCTCGACAAGCCGATCGGCTGCTCGACGGCTTTTGCCCGGACAAGCGGCATGATAGAAAAGGCCCTGCGCGGAGATGCAGCCGCGGAAAAACCTTACTACAGGCTTTTCCCTCCCGTGATCGACTGGGAGTGGATGTTCGTCCTGGGAATCCCTTTTGGGGCATTTCTATCGGCCGTCATGGCCGGGACCTTTCGGCTGGAGTGGGTCCCCGCTCTCTGGGTTGGGACTTTCGGCCCCGGGGTTTTGCCTCGCCTTCTCACGGCCCTGGCCGGAGGTTTCCTGGTGGGACTCGGAGCACGCTGGGCGGGCGGCTGCACAAGCGGGCACGGCATCAGCGGATCCCTGCAGCTGGCGGTCAGCAGCTGGATTGCCTCCGCTGCCTTCTTCGCCGGAGGGATCCTGTCCGCCTGGCTGCTTTTCTCCCTGGCGAGAGGATAGGGAGGTGCCGATGATGGGAAAAGCCCCCCTGCTCCTTCCTGAGCGG
>ENA-ORXD01001106-ORXD01001106.1-sediment-metagenome-genome-assembly--contig:-NODE-1106-length-25308-cov-4.394435_pt1 | contig 25308 bp, 22 predicted proteins | sample MGYA00237862_ERZ511471 | MGnify/ENA metagenome assembly ERZ511471
TGGCCGAGCTTCGCCCGGACCTCTCCGACGATCTCATCGAGCTCATCGACGCCGCCTGTGCCGAGCGCCCTTCCGAGCGACCGTCCGCCGCCGGTCTCGCCGACGCGCTCTACGATCTCCTCGAGAGCGGCGAGGTCCGGGGCCGCCGCTGGCGCCGACTGCGCGCCTGGACGCGGCCGGTGGCCTCGCTGGGCCCGGCCGTCGAGCGCGTCGCCGGCGCCGGGCTGGCCGCGGCCACCGGCGTCGTCACGCTCAATGCCCTGCCGGCCTATCCTGGAGGGTGGACGCTGCCGCTGGTCAGCGTCGCCACGGCTCTCTGGGCGGTCGTCCCCCAGGTCGGCCTGGCGTGGCTTCTCGGCATGCTGGCCTTCCCGCTCTTCAACGTCTCGGCGAGCATCGGCGTGATCTACCTTGTCGGCGCCGTCGCCGTCTTTTGGATCGCGCGCGCGCGACCGATCGTAGCGGTCTGGCCGGCGCTCGCTCTCCTTCTGGCGCCGCTGGCCCTGACGCTGGTCGTGCCTGCCGCCGCCTGCCTCATCGGCCGTGTGCGGGGCCCGCTGACCGCGGCATGGGCCGCGGTGGTCACCTTTGTGTACCTGACCGTCGCCGGCACTCCGGGCTTGTTCACGATGTTCCAGGACGCCACCGGTCTCGCGGGGGAGCTCGTCGCCGCCGGCAACCCGTTCGCGGCGGCGGTGGCGCTCACCGAGCTGGTCACGCAGCCGGCGTGCCTCCTTCAGGCGGGTCTCTGGGCGGCCGTCGCGCTGGCTCTGGGCCTGGCGCGCGCCGTTCCCGGCCTCGAGGCGCGTCTCTGGCTTTGGTCGGTCGTTTTTGCGGCGCTGGTCAGCGTCTACGCGGTCGTCCCGGCGGTCGTCTGGGGGACCGCCGTGACACCGGCCGTCCTGGCGCTGAACGTCGCCGCCGCCGCGGTCGTGGTACTCTTGCCGCTGCTTTGGTTGTCAGGCGTCGAGCCGCAGGTGGTGCCCGATGAACCTCTTCAAGGGGATTGAGCGAAAGCTCGAAGGCTTCGTCGAGGGCGGCTTCGGCCGTGCCTTCAAGTCCAGCGTGCAGCCGGTCGAGCTGGCACACAAGCTGGCCAAGGAGATGGGCGACCACAAGACCGTCGGGGTCGCCAACGTCTACGTGCCCAATGAGTTCGACATTTACTTGGGGCGCGACGACTTCAAACAACTCTCGTCGTTCGAGGAGTCGCTGTGCGCCGAGCTCGGCAACTACGTCACGGCCTACGCGCGTCGCGAGGGCTGGACGCTTGTCGCGCCGCCGCGCATTCGGCTCAACGAGGATGCCGACCTCCATCTCGGCGAGTTCGGCATCGGTACGCGCACGGTCAGTGAGCCGGTGAACGCCGCGGCGCCCGTCGCCGCTCCCGTCGCGGCGTCTCCGGTGGTGGATCAGACCGTCCTGTACCAGACGCCTGTCGCTCCCGTCGAGAGGCCGGCGGCCGCGGCCGGCCGTGCCGTAGTGCGCGGCGTCGGCGGGCAGTGGGAGCTGCGCGGCCCCGCTACCATCCTCGGGCGGAGCCGACGTTGCGACATCGTGGTCGACGACCCAAACGTCTCGCGCCAGCATGCCGAGATTGCGCGTCGCGGCGACGGCTACATGATTCGCGACCTGGGGTCCACGAATGGGCTCCGCGTCAATCGACGCCCGGTACAGCAGGCCGCTCTCCAGCACGGTGACCGCATCGAGCTGGGCGCGACCGAGCTCGTGTTCGAGCTGCTGCCGTGAGTCACGCCGCGCGCTGAGCGCGGCCTAGGCGCGCTGTGCTGCGGCGCAGACCGGAGGCGCCGTGATCGACATCGACATCATCCTGCTCGCCCTCAAGATCGGGATCCTCGTCCTCCTGTACCTGTTCATCTGGAGGGTCGTCCGGTCGGTCGTCGCGAACGTCCGGCAGGGCGGCGCTCGCGCTGCGGCGCCGGCCGCTCCGGCGGAGGCGTTTCCCGCCGTGCCGGCGATCGAGCCCTGGGAGGAGCGCCGGCCGCACGCCGGCGTCGTGGCGCCGGCCGCCGCCCTTCTCGTCGTCGAGCAAAGCCGCGTGCTGCCGGCCGGCCAGGAGCTTCACCTGGACGGCCCCCTCACGCTGGGGCGAGCTCCCGCCAACGACGTCGTGCTCGATGAGGCGGTGGTGTCGGGGGCGCACGCCCGGTTGATCCCGGTCGTGGGCGGGTGCGACGTGGAGGACCTGGGGAGCACAAACGGCACCTTCGTCGACGGCGAACGGGTGAGCTTCGCCAGCTTGCGCCACGGGAGCGCGCTGCGCATTGGCGACACCGTGTTTCGCTACCGGGAGGCCGGCGGCCGATGAAGCTTTACGCGGACCACAGCGCCCGGAGCGACGTCGGCCTGCAGCGCAAGACCAACGAGGACACGGTCGTGGCGGCGCCGCCCCTGTTCGCCGTCTGCGACGGCATGGGCGGCGCTCTGGCCGGCGAGGTCGCCAGCGGGATTGCCGCGGACGTCCTCGAGGCGGCGGTCGCGGAAGGGCTCGAGCTCACCGTGGCCGCGCAACGCGCCAATGCGGCCGTCTACGCGCGCGCTCAGGAGGACGCCGCTCACGCCGGCATGGGCACGACCCTCACGGCGCTGCTGCTGGACGGCGCCGTGGGGCGCATCGTGCATGTCGGCGACAGTCGCGCCTACCTTCTTCGCGAGGGGGAGCTCACGCAGATTACGGCCGACCACTCCATGGTCGCCGAACTGATGCGGACCGGCCGCCTGACGGAGGCGGAGGCGGCCACCCATCCGCATCGCAGTGTGCTCACGCGCGCGCTGGGGACCGAAGCGGAGGTGCAACTCGACGAGTACGCCGTGGACCTGCTCCCGGGCGACGTTCTGCTCCTCTGCAGCGACGGCCTCAGCGGGCCGGTCTCGGCGGCCACCATCGCCCGCAGCCTCGCTGCGACGGACCCCGACGAGGCGGCGCGCCGCCTCGTGCGCGAGGCGCGACGGCGCGGCGGCCCGGACAACATCAGCGTCGTCGTCGTCCGGCTCGCGGGCGACGAGGGCGACCCGGACGACGCAGTCGAGGCGACCGGCGAAGAGGACGGCGCCGGCGGCGACGCCGGCGAGAGCCCGCCGCCGGTCGAGGACGGCGCCGACGCCGTGGCGGCGGCCGGCCGTCGCCGTCGCCGCTGGGGCTGGTTCGCCAGCGTGCTCGGCGTCCTCACGGCCCTCGGTCACGCCGGCGCCGTCGTCCTCAGCAGCGTCTTCTTCATCTCCGTCGACGATTCTCGGCTGGCCGTCTACAGCGGCCTGCCGGTGGAAGTAGGGCCCGTGCCGCTGTACGCCGTCTACCGCACGAGCACGCGTCCGTACGCCTCCCTCACGGCGCAGGAGCAAGTCGTCGTCGACGCTCGCGAACTGCGCCGCAAGGACGCCGCGCTGGAGCTCGCGCGCGAACTCGAGATGTGGCCGTGAGCAGGCGGAACCTTGAGCTTGCCTTCCTCGCGACGGCAGGCGTCGTAAGCACGCTGGCCTACGTCTCCGTGTACGCCGGGCGCTATCGAGAGATCAGCCGCGAATCGCTCATCTACGGTCTCATCTTCGTCGCCATCTTCGTCTTGCTGCACGTGCTCCTGCGCATCAGACTGCCACAAGCCGACGCCTACGTGCTGCCCATCACGGCGCTCCTGGCCGCCCTCGGACTGGCCGAGATCTTCCGCATCCGGCCGTCGCTGGCCCTGCTCCAAGGACAGTGGCTGATCGTCGGGGCGGTGCTCTTCGCGCTCACGGTCGTTGTGGTTCGCGACCCCCTCAAGCTCGATCGCTACCGCTACATGATCGGGGCCGTCGGCCTCGGGCTCCTGGTGCTGACCATCGTGGCCGGCACGACCGTGAACGGCGCCAAGCTCTGGATTCACGCCTTCGGCATGTCCATCCAGCCCTCGGAGTTCGCGAAGCTGGCGATCGTCGTCTTTCTGGCCGGCTACCTCAACGACAAGAAGCTGCTGCTTTCGGTGCCGACGCGCACGATCGCCCGCGTGCCCGTGCCGGCGACGAAGTACTTCGGCCCGCTCATCGTCATGTGGGTCCTCTCGCTCGCCATGCTCGTCTTCATGAAGGACTTCGGCATGTCGCTCCTCTTCATGGCCATCTTCGTGGCCATGATGTACGTCGCGACCTCGAGAATCGCCTATGTGGTGCTGGGCGGTGGCCTATTCGCCGCCGCCGCCGCGCTCTCGCTGGCCGTCGTGCCGCACGTGCGGGCTCGCTTTCGCATCTGGATCGACCCCTGGTCGTACGCCGACACGACCGGGTACCAGCTCCTGCAGTCGCTCTTCACGATCGCCGACGGCGGCATCCTCGGGGCCGGGTTCGGCCGCGGGTTCCTCCTCTACGGCGATCGCACGCCGGTCGTGCCCGATCTGCAGACGGACTTCATCTTCGCCGCGCTGGCCAACGAGATGGGCCTCGTCGGCGCGGCGGGCATCGTGCTGCTCTACCTCTTGTTCGTCTGGCGCGGCGTGCGCATCGCCCTGGCCGCCCACGACGGCTTCTCGAAGCTCCTCGCAGCGGGGCTCTCGGTAGCCTTCGGGCTTCAGGCCTTCATCATCCTCGGCGGCGTCACGCGCATGATCCCGCTAACCGGCATCACGCTGCCGTTCATGAGCTACGGCGGCAGCTCCATCACGGCGAATCTCATGCTCGTCGCTCTCCTGCTCATGGTGTCGCATCGCGCCCACGTCATCGACGAGGGTACGCAGCGCCAGCGACGCAAGCTCGCCGCCGGGTCGTGAGGGTTACGTGAACACAGCCATCACCCGCCTCTTCATGATCGGCGTCGTGCTCTTCGTCGCGGTGATCGTCAATCTCACCTGGATCATGGCCGTGCGCGCCGACTGGTACGCCGACCGGCCGGAGAACAAGCGCGGGCTGGCCGACGAGCTGCGCATCAAGCGTGGCGACTTGCTCGCCTTCGACGGCTCCGTGCTGGCGACGTCCAGGCGCCGATCCGGTTACTACTACCGTGCGTACCCTCAGGGCGTGCTGGCGCCTCACCTGCTCGGTTACAGCGACGCGCGCTACGGTCGCAGCGGCCTTGAGAAGGAGTACAACGCCGAGCTCACCGGCCAAACCGAGCAGCTCAACGTCGACTACTGGGTCGACAAGCTGCTCGGCCGGCGGCCGGAGGGGGCCGACGTGCAGACGACGCTGGTGCCGGCCGTGCAGAAGGCGGCGCAGTCCGCCTTGGGCGGCCGGCAGGGCGCCGTCGTCGCTCTCGACCCCGCGACCGGGGCGCTCATCGCCTCGGCCTCGGCGCCTACCTTCGACCCGCGCACGCTCGACGAGGACTGGCAGGCGCTCATCGGCGATGACGAGGCCCCTCTCCTGAACCGCGTCACCCAGGGCCTCTTCCAGCCGGGGTCGGCGTTCAAGGTGGTGACGGCGGCGGCAGGGCTCGGCGCCGGCGAGGTCACGCCCTCGACCGTCTTCGTGGACACCGGCACGTACCGAGTCGGGGGCGGCAAGGTGACCAACTTCGGCGGCGCCGCCTACGGACGGCACGACTTCTCGACGGCGCTGACGCTGTCCATCAACACGACCTTCGCGAAGGTCGGCAACGAGCTCGGCCGCGCGCGTCTGGTTGACGGTATGCAGGCCTTCGGGTTCTACGAGGTGCCGCCCCTGGCGCTGCCGCAGGGCGAAATCGTCGCCAGCGGACGCTACCGCGGGGGGGAACTCCTGCCGGTGAGCGCGAATATGGACGAGCTGGCGGTGGCGTGGGCGGCGTGCGGCCAGGAGCAGATCCTGGCCACGCCGCTGCAGATGGCGCTCGTGGCCGCGGCCGTCGCCAACGACGGCCGCGTCATGAAACCGTACGTGATGCAGACCATCACGTCGCCGTCCGGAGAGGTGCTAAAGGGCGCCGCGTCGGAGGAGTGGATGACCGCGATGAGCCGCACGACCGCGAGCTCGCTGACGACTATGATGGAGCGGGTTGTGACCTCGGGGAGCGGCTCGGGCGCCTCCATCCCCGGAGTGCGCGTGGCCGGCAAGACCGGCACGGCCGAGCGTGGCGACGGCACCAACCTGGCCTGGTTCATCTGTTTCGCACCGGCGAACGATCCTCAGGTCGCGGTCGCGGTGGTGCTCGAGAACGTGCAGACGACCGGGGGCGCGGCGGCGGCGCCGATTGCCGCGGACGTCATGCGGGCGGCGCTGGCGCAGCCGGCGCTTCCGTGAGTGAGCGACGTGGGTGTCGCGCAGTCGACGAGGAGTGAGGTAGCCAACCGTGAGTGATGTGTTTCAGCCCGGCGCGGTGGTGAGCAAGCGCTACCGCGTGCTGCGCAAACTCGGCGGCGGCGGCATGGCCGACGTCTATCTCTGCGAGGACCTCACGCTCGGCCGGCTCGTGGCGATCAAGGTGCTTCTGCCGCGGCTGCTCGCCGACGCCACCTTCGTGGAGCGCTTCCGCCGCGAGGCGAAGGCCGTTGCCGGTCTCAATCACGCCAACGTGGTCAGCGTCTACGACTGGGGCGAGCTGGACGGCGCCTACTTCATCGTCATGGAGTACGTCGAGGGCGAGACGCTCAAGGAGCGCATCCGCAGCACACAACGGCTGAGCGGCAACGAGGCCGTGCGCATCACCCTGCAGCTCCTCGCCGGTTTGGCCGGCGCCCATCGCCGGGGCATCGTGCATCGCGACATCAAGCCGCAGAACGTCATGCTGGATGCCGACGGCAACGTCAAGATCATGGACTTCGGCATTGCCCGTGCGGGCGACTCAGGGATGACGGAGGTCGGGTCGGTGCTGGGCACGGCGCGGTATTTGGCGCCGGAGCAGGCCAAGGGCCAGCAGGTCGACCCACGTTCAGACCTGTACTCGGTCGGCATCGTCCTCTACGAGATGCTTACGGGGACGGTCCCTTTCAAGGGCGACGCGGCGGTGACCGTCGCCCTCAAGCACGTCAACGAGATGCCGGTCGAGCCCTCGGAGCTGGTTCCGGGGCTGCCCTTCGCGCTCAACCAAATCGTCCTCAAGGCGATCGCCAAGGATCCGAACGATCGCTATCAGTCGGCCGAGGAGTTTGCCCGGGACGTGCGCGCGGCGCGGCTCGGCGAGCCGGTCGAAGCTGAGGCCTTCGACACGGAGGCCGAGCGGACGCGCGTCATGCGCGCGCCGGTCGCGGCCGGCGCGGCGGTGCCGCCGCGTCCGGCCCCGGGCAGTGAGGGGCGGCCGGCGAAGAAGCGGCGTGCCTGGCCGGCGGTGGTTCTCGTGATCGCCCTGCTGCTCGTCGCCGCGGGGGTCGCCTACGGAATCTTCAGCGTCTTCGGCGGCGGCCAGCCGGTGCCCTCGGTGCTCGGGCAGGGCCGTGAGGCCGCTGTCGCCACCCTGCAGGACGCCGGCTTCGTGGCGACGGTGGCCGGGGAGGAGTTCTCGGACGAGTACGCCGAGGGCGAGGTGGCGCGCCAGACGCCGGCGGCCGGTACGGAGTTGCGCGACGGGGGCACGGTCGAGCTCTGGATCAGCAAGGGACCCGAGACCGTTGCGCTCGAGAGCTTCAAGGGATGGACGGCGGCTGAGGTGCGCGCCTGGCTGGGCGAGAACGGCCTCAGCGGCGTCGAGAAGTCCGGGCGTTCGGACGCGGTCGACAAGGGCCAGGTGTACAAGCAGAGTCCGGCGGCCGGCGAGAAGGTCAAGCGGGGCAGCGCAGTCACCTACTGGGTGAGCAGCGGCGAGCCTCAGGCAACGGTGCCGGACCTCAGCGGCCAGACGCAGGCCCAGTCAGAGGCCGCCCTGAAGACGGCGCAGCTCAAGCTCGGCACGGTGACGCTTGAGTCGAGCACGAGCGTGCCCGCCGGCCTCGTCATTCGGCAGAGTCCGGCGGCGGGCGAGAAGGTGGCGCGCGGTTCGGCCGTCAACGTCTTCGTGTCGATCGGCGCGCCGAGCCCGACGCCCACTCCTACCCCGACCCCCACGCCGTCGTCGAGCGAGGTCGCGCAGCTCGGCACGGTGCCCAACGTCTCCTCGATGGACGTCGCTACGGCGACCGCCAAGGTCGAAGCGAGCGGTTTCGTCGCCGTGATCCGGCGCAAGGCGAGCGGCCAGCCGGCCGGCACGGTGATCGACGTGATCCCGGGCGTCGGCGAATCCGTCCCGCTGGGCTCGAGGATCGTGCTGGTCGTGGCGACCTGAGGCAACGAATGATGATTGACGGCGCGCGGGGGTCCGGGTATTCTCGCGACCCCCGCCGTTTGTTGTCCGGACCAAAGGATGGACGTCTCCTCGTGGACGACGGACCAAGTGCGTTAGCCCTCTCCGAGCTCGAGGAGATGCGCGTTGTGGACGCCGCAGGCGTTCAGGTCGGCGAGTTGCTCGATGTGGTGGCGCGCTCCACCCCGGGCGCCCACGACACCCCCGTGGTCACCGGCTTCTTCATCGAACGCGACGACGATCAGCTGCGCGCCGCGTGGGAGCAGGTGGCGGAGATCGATGTGGACGCGGACGTCTTGCGTCTCGCCGTTTCCGTCGCTGAACTCGCGCCGGCCTCGCTCAGCGGCGGCGAGCTGGCCCTCGTCGACTCAGTGCTCGACAACCAGGTGCTCGACATGCGCCGGCGCGTCTTCCAGCGCGTGCAGGATGTCATGCTGCAGCCCGAAGGCGGCAACCTCGTGGTGACCGGGATCGACGCGAGTTCCGTGGCGCTGGCGCGGCGCATCGGTCTCGGCTTCCTCACCAAGCGCCTCTCGCGGCGCGGCGCCGACTTCGTGCCCTGGGAGGATGTGAACCTCATCGCCTTGCGTCTTTCGCGGCTCAACTTCGTGGAGGCCTTCGCCGAGCTCGCGGAACTGCATCCCGCCGACATCGCGGACGTCGTCAGCCAGGTCGGCCCGCGCGAGCGCGCCGCCGTCCTCGGGGCGCTCAATACGGGCCTGGCTGCGGACACGCTGCAGGAGATGGAGGAGTCGTTCTGGAGCCCGGCGCTCCAGGAGATGCCGATCGAGCGCGCCGCCGCCGTCCTCGAGAAGGTGGAGGCCGATCGCGCCGCGGACATCCTGAGCCGCCTGCCGGACGAGCTCTCCCAGGAGCTCCTGGCGCGTCTGCCCGACGAGCGTGAGGAGGACCTTCGCGAGCTGGCCCGCCATCGCGAGCACACGGCCGGTTCGCTGATGACCACCGACTACGTGACCTTGCCGGCCGCGGCGACCGCGGGCGAGGCGCTCGCCTGGATTCGTCGCGAGCGCCCGGAGCAGCACGCCATGACCTACCTCTACCTGGTGGACGGGGCCGAACGTCTCGTCGGGGCGACCACGCTGCGCGACATCGTCTTGGCGGAGCCCGGCACGCGCCTCGCCGGGATCATGGACGACGCCGTCGTGGATGTGGCCGCCGACGTCGATGAGGACGAGGTCGGGCGCATTATGACCAAGTACGATCTGCTCGCGATCCCGGTCGTGGACGAGAAACGGCGGGTGCTCGGCATCGTGACGCTGGACGACGCGCTCGACGTGGTGCTCCCCGACGACTGGAAGCAGCGCATTCCCAAGCTGTTTCGCTAGATGAGCGAGCGCCGGCGCCGTCATGATGCGGCCGCGCGAGGACGTCGTCCCGGCTGCGCGCCGTCCTGTCCCGGCGCTGTTTGCCACCCCCTCGATTACTCGCCTATACTCCTTCGGCGACAGTCACCGACCTACTCGGTCCGAGGCGAAAGAGCCGGATGAGTTCCACCATCGACAACATCACGATCTATCGGGGGGACTGGGTGCTTCCCGTGTCGTCACCACTCATCGCCGACGGCGCCCTGGCCGTGAGCGGCGAGCGCATCCTCGGCGTAGGGCCATCCGCCGAGATTCGCGCCGCGTACCCATCGGCCTCGGTCGTCGACATGGGGCCGGACGTCCTCATGCCGGGCTTCGTGGACTGTCACAGTCACCTCGAGTACACCTCGTTCAGAGGCATCGTCGACGACCTTGAGTTCGGCGACTGGCTCATCAAGCTGGTCGACATGAAGGCTGCCCTTACGCCGGAGGAGTACCTCGTCAGCGCCCGTCTCGGGTCGGTCGAGGCAATCTCGTCGGGCATCACGACGCTGGCCGACACGACGTACGGCGGCGGCTCGCTCAGAGCGCTCACCGAGGCCGGTCTGCGCGGTCGCGTCAGCCTCGAGATCTACGGCATCGACGACTCGCGCCTCAACGAGACGATGGCCGAGGTGCGCCGCCGCCTCGGGGAGGCTCAAGCGGCGGCTCCGCCGCGTCTGACGATCGGCCTCACGCCGCACTCGCCCTACGCCGTCTCGAGCAGCCTGTACAAAGCCGTCTCGGCGCTGGCGCGCGAGCTTGGTCTGCAGGTGATGAGCCACGTCGCCGAGAGCAAGGACGAACTCACGTATGTGCGCTCGGGCTCGGGCAAACTGGCGCACGACTTCCGCGAGAAGATGGGCTGGGAGCGCATGCTGGTGCAGCCCTTCGGCGTGACGCCGATCAAGTACCTGCAGCAGTGGGACACGTTCGCCGGCGACTTCATCGCCGTGCACTGCGTGCTCGTCACGCGCGACGACATTCGCATCCTCAAGGCGGCCGACGTCGCCGTTGTGCACTGCCCGAAGAGCAACGCCAAGTTGGGCTGCGGCGTGGCTCCTTTGCCGGACCTCCTGCACGAGGGCATCCGTGTCGGTCTCGGCACGGACAGCCCCGCGGCCAGCAACATCATGGACATGTTCGGCGAGATGCGCACGATGCTCTTCCTGCATCGCGCCGTGGAGCGCGATGTGGCGGTGCTCGACGCTCAGCGTTGCGTCCGCCTGGCGACGCTCGGCGGCGCCGAGGCGCTCGGCCTGGCGGACGAGGTGGGCAGCCTCGAGGCGGGCAAGTATGCCGATTTCATCGCCGTGGACGTGTCCAAGTCGCACTTCTCGCCGATCGACGACCCTTACTCGGCGCTGGTCTACGGCGCCAACCAGGACGACGTGCGGCTCACTGTCGTCGGCGGCCGCACCCTGTACCGGGACGGGCGCTTCGCGGATCTTGATGCCGAGGCAATCCGCCTCGCCGCCTACGGCGTGCGCGAGAAGCTCAGGGAGCGCGTCCGCCAAGGAAGCGTGCAGGTAGGCGCCAGCGCGTCCGGGTGGTGGCGGCCGCCGTCCGCGCCCGCAGTGGGGGGCATCGGCTAAGTGCTGCTCGATCGTCAACGAACGAAGATGTGGCAGAAGTGGGTCTTCGGCTTCATGGCCTTCATCATGGTGGCCTTTCTCGTCATGATCCCTCTCAGCGGCCAGCTCGGCTGCGGCGCGCCGACGGTGGATGAGCAGATCGCCGAGGAGATCGCCGCGTACGAGGAGGCGCTGGCCGCCAATCCCAAGGACGTTGCGGCGCTGCGCGGGCTGGGCGACACCTACGTGGTGAGCGCGAACCAGAAGGAGACCGGGTCGGCGGAACAGCGTGCGGACCTCCGCCGGGCCATCGAGTACTACGAAAAGGCGGTGGCGGTGCTTGCCGCGACCGAGGGCGCCGAGGCGCGCAAGCAGCGCGTCCAGACGCTCGAGCAGGTCGCGAGCACGTACGTCGCGTTGGAGGAGTACCAGGATGCCGCCGACGTCTACGTTCGCATTACTGAGGTGACGCCGCGCGACGCCCAGGTGTACTTCGACTGGGCCACGCTCGCCGATCGCGCCGGCGACACGGCAACCGCCCTGCTCGCCTTCACGAAGTTCCTCGAGCTCGACCCGAAGTCGCCGTATGCGACCGACGTCGAGCAATGGATCAAAGAGAACACGCCCAAGCCGACGGCGTCGCCATCGTCGGAGAAGGGAAGCGGGTCATGACCGACATGTTCAGCGTTGCGACGGAGAGCGCCGGCGGCGTGGGCGTCGTCGTGCTCGCGGGCGAGGTCGACATTTACACTGCGCCGCGGTTCAAGGAGGCCATGCTCGAGCTGCTGGACGCCGGCGTCGGCAAGTTGGTCGTAGACCTGAGCGCGGTGACGTTCATCGACTCGACCGCACTGGGTGTGCTCATCGGCGGCCTGCGTCGGGTGCACGATGCCGGCGGCGTCATGGCGCTGGTGGTGGCCACGCCGGCCGTGCAGAGGGTGCTGACCATCACGGGTCTGGACAGGGTGTTCAGCGTCCACGACACGCGTGATGCCGCCCTGGCGGCGCTCGCCTGATACGGCGCAGGGTTTCGTCCTCCGCGGCCGGGGAGAGCGTGCCGACTGAGGCCTGCCGCCACTCGCGCAGGCATGTCGTCACGGCCCGCCGCCGCTCACTTGAGGGAGTCTCTTGAGACTGATCGTTACGGAGAAGGATTCGGCCGCGCGCAAGATCGCGGAGATCCTCGGCGACAAGGTTGTCGTCAAGGAGCACGGGCGCGGCCGGCAGAAGGTCAAGTCGTACCACTTCGAGTCCGGCGGCGCAGATGCCGTCTCCGTCGGGCTGCGCGGTCACGTTATGGAGTCGGTGTTTCCCAGCTCGTATCGCCGCTGGAGCCTGAAGTACCTCAGCACCATGATCGATAACCCCGATCTCGCCTGGGTAGTGGACGGCGGCGCCGCCACGACGCTGGTGGCCTTGCGCGGCGCCGCCAAGGGCGCCAGCGAAGTCGTGATCGCCACCGACTACGATCGCGAGGGCGAGCTCATCGGTCACGAGGCGCTGGAGATCCTGCGCGGCGACGCGCTCAAGCGTCATCCCCACGACAAGCCCGACAAGAAGGCGAAGACGACGAAGACCGGCGCCAAGACGGCGCCGCCGGCGGACGAGAACGGCGACGTGCGCGTCAAGGCGATGGTCGATGCTGTGATCGTCGACCGTCACATCCGGGTGCGCTTCTCGGCGCTCACGCCGGAGGAAGTGGAAGCGGCGTTCGCAAAGCCCTCGACCGTCGACTTCAACCTCGCCGAGGCGGCCCATTCGCGCCAGGATATCGACCTCATCTGGGGCGCCGTCCTCACGCGGTTCATGTCGCTGGCTTCCTACAGGTACGGCTCGGACTACCTCTCCGTCGGGCGCGTGCAAACGCCTACCCTGCGCCTCATTGTCGACCGCGAGCTGGAGCGGCGCGCGTTCGTGCCCGTGCCGTACTGGGAGATCAAGGCGGAGCTCGACCATGACGGCGACGTGCTGGAAGTCGCCCACGCCGCCGGACGGTTCGACTCCCTCGAGGAGACGCAGGCCGCCTTGGCGCGCGCCCAAGCGTCGACCGCCGTCGTCACGGCCTACAAGGCGCAGCCGCGACAAGTGCAGCCCCCGGCGCCGTTCAACACGACCGCGCTGATGAGCGCCGCCTCGAGCGTCGGCGTGTCCCCGGCGCGCGCCATCCGCGCCGCTGAGTCGCTGTACCTGGACGGACTCATCAGCTATCCGCGCACCGACAACACGGTGTATCCGCCGTCCCTCGACTTGCGCGGCAGCTTGGCGCAACTCGCGACCTGGTCGCCGGTCGCCGCGACCGCGGCGCGCCTCGCCGCTCAAGAGAAGCTCACGCCCACGCGGGGCAAGAAGCGCACGACCGACCACCCGCCCATCTACCCCGTCGGTGTTCCTCGCGGCGAGCTGAGCGGCGACCAAGCCAAGGTGTACGACCTGGTCGCGCGGCGGTTCCTGGCGACCCTGATGCCCGCCGCTGTCATCGAAGGCCAGCGGCTGGACGTCACGATCGGCGCCGAGCCGTTCCTGGCGCGTGGCAGCCGCGTCGCCTCGCCCGGCTTCCTCGAGGTCTACGAGAAGTACTCGGCCAAGAGGGACCGCCCGCTGCCGCCCGCGGCCCCGGGCGAGGTGTTCCCGGTCATGAAGGTCTTCAGTGAGAGCAAGGAGACGCAGCCGCCGTCGCGCTTCGGCCAGGGCACGCTCATCGAGAAGATGGAGGACCTCGGGCTGGGCACCAAGGCGACGCGCGCCGACATCATTCAGCACCTCTACGACCGCAACTACGTGCGCGACAATCCTCTGGAGCCGACCGAACTGGGTATCGCCCTGATCACCGGCTTCGACGCGGCCATGAAGGACGCGCCGCTGGACATCTCCTCCAGTGAGATGACGGCGAAGCTCGAGGAGCGCATGGATCGTGTCACCGAGGGCGCTCTGCGACGCGAAGAGGTCGTCGCCGAGAGCCTGGCCATGCTCAAGCAGGCCTGGCAGCTCCTGGACGGCCACATCGAGGACATCCGCACCCGCGTCAAGAGCGGCGTGCTGGACGACCTCACCCTGGGTGTGTGCAAGAACTGCGGCGGCCAGCTGCGCGTCCTGCGCGGCAAGACGGGCAAGCGCTTCGTGGCCTGCGTGGGCAAGGAGGGCGAGGCCCCGCGACAGCCGGCCGCGGAGGGCGAGAGGCCGCGCCGTGGCTGCGGCCAGACCTTCCCGCTGCCGCAGCGCGGCACGATCACGCCGACCGGTAAGACCTGCGGCGAGTGTGGCTGGCCCGAGATCAAGGTGGTCGGCGCCGGCGGGCGGGGACGGCCGTGGGTGCTCTGCATCGACATGGACTGCCCCACCAAAGAGAAGTACCGATCGCGCCGCGAGAAGAAGTCGGAGTAGCGCGGCGCAGGCGATGAGGCGGAGCCTGTGAGGCGCGGCGCGGGGATCCTGATCAGCCTCGAGGGCTGCGACGGCTGCGGCAAGAGCACCCAGGCGCGCCTGCTCTGCGAGCGGCTGCTGGCTGCCGGTCTGCCCGTCGGGCCCGCCGGCGCCCCCGGCGCCGTCGTTCGCGAGCCCGGCGGCACGGCGGTCGGCGAGCGCATCCGCGACGTCCTTCTGCACGGGACGGATCATCCGGAGCCGTGGACCGAGGCGCTCCTGTACGCCGCGGCTCGCGCGGAGCTTGTCGCGCGGGTGCTGCTGCCGGAGCTGGAGCGCGGTCGCGTGCTCGTGCTGGACCGCTTCGTCGACTCCTCGCTCGCCTATCAGGGCCACGCACGAGCGCTTGGCCTCGCGGAGGTTCTGGCGGTCAACGAGCCCGGCCTGTGCGGCTTGCTGCCGGACCTCACCGTCCTGCTGGCGCTCGATCCCGTCGTCTGTATGGGCCGCCTGGCCGGATCGCCCGATCGCATCGAGGGGCAGGGCCTCGCCTTTCAGCGGCGCGTGGCCGAGGGCTACGAGCTGGTGGCGCGACGCTTCCCGGAGCGTGTGCGCGTCGTCGACGGCGGGCGCGCCTCCGGCGAGGTCGCGCGTGAGATCGCCGAGCTCGCCCTGGCGACGATCGAGTCGCGCGCAGGGCGGCAGCCATGAGCTCGGCGCTCTTCGCGGCGATCGCCGGCCAGCAGCGCCTCAAGGAGCACTTCGCGCGCCTCCTGGCCGAACGCGCCGTCGGCCACGCCTACCTGTTCACCGGTCGCGAGGGGCTCGCCAAGACGGCGTTCGCGCGCGAACTGGCGGTGGCCCTGGTGGCCGCCTGCGGCAACTGCGGCGCCTGCGACGACTGCGAGCGCGCCCGCCGTGGCCTGCACCCGGATCTCCACCTGCTCGAGCGCGAGGGCGACGCGTATCGCAGAGGGCAGGTCAAGCCTATTCTCGACGACCTCAGCCTGCGCCCCTACGGCGCCGGCCATCGCGTGTGGGTCGTCCCCGAGGCCGAGCACTTCAACGCCGAGTCGGCCAACAAGCTGCTCAAGGTGATCGAAGAGCCGCCCGCTGATGTGCACTTCCTCTTCGTGACGGATCGCCTCGAGCGCATGCTGCCGACGATCGTCTCGCGCTGCCAGGTGGTCGAGTTTCATCCCTTGAGCGACGTCGAGATCGAGGAGTACTTGCGCGGCGAGCACGGGCTCGAGGGGGAGGAGGGGACGGCGCTGGCGCGTCTCGCCGCCGGTTCGATCGAGCGCGCCGAACGGCTCGCGCTGGACGCGCTCGGCCCGGGACGCCGCCGCGCCTACTTGCGGGAGGCGGCGGCCCTGTTCGGCGGCCGCCGCGAGGAGTCGGCGCGCGCCGGGGCGGCGTTTCTCGCCGTACTCGGCGCGCACAAGCAGGCCGTCAAGGCGACGCTTCAGGAGGATCTCGAGCGCCGTCAGGCCGAGCTCGAGCAGCAGTTTGAGGACGAGAAGGAGCTCGAGTACTGGCGCGACGCGGTCACGAAGCTCAAGCGCCGCCAGGAGCTCCGCCAGACCCGCACGGCCGCGCTGGACGCCGTCGACACCCTCGCCTCCTGGTTGCGCGACCTCTGGGTAGTCGCCTGCGGGGCGAGCGATGTACTCTGTAACTGCGACATGCAGGCCGAACTGGTCGTTGCGGCCGTGGCCGCACCCGAGCACTACGCTCGTCTTCTGGCACAACTCGCCGAGACGCGAAAGGATCTCTACCTGAACGTCAGTCACGAACTCGCGCTGAAGGCGCTGTTCGCACGCTTCACGGAGGTTGCCGAAGGTGCCTAAGATCGTGAGCGTCGTCTTCCGTCACGGCGGCCGTCGCTACGAGTTTGCCGCCGGCAACCTCGAGCTGGCCGCCGGTGACCGCGTGGTCGTCGAGACGACGCGCGGGCTGGACTGCGGGCTGGTCGTCAAGGCCGGCGACGTGACCGACGACCAGGCGCCGCGCGGCCTGAAGAAGGTCGTCCGCGTCGCCACGGCGGAGGACGAGGAACTCGTCGCCTCGTACCGCCACGCGGAGTGCGAGGCAAAGCGCGCCTGCCGCGAGCTCGCTCGCGAGCTCGGTCTCGACATGAAGATCATCGACGCGCGCCAGGCCTTCGAGGGCGGCAAGATCACGCTCAGCTTCTTCGCCGAGGAGCGCGTCGACTTCCGCGAGCTGGTCAGCAAGCTCAACGACCGGCTCAAGCGCCGCGTCGAGCTCAAGCAGGTCAGCGCCCGCGACGAGGCGCGCATCGTGGGGGGCATCGGTCCCTGTGGGCGCAGCCTGTGTTGCGCGACCTTCGCCGGCGACCAGGAGCCGGTCTCCATCCGCATGGCCAAAGACCAAAACCTGCCGCTCAACCCCACCAAGATCTCGGGCTGCTGCGGACGCCTCATGTGCTGCCTGAAGTATGAGCACGGCGTGTACGTCGAGTTCCGCAAGGCTGCTCCCAAGCGAGGCGCCATCGTGGCCACGCCCGGGGGAGAGGGCAAGGTCATCGAACTGCTCCCCACGGCGGAGAGCGTGATGGTCGACCATGGCGAGGGCCGCACGGCGGCCTACAAGCTGGCCGACCTCGCGAGCTCGACCGGCGACCAGGCCTAGGCCCGGCGGGTCCTCGTAATCGTTTCGGCAGGCGCCGCCGAAGTCGCAGCCGGCGCTCCTCTCGCCCTCATCTCGGAGCCGTTCGCGCCTTGCCGCAGGCGGTTTGGCAACGGCGGCGCGGGCTGGTACGATTGCCCTCCCGCGCACGTGGGCCGTTAGCTTAGCTGGTAGAGCAGGGGACTCTTAATCCCAAGGTCGAAGGTTCGAATCCTTCACGGCCCACCACCGTTCATCGCCGTCGCCGCTCCTCTCATCCGTTGCTTGTCGGTTCGTCGCCACGCGCCGCCCGGGAGTCCGTCCGCCAGGCAGTAGAATGGCGCTTCGCACATCTGAGGAGGGCGACATGACCTATCGCATCTTCGTGACCGGCGCCGGCATTGCGCCTGAGGCGCACGCCTTGCTCATCGAGCACGACTGCGCCGTCGAGTTCGGCGAGCCCAAGGACGGCCCCGAAGACATCGCGCGCAAGCTGGCCGCGTTTCGCCCGCACGGCCTGATCGTGCGCGCCGGGCGCATTACGGCGGAGGTGATCGCCGCGGCGCCGGACCTTTGCGTGATCTGCAAACACGGCGTGGGGACGGACAACATCGACGTGGCCGCCGCCACGGCGCGCGGCATCCCCGTGGCGTTCACGCCGGCGGCCAACTATGAGTGCGTCGCCGAGCACACGCTGGCGCTCATCTTGGCGCTGTTGCGCCAGGTCGCGGCGCAGGACGCGCGCATCCGCCGAGGCGCCTTCGACAAGCGCGGCTACGACGGCGGGCAACTCGGCGGCAAGACGCTCGGACTCATCGGCTTCGGCAAGGCGGCGCGGCGACTGATGGAACTCGCGGCGCCGTTCGGCGTCGAGACGGTCGTCTATCATCCCTCGCAGACGGTCGAAGAGCTCCCGGCGCGCGTCGTCAAGGTGCCCAGCGCCGACGATGTGTTCGCGCGCGCCGACATCGTCAGTCTGCACTGTCCGCTCACCGCGCAGACGAGGCAGATGGTCGACGCGCGCACGATCGGCCTCATGAAGCGCGGCGCGTTCCTCGTCAACACGGCGCGCGGCGGCCTCGTGAACGAGGCCGATCTCGCCGCGGCGCTGCGCGAGGGGAGGCTTGCGGGGGCGGCGCTGGACGTCTTCGAGGCCGAGCCGCCGGCCGCCGACAATCCGTTGTTCGCGCTCGAGAACACGGTGTTTACAACGCACGTCGCCGGCGTCTCGGACGTGTCCTTCAGGACGATGGGCATGGACGCCGCAGGCCACGTACTGGCCGTCCTGAACGGGAAGCCGCTGCCCGCGGGAGCGCTCGTGAACCCCGAGCTCTACGCCTGACGGACGTTTCGTCCGCTCGGCGAGGGGCGGGGCGCCCGGGCCGCGGCTTGCCGCGGGCGCCCCGCGACTCCTCAGAACTTGCGCTCGGCAATCAGGCGCTCGTCCATGTGCGCCTGGCGAAGGTACTGCGCGAGGATGTGCATGAGCGACTGGTGCACGTCCTCGATCACGCCGTAGTTGTCGGCCCGCACGTAGAGGCTCACGTCGGCGAGGCGGGAAGACCGGCCTCCGGAGAAGCCGGTCATCGAGATGACGGGCACTTCGTGGGCCTTCGCCCACGTACAGGCGCGCACGATGTTCTCGGAGTCGCCTGAGGAGCTGATCGTCACGAGAACGTCGCCCGGCTTGGCCAGAGCCGCCAGCTGATAGGCGAACACCTCGTCGTAGGAGAGGTCGTTGCCGATCGCGGTGATCATCTCCATGGTTGAGCTCAGCGAGTAGATGCGCGGCGTGAGCGCCGTGTCGCTGCGCACCAGTTTGCAGTGGTCGCACACCAGATGATTGGCGATCGCCGCCGAGCCGCCGTTGCCGCACGAGTAGATCATCGCGCCCGCGGCGTGGGCGCGCACGAGCAGGTCGGCGGCCTCTTGGAGTTTACCCCGGTCTACCGTTGCGGCGGCAAGGCCGAGCTGGTCGAAGTAGGCGTCGGCGTAGTCGCCCGCCGTCGCGAAACGCGCCTCGGGAAACGTCATTGGGGGCCTCCTCAGTCGGCCGCGGCGAGACCGCCGCGCACGGCCTCCACCTCGGCCTTCGCGGTGGCCATCAGGAAGCGGTCGTCGCTCTGTAGCGAGGTGAGCTGGAACCCGCGCTTGATCATGTCGACGGCCACCTTGACGGAGTTGGTGTGGATGCCGGCCGGGATGCCGTGCCGCTTGGCCGTGGCGAGGATCGTCGAGATGGCTTCCTGTACCTCGGGCTCGCTCTGACCCTTGCGCGGCTCGTAGCCGAGCGCCATCGAGAGGTCGGACGGGCCGATGTAGATGCCGCCGATGCCGGGGACCTCGAGGATCTCATCCAGATTGGCGATCGCCTGACGGGTCTCGATTTGGGGGATGACGAGCGTCTCCTCGTCGGCGAAGTGATGGTAGTCGCCGCCGCCGTGCGTGGACCCGCCGCCGTAGTACTTGGCGCGGATGGGCCCGAAGCTGCGGAAGCCGCGTGGCGGGTACTTGCACGCGGCCACCAGCGCTTCGGCGTCGGCGGCGCTGTTGATCATCGGGCAGATGACGCCGTAGGAGCCCGCGTCGAGGATCTTCATCAGGCGCGCCGGGTCGCTCCAGGGCACGCGCGTCAGCGGGATCACCGAAGTCGTCGAGATCGCCTGCAGCATGGTCGTCGCGACCTGGTAGTCGACGAGGCCGTGCTGCATGTCGATGGTGATCGAGTCGAAGCCCTGGTGGGCCATGATCTCCGCCGAGAACGAGCTGGGGATCGAGCACCAGCCGTTGATGACGGCGCCCCCGTTCGCCCAGATCTCCTTGATCGTGTTCTTCCTCATGAATGCTCCGTGTGCCAGGGCTGCAGGCCGTTCGCCGGCAACCGGTTGTTGTCCAGGCCCTCGATCGCCGCCCGGCCCATCGCCAGCACGGCTTCGGCGGAGCTGCCGCCGATGTGGGGCGTGGCCAGAAAGTTGGGCAGCGCGAGGAGCTCGAGGTCGTCGGGCGGCTCGCTCGCGAAGACGTCGAAGGCGGCGCCGGCCAGACGTCCCTCAATCAGCAGCACCTTGAGGGCGGTTTCGTCGACCAGGCCGCCACGCGCCGTGTTGACGAGCACGGCGGACTGCTGCAGCAGCGCCAGGCGTTCGGCGTCGAGCAAGCCCCGCGTGCTCTCGTCGAGCGGCACATGCAGCGTGACGACGTCGGCGCTCGTGAGCAGGTCGTCGAGCGCGACCGGCCGAACGCCGTGCTCCTCATAGAAGTCGGGGAAGTCGAGAAGATCGTTGGCCAGCACGGTACAGTTGAAGGCGCGCAGCAGGCGAACCAGCTCCTTGCCGATGTTGCCGCAGCCGATGATGCCGACCACACGTGCGGAGAGCTCGCGGCCCTGACGGTTCTTCCAGACGCCGGCGCGCAGCTCCCGGTTCGTGGCCGGCACGAGGTGCAGCAGGCACAGCATGAAGGCCAGCGCCAACTCGGCCACCGAACGCTTGTTGACGCCCGGCGTCCAGCCGAGGCGGACGCCGTGCCGCGCCATGGCCGGCAGATCGAGCATGTCCGTGCCGACGCCGTACTTGCTGATCACCTTGAGCTCGGGCAGCGCCGCGAGCAGCGCTTCGTCGATGTGCTCGAGCGCGGTGATGAGCTTGGTGCGGCCGCGGGCGAACTCGACCAGCGCCTCACCGGACAAAGCCGCCCCGTCATCGTTGAAGCGGACGTTCGCGTAGCGCTGCAGCAGTTCCTCGCGCAACACGGGGTGGCGTGAGAAGGACCGCGACGTTACGGCGATGGGCGCTGGGTCTCGCGTTGGGTCTCCTCCTGCGGCGTGCTCGAACGAGCCTCGGCTTGCTCGCTTACGAAGCGTGTATCGTCACCGTAGATGCGAAACACAAGCCGCATCGTCTCCAGTGCGTCTCGCGAGGTTCCGTAGCGCACCGGCGTGCCCTGGCGGACGCAGTCGACGAACTCCTTCAGCTCGAGGTCCCAGGAGGGGTCGACGTTGCAGAACGTGGACATCTCGGGCGGGTTGCCGATCGCGAACCCGCCGGACCGCCGGCCCTCGATCAGCCACTCGTCGCGGTAGCTGCGCGTGGACGACGGCATGCCGTCGACGTTCACGTAGCCGTCTTCGAGGCAGATCTCGAGCGTGAAGCGGTGCTTCCATTGCGTCGCCGAGCTGTGCAGCATGGCCACGAGGCCGTCGTCGGAGCGGAGCAGAGCGAAAGCGTTGTCCTCGAGCGGCGGATCCCAGACGGCGGTCGCGCACATGCTCTTGATCTCCGTGAACTCGCCGCCGAAGTGGCGGAAGAGGTCGAGCATGTGAATGCCTTGATCGAGGAGGATGCCGCCGCCCGCCAGGCTGGGGTCCGCTCGCCAGACGTTGGGGAAACCGGCCGATCCCTGCCCCTTGCCGTAGACGCCGCGAATCCAGATGATGCGGCCGTACTTGCCGCTCTCGACGATGCGCTTGGCTTCCATGATGCCGAAGTGGTAGCGGTGGTTGAAGCCGACCTTCAGCACGCGGTCCGGGTTGCGTCGCTCGGCCTCCATGATGAGCTCCACATCGCTCAGGCTACGCCCCGGGGGCTTCTCGCAGAAGACGTGCTTGCCGGCGTCGAGGGCGGCGGCGACGACCTCGGGGATGAAGCGGTTGGGCGTGCAGACGAACACTGCATCGACGTCGGAGTCGATGACGGCGTGGTAGTCGGGCAGGATGCGCAGATCGTCGAAACCGTGCGCCGGCGGGTTTGGATCGGTGCCGGAGATGAGGAGCGTGTCGGCGCGTTGGCGGATGGTCCTGGCGCGAATGTCGCCCATCTTGCCAAGTCCGACGATACCGATTCGTAAGGGCTCGCGTGTGGCCATATCCCCAAACTCATGTGTCGTGGCGGGACGCACTCCGCGCCGTGTGGCGCTGCCGAGTGCGTGGATCGCGTGGGGACGCGATCCACGGTGTGCGGCGGGTGACCCGCGCTCGGACGGCACACGGTGAAGGCGTCCGCGATCCCGCCGCCTAGTCTAACTCACCGTGGCGAGCTTGGCGGGGGGCCGGGGTGGGAGCGCCCACTCGCCGGTCGTGACCTTAGGGGGAGACCTCTCGAAGGTGCTCCAGGATGAGTCTCGCGATGCGCCCCGGGTCGGCGGGGTCGGTGAAGTGATGGTAGTGACCGGGAGTGGTATTGACCTCGATGACGGCGCCGCCGGCTTCGGCGAGCGGGCGCGCGGCGTCCGGCGTGATGATGTCCACGCCGGCCAGTCTGGCGCCCACGGCGCGCGCCGCCGCGGCGCCGCTCTCGATGACGGCGGCGCAGAGCTCAGCCGCCGCCGGCCGGTTGTCCTCGCGGCGGTTGTCGTTGATGACCGTCCTGAGCTGCACGACCCGGCCGGCGGCCGGCACGTCGCGCAGCCGATGGCCGCCGGCGCGCAGCGTGTGGCGCAGCTCACGATCGATGGGGATGAGCGTTTGGCTGGCCGCCATGCCACCCTCGATGCGTCTCCGGTTCTCGCCGGCAATGAGCTGACGGAGAGTGTGCCGGCCGTCGCCGGTGACGACCGGAGGCCGGCGGCAGATGGCGTCGAGGAGCCTACCGTCCAAGTACAGCAGGCGGTAGTTGTTGCCCGGCACCTGCTCTTCGACGATGACCTGACTGCACCACGCCGCCGCCGCCGCGAGGGCGCCGACGAGGTCGCGGCTCTCCCTGACGCCGGCGGTGACGCCGCGGCCGGCGCCCGTGCCCCAAGCCGGCTTCACCACGCACGGCCGGCCCAGCGCGCGCAGGAACTCCTGCGCGGTCGCGAGGTCGCCGGCCGAGCAGACGACGTGGCGGGGAATGGGGACGCCCCGCTCCTGCATCAGGCGGTAGACCAGCGGCTTGTTGCCGGCGACCTCGAGCGTCACCGGGTCGTCGAGCGAGGTCACATGGTCGGAGACGAGGAGCCGCCGTTGGTCGATGGAGATCTCGAGCAGCGACGCGTCGGCAGGGTCGAGGTGGGTGAGGGTCGCGCCGGTGTCTCGGGCGGCGTCCTCCCACGCTTGCCTGTAGAAGGCTGCCCGACGCTTGGCCATCAACCGACCGGCGGCGGATCCGAAGCGCCGGCGCCGCCGCGCCTTCTGGTAGACCACGAGCAGCTTCATGCCCTTGTCGGCGACCGGCTTCGGGACTGCCTGTAGGTCGAAGATCGTCACGATTCGCTCCTCGGCGGACGGGGAGTGCCGGGCCGTCCTCGCGAGCGAGACGCCGTTCGGCAGCGGCAGTCTAGCATAGGCGTTACGCCGCCAGCGGCCGCAAGCGCAGCGCCGACCAGGTCGAGTCGATGGCGATGTTGGCGACGGCCGTGAGGCCGATCGTCTGCGCGAAAGCCCAGATGGTATCGCGGCTCAGGTCGCGGCCGGCCGCTTTGGAGCCCTTCGGGTAGGCCAGCCACGCGAGCGTGGTGGGAGCGAGCCAAGCGGCGAGATCGCCGAGCGCCGCCTCGGCCTCCGCCTGGGTTCTGACGAAGACCAGGACGAAGCCGGCCTCGCGCGGGTCGCTCGTCAGCACGACGTCCGCCGGCAAGCCGAGACGGCCGGCCGTGCCCGCGGGCGCATCGAGGAGCGCGGCGCTCATCCCGGGCTTGAAGCGCATCTTCTCGGCGGGTGTCGTTGCGGTCATGCGACCTCCTTGAACCGCCGCGAGACGCGGCGCCGCCATACATGCAGTGCCGGCGCTCAGGCTATCACCGTTGCGCGCTCGCCGGCGTGACGTTCCCAGCGGGCGCGGGATCGAGTGGATCCGCCGAGGCTCGTGCGGCGGCTGGCCGCGGTCCGCGGCCTCTGATATCGTGCCCCCAGTGAAGGCGCCCACGACAAGCAGGCGGGCGGCGTGACGAGCCTCAAGACACACTGGACTGAGGGGTCGCGACGCGGATTCGCCCGGCTGGGCGTGGTGCTCGCCGGCTGGCACATCACCGCCGACATGCTGACCATCGCGGGGCTCGCGCTGCATGCCGTCGCCGTGCCGCTGGTCGTCCTCGGGCACTTCTTCTGGGCGGCGATCATCCTCATCGTCGCCGCTCTCTGCGACGGGCTGGACGGCGCCGTGGCGAGAGCCGGCGTCGGCACCACCAAGGCCGGCGCGTTCCTCGACTCGACGACGGACCGCATCTCCGAGATGCTCATCACCGGCGCCCTGGTGCTCTACATGGCCGCGGCCGAACGCTGGTACGAGGCGGTCGCCGTTCTTGTGGCTTTGGGCACCGCCCAGCTCGTCTCCTACACCAGGGCGCGGGCGGAGGCGCTCGGCGTAGACTGCAAGGTAGGCTTCATGTCACGTCCGGAACGCGTGGTCGGGCTCATCCTGGGCTTCCTCTTCGTCGGCGTCGACATCGCCGGCGTCAGCATCCTCACGCTGTTCATCTACCTGATCGCCGTGCTCACGACGCTCACCGTCGTGCATCGCATGCTCTACGTGATGCGCAAGCTGCGCGCGCTGGGCTGACGGCGCCGGGCGCCCCCGCGCCGCCGTTTGGCCGCGGGCGGAGCGGCTCTGCGGCGAATTCGTGTCGAGGCGGCCGCTCAGCCGCGGGCAGGCCCGGGTGGTATACTCCAGCGCGTTATCGTGAGCCTGCCGGCGAATTCATCCTTCATCCGGCGGGCGCCGCACATTGAGGCGGCCGGTGTGCGGCCGCAAGAACCGGAGGTCAACCAGCCTTGGGTAATCCAGTTCGCGTGGCGATCATCGGCGTCGGCAACTGCGCCTCGTCGTTCGTGCAAGGCGTGGAGTTCTACAAGAACGCCAAGAAGACGGATTTCGTCCCGGGCCTCATGCACCCCGTGGTCGGCGGCTATCACGTGCGCGACATCGAGTTCGTCGCGGCGATCGACATCGATAAGAACAAGGTCGGCAAGGACCTGAGCGAGGCCATCTTCACCAAACCAAACAACACCGTGAAGTTCTGCGACGTCCCCAAGAAGGACGTGACGGTTGTCCGCGGCATGACCCACGACGGGCTCGGCAAGTACCTCTCGCAGATCATCAAGAAGGCGCCCGGGCATACCGCCGACATTGTCGGCATCCTGCGCGACACGAAGGCCGACGTGGTCGTCAACTACCTGCCCGTGGGCAGCGAGGAGGCGACCAAATGGTACACGGAGCAGATCCTCGCCGCGGGTTGCGCCATGGTCAATTGCATCCCCGTGTTCATCGCCCGTGAGCCGTACTGGCAG
>ENA-ORXD01001107-ORXD01001107.1-sediment-metagenome-genome-assembly--contig:-NODE-1107-length-25283-cov-3.425177_pt1 | contig 25283 bp, 24 predicted proteins | sample MGYA00237862_ERZ511471 | MGnify/ENA metagenome assembly ERZ511471
TTCCCACTTTTTGATAATTATTCCTGTTAAATAAATAGCGCCCTCGGTGGGATTCGCCTGCACTGGCACCAGGCCAGGGAACCCACAACCGTTGGATTAGAAGTCCAGTGCTCTGTCCAATTGCGCTACGAGGGTTTTTTAAATAATGAGCGCCCTCGGTGGGATTCGAACCCACAACCGTTGGATTAGAAGTCCAGTGCTCTGTCCAATTGCGCTACGAGGGCATGAAAAATCGCTTGAATTATATCAATGGAACGGTATTCTGGTTAATCTTCTTGAAATATTCGGATACCCTTGTAGACTTGCGGACCTGTCAATGTGACCAGCACAGTGTTGGCCGGCCGGTTGACCATTTCGCTTAATTCCTCTGCACTGAGCGGTTGGTTGCCGTTGGCCAGGAAGATGCGGAAGATCTTGGCGACCAGCGGCATGTTGTCATCGATGAAACCAGGCTGCTTTGCGCAGTGGGTCATCAGTTCAAACAGGATGCCGTCCACCTGCTTGACCTCAGCTGTTTCGGGGTCAACAGCGTCAATGATAACTTTTTCGGTTTGGTCCTTAAAAAACTGCTGATGTTTTTCACATAAATAGCCTTGCAGAAAAATGCGCCAGTTGGCGTCGTTCTCCTGCCACCAGTCGAAATCGATGTGGAAAAGAGTATCCACCGTCGGGCGGATCAGGCTGGTTCGCTTGGGCATTTCGCTCATGCCTCCGGCTCCTTCTCTGCCAGCCGGAAATATAGGTCGCCCAGATGGGCAATGGATGGTTGATTAAGTAGATGGTGCAGGATCAAGCTGGGCGGGCAGCGACGAACCACATTTACGGCGGCATACAACTCCTGGGCGTGCACTTGGTCTTGCGGGTTGAGCTTGGCAAGTTCGCGCGTAACACGCAGGATGGTTTTTTCGAGAGCCTCTTTTTCATAGACGCGATTTTGCCAAATCTCATCCACGGCAGAAAGGTCGGGAATGGCGATTGCCATGCGTTCGTTGAATTCAGCGCTGATGTTTTGTTTCAGCATAGCGAAGACAATGCCATGGTCTGAACCGATCAGAACAGTCTTGAGCCATTCTTTATTTTGTCGGCTCTTATCGTAGCGTAATAAAATTTGACCGGGCTTTTCACTCTTGCGAACTTTAACCAAGCTGCCGGGCATTAATTCATGTTCAGTAAACCATCCAGATAAGCCTGAAATGTAATTGTTTTTCCTGACAACCCATCCGCTATAAGTTTTTTGAGTGTGTTCATCCAGGAATGCGAAGTTGACGCGCGGTGCTTCGTGTGCAGTGGGGAACAACCTGCGCAGAGAGTTGGACAGCGGAAGTGTTCCAGCGCGCCAATGCGGGTAGATCAAGCTGATGGATATTTCCTTGTGTTCATCATGCGGAGAATCCCAACTTTCCAGTTCATCATAAAGATTGCCTTCGAAAAGCTGCAAATATTCCTGCAAACCATCGCGCGGATAATCGCGCGGGGTGTACTTCAAATAATCCGGAATTTGCCTGACGTCCTCCGGTTCCATTTCATGAAGAAACCATAGCGTCTTGCCAGCTGGTCCAACCTCATCAAAGCGTTTATCCTCCTGAAGCGCCAAATCAAAGGAAAATTCCAACAATTTGTCATCCGCATCCGTGTCAAGTTCCACCTGCTGCATAAGCTCGGTGATGCTGAGCGGACCGCCATGAGCTTCTTCGAGAACAGCCTCAGCCAGATTTAGGTGACCCACACTGATATCTACCAGCAGCGAGCGCGGGAACCAGCAGCCGGCGATTTTTACCAGGTCGGAGTTTCCCTCAAGAGCCTCAGATAACTGATCTTTTAAAAAGCTTCCATGCTTGTTAAGGACTTCCTCGGGCACAATGTTGGGATCGTCTTGAGCGACTTCCATGGCATGGTTCAATACATGTTCGGCTACATTGCTGGCGAAGCTGAATGATTTACCAGAATCCATCTTAACCTCGATCACTTTAAGGTCGGTGAATTCTGGATTAAAACCTTCACGTATAGCGGTGACTTCACCAGGCTGCATATCGAAAACAGGAAAGACTAGTTTATCGCCAATAGAATACTGCTCATTGGGAAGATAAACAACTCCTAGCGAAGTAGTCTGTTGTTGCATAGAATCTAATTGCTGCTCGATGCGCTGTCTGATCAGAGCCGACAGCAGTTCATCGGTAGTGAGTGGCTGTGCGTTCTCCAGCAGAAAGTTATAAATAAAGTCAATATCTGATGGACTGATTTTAAAATCAAACCAGTAGGATTCATTCAATTTGACAGGTGCGATCATTGAAAAAAGATTCTTTCCTTTCAAAACGTTTTTATTATACTTGAGCTATGGATAGACGTTCTCTGTCCAATCAAAAGGATCTACCGGAATGCCATTGACCCAGATATCCCAGTGTAAGTGCGGGCCGGTAACACGTCCAGTCTCCCCGATAATGCCGATCAATTGGCCAGATTGAACCATATCACCTGGATTTGTATTAAATTCCTTCAAATGCGCATAGCCACTATAAATACCTTGCCCATGATCTATAAATATTGTATTTCCTCTAATATTTGTCTTATCGGCATAAATAATTTTCCCTGATGCTGGCGCATATACGTTCAAACTAACCAACAGGACTAAAAAATCTAGTCCACCATGATAACCACTATATTGTCCATTATTGTAAGAACGACGATTTCCAAAAAGAGACGTAAATCCAATGGTGTTATCACTGAGCGAACCCTCAACCGGAAAGCGGAAAGGACCTTCCCATAAACGGACAGGCGTGATGGGATTGATGATTTGAGCAATCTGCTGATTCTCCACTTCAATGGTCGCTAGATCTATAGTGGTTTGTTCAACGGTAAGTGTTTCATTTGCGTAATTGCCTGAATTGAGCAGCAGCATTTGTTCGGTAGTGAAAGAGGCACCATCATCAAATAAGCCACTGAGCTTAAGTGGAATCAACCCAGGCTGCGCCATGGCATGAATGCCTTGCAAGGCATAATAGAAATCGCTAGAATCATCATGAAAAAAATTCAAACTGTAATTGCCAAGCATGCCGCTGAGATTTACGGATTGCAGACTATGCACCCGAATGACAGCAGTATGACCTTGAACCAAAGGTAGAGGCTGCAATTCGATTTTGGAGATTAAATCTGAAACAGGAGAATGAAATACCTGCTGGCTGTCAGAAAAGTAAAAGAGCGATTCACCGGGGACTGCGTAACTCAAACCGCTGATCTGATTGATTTGGCTAAGATACCAAGGATTCAGGTTATTCGACAGCGCAGCTTCTAAAAAGGATTCTTGAGATTTCAAAACTATGGAATTGTTCAGCTGCTTTTCGGCATCTTCTTCAGGCAGAATGAGGTTTGAGCCTATATAGAGTTCAGCCGGGCTGGTGACATCATTGAGCATCATGAAGTTTTCCAAACTCAAATGGTATTGACGTAAAAGCGAAGCGAGGGACTCGCCGAATTCGACCGGTCGGGTGTTAAGGATACCTCTGATACCCTCGATACCTGGGATGATCAGCTGTGTGCCTGCTGATATCAAATTTGAATCTACAATTTGATTTGCGGTAATCAGATCATTTACGGATATTCCAAACTTATTTGCAATCTCGGTGAGATTTTCTCCAGGTTGAACAATATAAACCGGAACATTGGGATCTGCTTGTGCATGAATTGTTTTTATTGATGACAATAAAAACATTAAAGCTATAATAATGCTGATGAGTTTTTTTGACATGCACGCGATCGTAATAATTATTGCTTGATGAAAATTAACCAAATAAGTTTACCATAATGGCAAATATGAAAATAACCACTTGGAATATCAACGGCATTCGCGCGGCGATGGGGAAAAATATTTTGGAGTGGATCAAAGAAAACCAAGCAGATGTTGTCTGTCTGCAAGAAATCAAAGCTAAACACGACCAAATAAACGTGCAGCAAATTGAAGACAGCGGATACCAATGTCTCTGCAATCCAGCTGAGCGTCCCGGATACAGCGGGACAGCTAACTTATTCATAAAACAACCACTAAAAATTACTTTAGGAATGAATAACGAACAGTTCGATGATGAGGGTAGAGTGATCCGATTTTCCTATGCGGATTTTGAATTGTTTAACATATATTTTCCTAATGGCGGAGAGCAAAACAAGCGTGTGCCTTATAAATTGGATTTCTATGCTGCCTTGTTGGGTTTATGTGGTCGTTTACAAAAGGAAAAAAAACAAATCATCATTACCGGGGATTTCAATACCGCACATAAGGAAATTGACCTGAAGAATCCAAAAGAAAATGAAAAAAATACAGGATTTCTACCGGAAGAGCGGGCATGGATTGATCGATACCTGGAGCATGGATTCATAGATGCATTTAGGGTTTTATACCCTGGGGAGGTGCAATATACCTGGTGGACGTATCGATTTAGCGCGCGCCAGAAAAATATCGGCTGGCGTCTGGATTATTACCTTGTGACTGATGGAATTATGCCACGTGTGAGGGATGTGATAATTCATTCGGATGTGATGGGATCAGATCACTGCCCGGTATCGTTAATCTTGAATGATGAAACGGGAGAAAGGGAAATAAATTGAAAAATCGGATCATCATTGTAGATGACCATGAAATTGTACGCATTGGCATGCGCAGTCTACTTGAACAATATCCACAATACGAAGTGATTGCAGAAGCTGGAAATGCCAAAGATGCAATCAATCAGGTGGAGGCATATCACCCGGAAATAGTACTGATGGATATCCGTCTACCCGGAAAATCAGGCATAGAAGCTTGTGAAGAGATACGACGCATTTCTCCTGACACGAAAGTCATCATGCTGACTTCCTATGCTGAAGACGAAATGCTTTTCTCTGCAATTAAGGCAGGAGCATCAGGATATGTGCTAAAACAGATCGACTCTGATGGCCTAATCAAATCTCTGGAGGCAGTAGCGCGCGGAGAGGCATCGCTAGATCCTGCCGTTACCCAAAGGGTATTCCAAGAAGTGCGCAAGGCAGTAAAAGATGAAGAAGCAGCTTCCTTCGTTAGTCTCAGCCAGCAGGAAAAAATGGTCTTAAAATTGGTTTCAGAGGGTAAAACCAATCGCGAAATTGCCCAAACATTATACCTGGGGGAGGGAACAGTCCGCAACTATGTCAGCAGCATTCTTTCGAAATTGGGAGTTAGCAACCGTGCGGAAGCAGCTGCTTATGCTGTTGAACATAACTTAAAGGATTACTTATAAAAAGATAGCATTAGAATCCCAAAATTCTCCAGAGCTTAGGGCCGAATATTATCAAACCGATAACAACTGAACAAGACGCGCTGGCTAGAACTGCAGCGGCGCTGATGTCTTTGGCACGCTTGGCTAGATCATGTTTCTCAGGACTTGCCAAATCAACTACAGACTCCATAGCGGTATTGAATAGTTCAGATACGACCACAATCGTTATGATCAATAGAAGGATGCCCAATTCAATCAGGTTGATCTGCAATATAAAACTGCACAGAATGACGATCAGGCCGATGAGTAGATGCAGCCGCAAATTCCTTTCTGTCTGAAGTGCAGCTCTAAAACCCGCAAAAGCATTGCCGAAGGCAGAACGAAAACCTTTGTTATGATTTCTTTTAGCGCTGCTCATTTTAGTTCAACGAGATGAATAATCTTTTCTTGTAAAGTCAGCATCATGGCTGCATCCCGCTCCTCTTCATGATCATACCCCGCTAAGTGCAGGATGCCATGCACAATCAGCAGGCATAACTCCCATTGTGGACTGTGACCCATTTCTTTGGCCTGATCGTATATTTTCTTTCCGGATAGAACGATGTCACCCAGATATCGTCGGTTAGTTTCTGGATCGAAGTTGTTATATAAAAAAGAGAGAACGTCAGTGGTGGAATCAATATGCCGATATTGTCTGTTCAATCCTTGAATCTCAGCATCGGTTTCAATAACAACGCTTAGTTCGCAAAGAGGAATTCCCAGATAATCCAAGGTTTTTTCTGCTATCAGACGAACAAGCGTTTCGGAGAAATCATGCAAGTATTCTGGAGTAGTTTGAAAATGGATCAGGGCTGCCAAAGCTAAACCTCTGTTTCAGGTAATGTCTGCGCTTCTTCTTCAAATTCAGGATATTTGATTCGTTGGTGGTAGCTGTTCTGGAAAGTTTTTGTGAAAGATTGTCCGATCAACCGCAGATCATTTAATGTAAGGTCGGTATGCGAGAGATATCCACGATCCAGATACGTTTTGATGGCTTTCTCAACTATCTCTTGAATTTCAATAACAGTCTTTGGGGATTCAGCACGAATGCGCGCCTCGCAGCCATCTGCTAGCATTAACAAAGCGGTTTCTTTAGAAGAAGGATTTGGACCAGGATATCTGAATAAATTCGCATCGACTTTGTCTGCATCTCCGCTTTTTACGATCGCTTGGTTATACTGGTAACGCGTCAGGGTAGTGGCGTGATGTTCGCAGATGAAGGATTGGATCTGAGGTGGCAAGCGGTATTCCTGCGCTAGCTTCAAACCATCTTCGACATGCTTGATAATTGTTGAAGATGAAATAACGGGATCCAGTTGGTCGTGAGTATTGATTTGGTTGGTGGGCTGGTTTTCAATAAAAAAAAGGGGATTCTTCAATTTGCCGACATCATGATACAAAGCTCCCACACGCGTAAGCAGTGCGTCGCAATTGATCAATTTAGCGGCTTGCTCAGCCAGGTTAGAGACCTGCAAGCTATGCTGGTAAGTTCCTGGCGCTTTTAATAATAATTCCTGTAGTAATGGATGGTCGGGGCGTGCTAAATCCATCAATTGTAAAGCAGTGGTTTTTCCAGTTAAAAAGGATAAAAGATATTGAAAGATCAAAGTTAGACTGATGGAGCCGAAACCGTTGACAAAGGAGGCACCAATGAGCGTGCCTGCTCCTGTGAAATCTAAAAATGAGTTTAGCAAACGATAAGATATGATGAGCGCGCTACCGCTCAGCGCAATGATCAAACCTGCTAAAAAAAAGATGGTTATGCGCCTTCCACGACCAAGTACAAAAATTGCTAACAAAGTGGGAATGAAATAAAAAATTGCTAAATCAACCGAATTTGGTTCATTATAGGCAGTCAGGATGCACAAGGATATTGAAAAAACAAGACCAGTTTCATAATCATATAAACTGGAAATTGTCAGACCAAATGCGGCGATTGGAAAAAGATACGGCAAAATGGTATGGTTCGGAATGATCAATTTTGCTGAAAACAAGAATATCAGGAAGAGAATGATGATAACCGATAAATCCTGAATCTTTTTACCCGAGGTTTGGCGAATACGCCGGATATACAAACCATTGAATGCAATCATCACTGAAGTTAGCAAACCAGCGGAAAAATAATCGATCAATCGGTTCCTGGGTTGGGTATATCCCAATTCTTGCAGCGCTTCCCAAGATAAAGAATCGATAACGTCTCCACTATTGATGATGGTTTCACCAGCAGAATAATTTTTTATTACCGGTTCAACCTCAGCACGGGCTTTTTCAATAGCTGCCGCGGTATTTTCATGGCTGAAAAGACTTGTGGCTACAATCAATTGAGAGACAATTTCATCAATTATGGCAGTATCTTCTTCTCTAAAATCGAAACTGATCTGCGTGGATAGATTTCTTTGGATCACTCCAATTTGATCTTCGCGAATTGAACTTCGCATTACTTTTTCCAATAAATCCAGACATTCCTCCTGAATGGCAATCCACTGTTCCTCATCCAATTCAAGCAGTATTACTGCATGGGTTTTTGAAATTGATAAATCAGAAATATTTTGCAGATCTGAGATTTGTTGGTCGGTAGATGCATAAGGATCTGCTCTAACAGCGCTGATATAGTTCAAAATCAAACGTAACTTCTCAACCTGTTTGCGGGTAATGGATGGATCGGTTGCAAGATAGATGGGCTGTACAGACTTTTCAGCTTCTAAACGAGCATTTTCTGTGAGTATCTCACTTTGATAATTGAAAGAGCGTGGTGCATGGATATCCTGGAAAGCGACATCGCCAATATTTAACTGAGATGTGGCTTGGCGGAGCGAAATCGGTAGAACCAAAATGAGAAATATTGCCAGCGCCAGCACCGCCAACGATGCAAAATTTAACAGCTTGCTCTGCTTGAAATAATTATCTATCCTTTGAGAAAGCATGGAGATATCTATAGAGGATTCAGCATTTCCTTGATCAATTTGCTAATGCGGTCATTCGAAGCTCTTCCAGCAGCTTGTTCGATGGCAATTTTCATCACTTTGCCCATCTCCTTGATACTTACCGCTCCAGTATCTTTGATTACATCTTTCACCAGCTGGAGCAATTCAGCATCTGAGAGTTCCATAGGTAAAAAGCCTTTTATGTAGTCAATTTCATTATTTATAGGTGTGATCATTTCAAGCCGCCCGGCTTTTTTTGCTTCTAGGATGGTTTCTTCCTTGGTTTTAATTTCTTTTTGAAGAATTGCGAAGACAGCGAGATCATCTAGTGCTTTGCCTGCTTCAACCTCTGCCAATTTTATGGAAGATAATGCCAATCTTAAGGCATTACGCCGCATTTCATCCTTTTCCCGCATAGATTGCTTAAGAGCATCCTCAAGCGTACTTTTAACGCCCATTTTTCCTCACTGATATGTGTGAAACATGATTAAGTCTGTTCTAATTCTATCAGTAGTTTGAAAGATGTGAGTGCTACTTCCACCATTTTTTTGTCCGGTTCGCGAGTGGTTAATCGCTGCAGCAAAAGATTTGGTGTTGTGATGAAACGGACGAATGGATTTTCAAGATGATTGCCCAACCAGCGTATCACCTCATAGGAAATCATGGAAAGAAAAGGTATCAGCATAATTCTGGAGATAACTCTGATTCCCAATGGCATCGGTCCAAGCAATGAAAAAATAAGTATGGATAAAACAACCAGCGTCAGCAGGAAAGAGGTTCCACAACGCGGATGCGCCAATGGATATTTCATGACATTCTCAACCGTCATATCTATTCCATCCTCAAAAGCATTAATGGTTTTGTGTTCAGCACCATGATAAGCAAACACACGCGCAATATCGCCTGATTTACCTACAAGCCAAATATATCCAATCAACATCAATAACCGAAGAATTCCCTCTGCAATATTCATTGTGAAAGAATCAAGGGCAAATAGGCGGTTAATCAGTTCAGCCATTACTGTGGGTAAGATGAAGAACAATCCGACTGCAAGTGAAATTGATACGATCAGAGTAAAGATTAGGGTTGCTCCCTCAATTTTTTCCTCTTCCTAGTTTGCAGGTTAGCCGATAATGTGATGTATTTCATCCCAAGAGCCATTGAATCCCACAAAATCACCAAACCTCTGAAAAATGGCAAGCGGGCTAATCGGCTGGTATAGATCCCGGTCAATTTTTCATGCTGATTGACAATACTACCATCCGGTTTTCGCATAGCTGCAACAACATAGTGTCGACCGCGCATTAGCACGCCTTCGATCAAGGCTTGTCCGCCATAGTGAGGCATTTTTGATTCTGCCATGATTATTTACCACATTCCATAGCAATGCGATAGAAAAAGTCAATCACTGTTTCTATACCGCGTTCAAAAAGATCTAGATTAAAGCGTTCGTTGGGGCTGTGCACACGGTCTCCAGGTAAGCTAAAACCGCTCAGGACACTTTCAATGCCTAGAATGCTTTGAAAATAAGAGACGATCGGAATGCTGCCGCCTTCTCGTTTGAAAACCGGCTTCTTCCCCCATATTTTTTCAAGTGACTGTGACAAGCAGCGAGTGGCATAAAAATCCATTTCTGTAATGCAGGCTGGATCGCTTGCCAATTGTTTTAAATCCCAGCTGATCTGCTGGGGCGCATTCACCCTAAGGTACTGGTTCAGCTGATGCATAACATTGGCTGGAGTTTGGTGCGGGACTAGCCGCATGGAAAGTTTGGCCGAAGCTTTTGCGGGGATTACTGTTTTTGGACCTTTACCTGTATAACCTCCCCAAATCCCATTGACGTCTAGGGTGGGTCGCGCACCAATACGTTCGACGTTACTATACCCGGCTTCTCCAAATATTTCTTTTGCGCCTGTTTGCTCAATGTAATAACTATCGGGATTCTCAAGTTCATTTAAAGCCGCCCTTTCAGATTCATCTAAGGGTAAAACATCCTCATAGAAGCCGGGCAATTGGATGCGGCCAGAATTATCTTTCATGCCCGCAATCATTTTGCAGAGAGCGTGGATCGGATTCAAAACAACGCCCCCAAACATTCCCGAATGAAGATCATGCGCAGGACCTGTAACGGAAATTTCGAAATAAGCCAATCCGCGTAAACCATAGACAATAGTTGGTCTATCACGTGCGATCATTCCTGCATCAAGGTTTAATACAAAATCACTTTTAAACAAATCTTTGTTTTTTTCAAGCAATGGGCGAATACTAGGCGAGCCGATTTCCTCTTCACCCTCAAAAAAGAATTTCAAGTTTACAGGCATTGGATCAAATGAGAGTATTGATTGAATGGCTGCGAGCGTGACCATGATTTGCCCTTTCATATCAGAGGATCCTCTGGCGTAAAGCACATTATCTTTAATGATTGGTTTAAAAGGATCTTGGTCCCATTCATCTATTGGATCAGGAGGTTGTACGTCATAATGTCCATAAATCAAAATTGTGGGTTTTCCAGGTCCAGCTTGATTCATTTGGCCGTATACAACTGGATACCGACTGGTTTTTAACAGTTTTGTATCCGTTGCGCCAAGTGAAAGCAAATAATCCAAAAGCCAATCGGCGCCTTTTTCCAATTCTGATGTGTATTTCGCATCAGAAGAAATTGTCATAATTCGCAAAAAATCATTCAGTGATTGGATGAAATCATTCTGGTGACTTTTAGAATACGCCACTGCTTTTTGGATTTTATTTTCCATTTTAGATTTCCTTTCAACGATTAAAAGTAGTATATTGTAATGCAAACATCGCCGATCTATTAATTGCCTATGCTAAAATCTTAATACGAACGCCTAAGGAATAGATCATGATTATTAAAAATGCAAACATCATAACGATGGGTGAACCGAATAAGATCATTGAGAATGGGGTAGTTGTCATTGGGGCAGATGGGAAAATTAAATCTATTTCGAAAGACAAAAAAGAAATCCTTGAGTTATCCAACGATAAGCATGTATTGGATGCAGGCGGACAATACCTGCTTCCAGGTGGAATTTGCGCACACACGCATTTTTATGGAGCTTTTTCACGCGGCATGTATATACCTGGTGATGCTCCGGATGCATTTCCTAGCATTTTAGAGAAGTTATGGTGGAAGTTGGATAAATCGTTGGATCGAGATGCAAATTATTTTTCTGCCTTAGTTTGTTTAATCGACGCTATCCGTAATGGAACAACATGTTTAATAGACCATCATGCTTCTCCTAATTCAATTGCAGGCAGCTTAGATGTCTTAGCAAAGACAGTAACGCATGCTGGTCTTAGAGCTTCTCTCTGTTATGAAGTCACGGATCGTGATGGTAAAAAGAAATCAGACGAAGGAATTGAAGAAAATGTCCGTTTTATTGAAGAAGTAAAGGAAGGCAAATTCAACCAAAAAATCAGTGCAATGTTTGGATTGCATGCCAGCTTGACCTTGGATGAGGAAACGCTACAAAAAGTAAAAAGGACATGCCCAGAAGGCTGGGGGTTTCATATACATGCTGCAGAACATATTGTGGATGAGTATGACAGCATAAAGAAGAGCGGTATGCGCGTAATTGAAAGGTTGCATCATCATGGAATTTTAGGCAAGAGGAGCATTGTCGCTCATGGGGTTTTTATTGATGTAAGTGAAATTAATTTATTGGCAGAATCTGCGACTTGGTTGACCCATCAACCCCGATCAAACATGAACAATGCAGTGGGTTTACCGAATGTCGAGTCTATGCTCAATGCTGGTGTCAAAGTTTGCTTAGGAAATGATGGATTTTCCAATTCCATGTGGGAGGAGTGGAAAGCTGCCTATTTAGCGCATAAATTAGATAATCGAGATCCGCGCCGCATGCCAGCGGATAAAATTTACCAAATGGCAGTGATCAACAATCGTGAAATGGCCAAACAGATTTTTAAGGGTTTAGAGATTGGAGAAATAAAAGAAGGAACACCTGCCGACCTAATCCTAGTAGATTACCAACCTTTTACTGAAATGAATGAAGCCAATTTCCCATGGCACGTGATTTTTGGTTTTCAGGACGTCATGGTGACGACTACCATTGTAGATGGAAAAATTCTCATGCATGATAGACAAATCAAGAGTCTAGATGAGAAAGAGATTGTTAAAGAAGCGAAGCGAATATCAAAGACAGTTTGGGAAAGATATCATGGATCATTTTAAACATAGACGGAGGAATTTTGACTGATAAAACAACAAATCAAGCTGATTACACAGATGAGAAAAAAGAGACCATTGCCATAATTGGTGGTACTGGCAAGGAAGGTAAAGGATTAGCATATCGCTGGGTGAAAGCAGGTTTCTCAGTAATAATCGGATCACGTCAAATCGAAAAGGCAGAACAGGCAGTCCAGGAATTGAAGGAGAAACTGAATACTCAGGAGGCAGGTCATTTATCAGGGGATGAGAACAGCCAGGCAGTAAAGAGTGCTGAGATTGCTGTACTTACCGTTCCATATCAATTTCACCAAGAAATTTTATACGCATTAAAAGATAGCTTGCAGAGAAAGTGTTTGGTTGATGTAACTGTGCCACTGATGCCGCCTAAAGTATCAACTGTGCAAATACCTCCTGAAGGTAGCGCAGCACTGCAAGCGCAAAGAATATTAGGCGAAGGGGTTTCAGTTATATCCGCATTTCAGAATATTTCATTTGAATTATTGCTTTCTGATAAAGATATTGAATGCGACGTGCTTGTTTGTGGAAAAGATCTACAAAGCCGGCAAATAGGCTTGAAATTAGTCAAAGCTGCTGGATTGCAGGGCTGGGATGCAGGACCTTTGGAGAATTCAATTGTTGCTGAAGGATTTACATCGATATTGATCCGCATTAATAAGCAAGCAGGCACGCATTCCGCAGGTATAAAAATCACAGGGGTACCCAGAGAAATACACTAAGGCAAAATGGATCTAAAACTCTGTCAAATCCATTTCATGCCTCTCATCAAGGCAGGCGATAATATTGCCCAAATTATCCATACTGCCCTTGAAAAGCAAAAGATTCAACTGGCGGATGACGACATCCTGGTGATCACTTCTAAAATTATTTCAAAAGCAGAAAATCGTTTTATTGATCTTAACGATGTTCAGCCATCAAAAAAGGCGATTGAATTGGCCGGTATTTGTAAAAAGGATGCCCGCTTAGTGGAAATTATATTATCTGAAAGCAAATCCATCATCCGGTGTGTAAAAAATACCTTAATAGTAGAACATCGCCTCGGTTTCATATGTGCCAATGCAGGCGTGGATCATTCGAATATTGGTAATATCGGCATAGGATCAAAAACATACCTTTTGCTTCCAAAAAACCCAGATGCTTCTGCAAAAATAATCCAAGAACATTTCCGCACTAAAAGAAATGTAAATATTGGTGTGATGATCATTGATTCTTATGGCAGGGCTTGGAGAAAAGGTGTTGTTGGTTTAATGATTGGCACTGCAGGAGTGCCGGCATTAGTCGATATGCGAGGTCGACAAGATATATTTGGGTCAAAATTGCGCATAACCCAAATTGCAGCTGCGGATGAGCTTGCCGCCTCGGCATCCCTCGTGATGGGACAAGCAAATGAACAGATCCCGGTTGTCCATGTGCGTGGATTTCCATACGAACTACAGAACTCGAAATTTTCCGAAATACTTAGACCGAAACGAAAGGATCTATTCCGATAACATGAAAATCGCTGCATTAGCTGGTGGGGTTGGGGGTGCTAAGCTAGCACAAGGAATTTCTCAAATTTTAGAAAAAGAAGAATTCACCGTTATTGTGAACAGCGGTGATGATTTTTTTCATTATGGTTTATACATATGTCCGGATTTTGATACGGTTTGTTACACCCTGGCAGGTTTTGCCAATCAAACAACCGGTTGGGGGATTCAGAAAGATACTTTCATAACTTATGAAGCATTACAGCAATATGGATTTCCAGATTGGTTTATATTAGGGGATAAAGATTTAGCGACGCATTTGGAACGGACTCGTCTGTTGAGTGAAGGGAAGACGCTAACAGAGATCGCATTACATCTAAAAGAAATTTGGCAGCTGCGACACTCAGTTCTTCCAATGACAAATTCCCAAATGCCTACTTTTATTGACACGATTGAATTAGGATTGATCCCCTTTCAAGAATATTTTGTTAAACATCACTTCCGACCCAGAGTGAAAAAAATAATTTTCAAGAATAGCGAGAATTCCTCTGCCACTCCTCAGGTTTTATCAGCCCTCAAGGAGGCACAAGCAGTGATCATATGCCCTTCAAATCCTTTTGTGAGCATTGATCCAATTCTTTCACTACCCGGTATTGTGGAGATGCTAAAAAACAAATTTGTCATATCTGTTTCGCCGCTCATTGCCGGAAAAGCAGTAAAAGGTCCATTGGATAAAATGTGCAATGAAATGGGATTTGATGCCAATCCAGTCTCAATTGCAAACCACTATTCGAAAATATTAACCGCAATGTTCATAGACCATCAGGATGAAAGTTACGAAATGTCCTTGAAGCAATCAGGTATAATCGTTCAGGTAACGAATATTTTGATGCCTGATATAAGCCATCGAATACGATTGGCTGAGGAAATCATAAAGTTATTGGAAACAACAGATAAATAAAGAACATGTCGCTCTGGGCGATCATTCCAATAAAACCTCTTCGCCGTGGCAAATCACGCTTAGCTACGGTGTTATCTGAAGAAGAACGCAAACGACTAAACCAAAATCTTTTAATCAAAACTATCACATGCCTGAAAGAAATTAGAGAAATTGATCAAATACTAGTGGTCAGCTACGATCCAAATGCCTTATCTCTCAGTAGAGACTTCGGAGTGAGAACGATTCAAGAGGGACATCACACGAATATCAACAGCGCCTTGAGAAAAGGCACAATGGCGGCCTTGGCATTTAAAGCTTCTTCCATCTTGATTCTTCCTGCAGATCTACCCAACATTGACTACCAAGCTGTAATGGGATTGATCTTAAAAATGGACAAACCACCCGAAATCATCATTACGCCCGATCGTAAATTAAATGGGACCAATGCTTTGCTTATGCAACCGGTTGGAATTTTGGATTATGATTTTGGCCAATGGTCTTTTCGCAAACATATCGAACAAGCTGAAAGAAAAAAAATTCATGTTGAAATATATAATAATGATAAGCTTGCTTTTGATTTGGACGAACCGGAAGATTGGTTGTCCTTGAAGGATCAGAAAAATTCAAAATTTGATTTATCGCTTATGAAAACCGGGTAATTTGGAGGAATGGGATGAAAGAACGAGTTGCTTTATATTTGCAGGATGCGCATGACTTGCGGGATGGGCTCGACTATGTGCGTTACGCAGAAAAGATGGGGTTTGAAGCCGTTTGGCAGGCTGAAAGCCGTTTGGTGAGGGATGCCATCGTGCCAATGGCTGCTTATGCAGCTGTGACAGAGAGGATCAAAGTTGGTTCAGGGGTAATCAATAATTGGACTCGCAATATTGGATTATTGGCGTCGACATTTCTTACGCTGGATGATCTTGCTCCTGATCGCATCATATGTGGGATTGGCGCATGGTGGGATCCTCTAGCAAAAAATGTGGGTATTCAACGCAATAAACCTCTGACTGCAATGAAGGAAACAGTAACCGTATTGAAAAGGCTATTGGCAATGGAACAAGTTACGTTCCACGGGGAGTTTATTCATGTAGAAGGGATAGAATTAGATGTTGTGCATGGAAAAAAAGAACCACGCCACGTTCCTGTTTTCATTGGTGCAACCGGGGATAACATGATGGAAATGGCCGGCGAAATATCAGATGGCGTGGTCTTGAATTATTGCGTTCCGCCGGAATACAATCACAAAGCCCTTGAGCTTTTAAGTAAAGGCGCAAAAAAGGCTGGAAAAACATTGGATGATATTGATCGCCCGCAATTGGTAGTCTGTTCGGTTGATCAAGATCATGACAAAGCCATTGATACAACACGTGAGCTATTGACCCAATACCTTGCACAACAACCGCATATTGCCAAAGCATCGGGCGTTTCAAAAGAAGTGGTAGAAAAAATACAAGCCATATTAGGATGGCCGGCAACACATGAACAGATTCAAAAAGCAAAGAATCTTGTCCCTGAAGAGCTTATTCACCATATAACCGCTTCTGGAACACCCACTGAAGCGAGAACGAAGGTGAAAGAGTATATCAAGAATGGCTGCACATGTCCCATACTGTATCCGGTCGGTGGAGATGTGCATCTTTTAATCGATACGTTCTCTCAAAATCAATAAAGTAAACGCCGAAGAATGAGACTACCAACATATGTAATTGGACATGTAAATCCGGACATGGATTCCATTGCGGCTGCAATTGGATATACCTGGCTTATAAAAGAACGGGATTCAACTGATGTGCTGGCAGCGCGTTCAGGAGTAATCAATCAACAAACCGCATGGGTATTAACTTTTTTAAACTTAGATATTCCATTATTGTTATCAGATGCCTCACCACGTTTTGAAGTTGTCGCGCGCAGATTTGACACGGCTTTACGATCTCAGCCATTGAGTGAAGCATGGTCTATTGCAAGCCGGACTGGAGGAGTTGCACCAATCCTCAATGATGACGAGACACCTTTTGGCATGATAACGGGCAACAGTCTGTTTGGCTTTATCAATCAAATCGCTGGACCCGATCCGCAAAAAATTGATGCAACAATACGGGATATATTAGTACTTCCATGCGAACAAGCTGCAGATACGAGCATTGAGAAATTTAATAAAAATACAAGAATCAGAGATTTAATTAAGAAAGCTTTACGGGAGGAAGATAACGAATTCTGGATTGTTGATGATCAGGACAAATATTTTGGAATAGCAAGACAGCGTGACTTGTTAAACCCACCCAGAATCAAACTGATTTTGGTTGATCACAATGAAACCCAGCAATCAATTGCCTCTTTAGAAGAGGCAGAGTTGATCGAAATACTTGACCATCACCGTTTAGGAAATCCCCCGACCAACAGCCCGATCAAGTTCACAGTTGAACCAGTCGGAAGCACATCAACTCTGGTTACCGAAAGGATCATTGAGGCGGGATTAGCTCCGCCAGCGGAAATAGCCGCTCTTTTAATGGCAGGAATTATTTCAGACACGCTAAATTTAATTTCTCCAACAACTACCCCCAGAGATCATGAGGCTTTAAAAAGATTGAGCAGATGGGCTTTCTCGTCAGCCTCAAAGATAAATTCTGAGACAATCGCGACATTCGCGGAGAAGATCTTGGCCGCCGGTTCCGGATTAGGCACTCGCCCGCCTAATGAAATTGTAAATGGAGATATCAAGACTTATGTGGCTGGAAACCAGAAATTCTCAATTTCACAGGTGGAAGTTACCGATCTATATGAACTGGACGAGCATCTTGATAAATTGAAAGAAGCATTAAAGATTTTCCGTGAAAGCAAGGGGTTGGATTTTTCATTGATAATGGTTACAGATGTGGTTAGAGGATCCAGCCGCTTGCTTTTAGAGAATCCTCCCGCAATTCTTAAAGATCTGCCTTATCGCCATGACCAAGACGGAACGCTTATTGGAGGGGATTTAGTCTCTAGAAAGAAACAGTTAGTACCAGCAATATTAAGTCTATTGGAAGGATAAGTGGACCAAAATGATTGGAAGCATGTGGGAAAAATATTATACTGTCAGCAGTGTTGAAGAAGTTCTAGAGCTACTTGACCAAGCAGGTTCTACAGCGAAAATCATCGCAGGTGGCACCGATCTGGTGTTGGAATTAAAGAAAAACATGCATTCAAAAATCGCTGCACTGGTGGATATAAATAGAATTGCGAATATGGATTTCGTGTACGAAGAAGATGGAATCATCTACATTGGGCCAAATGTAACGCATAATAAATGCATCGTCATTGATATTTTAATCGATCAGGCAATGCCGTTGGTAAAAGCTGCGCATTCGATCGGGGCACCGCAAATTCGAAATGTAGGCACCATTATAGGAAATATTGTAACTGCATCGCCAGCCAATGACACCATTGCACCTCTGATTGCATTGGATGCAGAATTAACAATTCGATCGATTCATGGAAAACGGATTGTTAAATTATCAGATTTTTATACCGGTGTGAGAAAGAACTGCCTGCAGCCAAATGAAATGGTTATGGATGTTCATTTCAATAAGATGGGCAAAAAACAAAAGGGGAGTTTTAATAAATACTTATTAAGACAAACGCATGCCATATCCGTCGCGAATGCTGCAGCCATATTGACTTTTGAGGGCGAAATAATTACTGAAGCGCGTATAGCGCTTGGAGCTGTTGCGCCAACGATTGTACGGGCTTCCAAGGCAGAAGCTTACCTGATTGGCAAAAAATTAAACCAGGAATCTATAGAACAAGCAGCAATTTTGTCCGGGCAAAGCGCAAAACCGATTACCGATGTGCGTGCATCGGAAAATTACCGTAATCATATTGTTCCTGTCCTGGTTGAACAAGTGCTGCAAGAAATCAATACCGATAAATGGCAAGATTTTCCTCAACAACCAATACTTCTATGGGGTAAAAAGCATGAATTTATTAAACCCATTTTGGAAACTATAGTTCATGACCAAGAGACACCAATTCGTACAACGATCAATGGCAGGGATTACACGGTATGGAATGGACAAAAGAATACACTTGCGAACTTGATTCGTGAAGAAGCGCACCTTACGGGAACAAAAATCGGATGCGGTGAGGGAGAATGTGGTGCTTGTACGGTGTACATGAATGGTTTGCCGGTATTCAGCTGCCTCATTCCTGCACCACGTGCGCATCAATGCGAAATCTCTACGATTGAAGGTGTAGCAGAAAATAATCACTTGCATCCTGTTCAACAAGCTTTCATTGCTGAGGGAGCAGTGCAGTGCGGTTTTTGCACACCCGGGTTTGTGATGTCAGCAATTAAACTTCTAGAAGAAATACCAATGCCCAATGAAGAAGAAATAAAACAAGGACTGGCTGGTAATATTTGCCGCTGTACGGGATACTACAGCATAATTTCTGCAGTGGAAAAAGCAGCCCAGATGATGCAATCAAAGGGCAAAACCGGAGGTTCTGCATGAGCGAAAGTCTGGTTGGTAAATCAATCCCAAGAATTGACGTAAAAGAAAAAGTAACCGGTCAGGCTCGCTATCCGGCAGATTTTTCTAAACCCGATCAAGCTTTTATGAAGGTCGTATTTGCAGAAAAAGTCCATGCAATTGTTAAGAACATAGATATCTCGAACGCCGCAAAAATGCCTGGTGTGATAATGGTGCTTATCGCAAAAGATGTCCCCTGTAATGAGTATGGTTTGATGAAGAAGGATCAGCCAGTTCTTTGCGGACCAGGTTCTGGTATTAACTATGCGGATCGAGTACGTTTTGTAGGCGATCAGGTAGCGCTGGTCATCGCAGAAAATGAAGAAATTGCAGAAAAAGCAGCTGAATTAATATCTATCACATACGAAGACCTGCCAATTATCAATGATCCGGATGTTGCGCTGAAGGATGATTCAGTTTTATTGCATCCGCAGCTCGATACCAATGAATTATGCCAATTCCGCATTAGATACGGAAATATCGAAAAGGGATTTGAACAATCTTATGCGATTATTGAGAGTGACTATGAGACACCCGTTCAGGAACATGCGTATTTGCAGCCTGAAGCCGGATTGGCATATATTGACGAAGAAGATCGCATAACCGTCATTGTAGCCGGTCAATGGGCACATGAAGATCGCGAGCAAATTGCCCATGCACTCAATCTACCTGAAGAGAAGATTCGCGTAATCTACCCAGCCATTGGAGGTGCATTTGGCGGACGAGAGGATATGTCGGTGCAGATCGTCTTGGCATTGGCAGTATATAAACTTCACGAAGCAGGCATCAATCGACCTGTAAAAACGGAATGGAGCAGACGCGAATCCATCATCGGTCATCATAAGAGGCATGCCTACAAAATTCATACAAAATGGGGAGCAGCTAAAGATGGCAAGATCAAAGTGGTGGAAGCTCAGATCGTTGCAGACGCAGGGGCATACATGTATACCTCAAACAAAGTGCTTGCCAACGCTACCCTGATGATTGCTGGCCCATATTATGTTCCCAATGCCAGCATCGATTCAAAAGCGGTGGCTACAAACAATATACCTGGGGGTGCATTTCGAGGGTTTGGGGGACCGCAAGCGTGTTTTGCTGCAGAAATGCAGATGAATAAATTAGCAGAAGCATTAGATATCGATCCAGTTGAGTTTAGAATGATGAATTCAATCAAGGAAGGACAAGAGACAATTGTGCGGTCGCCCTTGCCAGCAGGAATCAGTATTGATCATGTCATCCAAGAGTGCGCGAAAGCTGCTGGTTGGAAGAATGAAAAAGAAAAGTGGTTTGCTCCACAAAAACAGAAAAATAGCGCCAATCAGAATATTTTGAAAGGCTTGGGTTTTGCTGCTGGATTTAAAAATGTTGGTTTTTCCTTTGGCGCTCCTGAAAGTTGCTGGGCGGGGATAAAAATCATCGGGCAGGAAAAAATTGAAAGAATTATATTAAGGCACGCGGGCGCAGATGTTGGACAAGGTGCACATTCGATTTTCGTCCAGCTTGCTGCTGATTTGTTCGAGGTATCTTTAGACCAAGTGGAATTAATCGCAACAGATACCTCTGTAACTTCAAGTTCGGGCAGCGCTTCGGCTTCGAGAATGACGTTTATGGCAGGTAATGCAATCATTGGAGCTGCACAGATCGCAAAAGAAAAATGGAAGAACGAAGAGAGACCCGTGGAAGTTGAGTACACCTATCGCCCTCCAGCAACGACTCCTTTTGATCCGCGAGATGGATCCTGCATAGCCAATTTCTGTTATGGATACGCGGCAGATGCTGTGGAAGTGAGCGTCAACATTAATACGGGAAAAGTATTGGTTGAAAAAATATTTTGCGCAGATGATGTCGGGAAAGCAATTAACCCCCAGCAAGTAAAAGGGCAAATTGAGGGAGCGCTTGTGCAGGGAGTTGGATATGCATTGCTGGAAAATTTTGTACAAGAAAACGGTTTGGTGAAAACTGATAGTCTCTCAACTTACTTGATACCAACCATCATGGATATTCCTGAGAAAATTGATACAATCATTCTTGAAGACAAGAATCCGATTGGACCTCTTGGAGCAATCGGAGTGGGGGAGATGCCTTTTCTGCCGTTTGCACCAGCAGTACTGTCTGCCATCCATGATGCTACGGGACATTGGTTTAACAAATTTCCTTTGAATGAAGAGAGAGTGTTAGAAGGTTTGAGTGCAGATAAGAAAAACTGAGATCGCTGCTATCATCATGGCCGCCGGTGAATCGCGGAGGATGAATACCCCTAAACAATTGCTTAATTGGGAAGGGATATCATTAATAGAACACATTCTCGCGATTGTGCGATCCTCAAAGATAGAGTCTATTATTGTTGTGCTAGGCAGCAATGCTGATTTGGTGAGACCTGTGCTAGGGAGCTATCAAGATGTCACGGTCATCATCAATCATGATTGGCAAAAGGGTTTGGGAAGTTCAATCCAAAAAGGAATTGATTCCCTCCCAAACAACATACAAGGTGTGATGATAGTCTTATCAGATCAGCCATTCATAAATTCAGACTTGATTGACTTAATGATTGATCATTTTAATGAATCATCTGCTCCAATCATTGCGCCAAGAGTGAATGGAATACAAAGCAATCCTGTCTTATTTAGAGGTGATATGTTTGCCGATCTAAAAAGAATTGAGGGGGATCGTGGAGCAAAACAATTGTTAGCCCAATATCCTGTGGAGTGGATTGAATGGCGGGATGAAAAGTTGGTTATTGATATTGACTCACAAGAGGATTATCAGAAAGCTATTTCCTCCCTTCATGTTTAATTAAGTGGTATCGTTTGATTCTCCACATAAAAGAAGGTTCAGTTGCCGCAGAGCAACTTCTTCATATTGGAAGGGTACATAGATTTCCACTTCGCCTAATGGAACTGTTGTAAAGCCATAAGCCTTTCCAATGCTTTCTTCAAAATCGTATACAGGAATCCCAAAAGATTCGAGATAATTTTTTATTAATTGTGAATCCAGGTATCCTTCTGCTTTCCAAACTAGACGTAAATTTTTACTTTTCATTGATTTTTATCCTTATTCAACTTATTTTCTAAACGTCGTTTGCGGAGAAGAATCGGCCCCTTTTCTTCATCGAGTGCATGTTTGAGTTTTAAGATGAAAAGTGCCTTGTCTGTCCAAAATAAGGCTTTTCTATAATCCTTATATCGGTGTTCGTGATATTTTGCCAGTTCAATGCAGGAGGTTAAATCATCTTTGTCCGCTGCTTGTTTAAAGCTGGCCATGGATTCTTCCCATCGTTTTTGTTTTTTTAATGAAAAAGCATAATTCTTAGATGCCTGCCTTTGGATATCTCCTGGCAAACCTTTTTTGAACCCTGTTTGAAAAAAGACATCCGATTGTTCCCATAAGCCCAATCTAGAAAACAAGCTGCCAATGGCAATGCTATCGCGGCTGTCCAGTGCTTCTACGGGAAGATTTTGTGCCAATATATCATTCATATAGAATAGGATCGCTGCTAAGGAAAGTACGTCCATTTCATTATGATAGAAAACTCCCTTCATGGGTTGAGCGTCCCCAGATTCTAAATAATCATAATATAGTTGAGGCACAAGCCAGCCTGGTATTTCATCATTGCTGCGATGAAAGTTAAGGATTTCTTTTTCAATGTCCGCCAGTTTTCTTGATTCGAGTCTCATCTTCCAAATATTGCGAGCAGCATGCAACAAGTCCAAATGTTTACAATCATTCAGTCGGTTGGGCAATCTATTGAGAATGAAACGATTTTTCAACATTGGAATGTCAAAAGCCTTTCCGTTGTAACTGATAAAAATGCTGGAAGGCGAGAGGTTTTTTTCAAAGAAACACAGAAAAGCTTTTTCATCAACTGGATGATCTAAGAAGAATTGCGTTATGGATAGACCATCACTATTCAGTTGTGCAATTCCGATTAAAAATACAAAAGTACCAGTCCCCGTGCTCAGGCTGGAAGTCTCCGTGTCAATAAATATCAAATCGGAGGAATTTATTTTTTTTTCATTATTAAGCAATATTGAAATACAATCAAGATCCTTGCCTGATTCAATCACAACCCGCCCGTGCATATGCCCATAAGGACAACTTTTCTTTACAATAAATACACGCCCTTCTGTAAGCTCAATCCAGCTGCCATCTACAATTTGCTCCAATTTTATTTTTTGGGCAGTCTTTTTCGTCAGGTTGTTAGCCTTTTCGATCTTCAAGCCCATGCTTTGAAGTTTTGCCAATAAATCATTCATTTTGATATCAATATAAATGTTGGATCAATTCTAATGCTGCTTCTTTGCCGCCAATACCGTTTTCGCCAGCTGGCCCAATGCAAGCCGGGCAGCCCTCTTTACATTACTTGCTCAATCTTATTGAACAATTCAGTTGATAAACCAACCCCACCGGGGTACTGGTCGTAAATACAAACCAAGGGAAATTTCTGGTTATAACGGGAAATTGGATCAACAAAATAACCTATATCGTGCTGATCGCACATTAGGAAGAAGGGTGATATGTGTGAGAACAAAAAGGCAAAACCGGCAAGGCCGCTGCGCATTTTCAGGTTTTGTTCTGCAGCTTTGTGGCAGTGGGAACAGAGGGTGATCAGATTATTCGCTTGATTGGCATCTTGTTTGCTAGTAAACCTGCGGAATGGAATCTTGTGATGGATATGTAAATCTTTAGGAGAAAAGACATTTCCGCATACCTGGCAGCGAAATTGATCTCTTTCCAGGATTGACTTTCTAATGGTTCTCCAGCTTGCCCCATAATCATTTACGTCTTTGTCCCACTTATTCTGTTCTCGCAATTGGGTGATCATTTCTTTAGAAAACATCAGGGTTACGCCTAAAGTTAATAATTCGTTTTCAGGCATCTCTAATTTATATTGGTTAAGGATTTCATGGGAATGCCAATCAATTTTATTAAAACTGGTTACGGTTTGTATCACCCTAACTTCGCATAAGTCTATTGAGAAATTTTGAAAAGAATTTTGTCTTTTGGAGTCAAGAATTTCTACTTGTGTTGTATTTATCGCTTCGGTGAAATATGCACCATCATGTTTTTCAAGTCTGGCTTCAAATTTTTCAAAATCTAGTTCTTTTACAAAATAGTTTTCCCCGTTGTGAAAATAAATTGCGCCAGGATGGACGGTTCTGGCAGCATTTTGAAAATCCACTTCACCGATAAGTTTACAGCAATCCTTCTGATCAAGCAAAAGACTGATAGATTGACCACTAATGTTTCTTAAAGAAACGCTTTGACTGGGATATTGTTCTGACAGCCAATAGTAATAATTCGATCTGTGAGTAGCCTGGGAGAGTTGTACCAATGCATCCAAAAAAGGCTTGATGACTGAAGAAGTAAGGTTGCCGAAATTGTCATCATCATTAAATGGAAGCTCAAATAGTGCGCAACGCAAATGATTGAGCAATAAGAGTTCGTTATCTGGATCGAGCAAGGCATTTTCGGGATTGGAGCCTTGAACGAATTCCGGATGGCGAATGACGTATTGATCGATTGGAGAAGAGGACGCAATTAATATCGAAAGGGAAGAGCGCTGCCTTCGCCCGGCTCTACCTGACTGCTGTATGAAACTGGCGATTGAACCGGGATAACCCATCAGTACAACCGCATCCACACCTCCCATATCAATACCCAATTCAAGGGCATTGGTAGAAATGACAGTGGAAATGCGGCCGTTTCGCAAACCCGATTCAACCAAGCGTCGCTCGCGGGCGAGATAACCGCTGCGATAGCCATGTAACTCTTGTGGTTTGTCACCTGAAAGAATTGACTGTAATTGCTTTAAAGTAAACTCAACTGTTTTTCTGGACCGTGCAAAGAAAATGGTTTGAATAGAGTGCTGTAATACTAATTGTGCAATGTCAATGCCTTGATCGATCAAACTTCGCCGCAATCCTAACTCCGCATTGATTATCGGAGGATTGAG
>ENA-ORXD01001108-ORXD01001108.1-sediment-metagenome-genome-assembly--contig:-NODE-1108-length-25230-cov-5.671729_pt1 | contig 25230 bp, 24 predicted proteins | sample MGYA00237862_ERZ511471 | MGnify/ENA metagenome assembly ERZ511471
CACGCCAGCTTGAGGGGCTGGTGCCGGTTTTCGGCGTGCAAGTTCGAGTCTTGTTCCGGGCACACCGCATTTTTTAAAGCAAAAGTTCTTCATCGCTTTCGGATGCCTCAATCAAACGAAAGTGTACTTAATGCCCAGATGGTGAAATTGGTAGACACGCCAGCTTGAGGGGCTGGTGCCGGTTTTCGGCGTGCAAGTTCGAGTCTTGTTCTGGGCACTACACCTGATAGAAAAAAGCACTCATACCTTAGGGTTTGGGTGCTTTTTGTTTTTGCATAAAATTTTCCAGTGAGTCATATTTTACCATTTGTGTTGGAATGGTAAGGGACAAAATATGAAGTAAGGAATACCCGGCGTGCAGGTCTTCAATGATGACAAAAAACAATTCCCGGTATTGAAGTATACGGCCATAACACTCACAATAATTTAGAGGAACCGGATTGATTCTTCCCACCATTCTCCACATCGCCATCAGGCAATAAGTATGTGGTCTCGTCAAAGTTGCCCTGGCAGAAGGATTACTGTGACTTGTTCTTATTGATCACCATTAACGAAATATTCCCGGAATTGAAGTGTATGTAGTTAACGACCAGATGATTCGTGGATATCTGATTTCAGGTAGCGGGGTTGTGTATCTCTTCTGGGCTATTTCAAGAAAGCTCATCGCTACAAATTTCAATGGAATGATAATGGAAATAAGAGTGATTGTATTGGAATAGAGTCTGGTTGAATATAAACTGCATGTTTCGCGAATGGCGAAAACTTTCCTGTTTAATTCATTTCTCCACCTATTGAAAACATTTGTACTCCCTGTATTTGTCTTTTTATTGAGAATTTAGCCGGCCGGTTATTCTTTTAAAAAACCTAATTATCGATGAAAGGAAAAAACATATATCTAAGCCTGTTATTTGGACTGTTATTCGCTTCGTGTTCTTCTACACAGTATCAAAAGTTGAATGATGGAATTGTGCTAAACTTGCAACCGAAGGGTAAAACAGCAACCCACAAAGTTCGTTTGCAGGTTCTGGGAGACGAGTTGATTCACGTTTCAGCTACTCCGGATAAAGATTTCCCAAAGGATTCAAGTCTGATTATTGTTCCCGGCTTAAAGACCGTCTCATTTACGGTGGATGACCAGGGAGATTCACTCCGGTTAAGCACTGCGAAGTTAAATGTCATGATTTCCAAAGCGGACGGTGGAATCAAATTTAAGGATAAAGAGGGCAAGCTTATTTTGGCCGAAAAGAAGGGGGGAGGAAGGACCTTTACCCCGATTGATGTAGATGGAACAAAGGGCTACACCATCCGGCAACTGTTTGATTCGCCGGCTGACGAAGCATTTTACGGCCTGGGCCAACATCAGTCGGACGAGTTTAATTACAAAGGGAAAAGCGAGCAACTGTTTCAGTACAATACAAAAGTCTCGGTACCTTTTATCGTATCCAATAAAGACTATGGATTGTTATGGGACAGCTATTCATTGAGCCGGTTTGGTGACAGTCGCGCTTACAGGCAACTGAACAGGGCTTTCAAGTTATACGATGAAAATGGAAAACCCGGTGGTTTGACCGGAACCTATGTTTCGCTGACCAAAGCCAGGCCAAACCTGGTACGTACCGAAGATTCTCTCTACTTCGAGGATATTAAAACGGTGAAGAATTTGCCGGAGAATTTCCCTTTAAAAAGTGCCCATGTAACCTATTCAGGGGAAATTGAAGCACCACATAGCGGAACATACCGCCTTATATTGTATTATGCCGGGTATGTGAAAGTATACGTGGATAACAAGTTGGTGGTGCCGGAGCGTTGGCGTACCGCTTGGAACCCCAATAGTTACAAATTCACAGTAAAACTGGAAGAAGGTAAGCGCGTTCCAATTCGTATCGACTGGAAACCTGACGGTGATAAGTCGTATTGCGGGTTACAGGTGGAAACCCCGCTGCCAAAGGATGAACAAAACAGCCAGGTTTGGTGGAGTGAAATGAATAAGGAAATGGATTACTATTTTGTATATGGCAAATCTATGGACGAAGTTATCAAAGGATACCGCACATTGACCGGAAAGTCGCAAATTATGCCGAAGTGGGCCATGGGGTTCTGGCAAAGTCGCGAACGGTATAAAACCCAAAATCAAATACTCAGTACCCTGAAGGAATTCAGGACACTTAAATTTCCGATTGACAACATCGTACTTGACTGGTTTTACTGGCCGGAAACCAAATGGGGAAGTCACCAATTTGATAAGAGCCGTTTCCCGGACCCGAAAGCGATGGTCGACTCCATCCATGCTATGCATGCTCATATGATGATCTCGGTATGGCCGAAGTTTTATGTAACAACCAAACATTTCAAGGAATTCGAAAAGCATGGTTGGATGTACATGCAGGCTGTAAAAGATAGTATTCGTGACTGGGTTGGTCCCGGTTATGTGGGTTCGTTTTATGATGCTTATTCGGCCGGAGCCCGGAAATTGTTCTGGAAACAGATGTACGAGAATCTGTACCCGCTGGGGATTGATGCCTGGTGGATGGATGCCAGCGAACCCAATATCGAGGATTGTACAGATATGAAATACCGGAAAGAGTTGTGCGGCCCGACGGCTTTGGGACCTTCCACTGAGTATTTTAATGCGTATGCTTTGATGAACGCGGAAGCGATTTATAACGGACAAAGAGGAGTAGCTCCCAACAAACGTGTTTTCCTGTTAACCCGTTCGGGTTTTGCCGGATTACAACATTACTCCACGGCCACCTGGAGTGGTGATATTGCCACGCGCTGGGAGGATATGAAAGCACAGATTGCAGCCGGAATGAATTTCTCCATCAGTGGTATTCCCTATTGGACTATGGACATTGGTGGTTTCTGCGTCGAAGACCGGTATGTCAAAGGTCAGATGGTGTACAACCAAACAGGCAAAGTAGATGCTGATTACAAAGAATGGAGGGAGTTGAATACCCGTTGGTACCAGTTTGGCGCTTTTGCTCCTTTATACCGGGCTCACGGGCAATATCCTTATCGCGAACCCTGGAACATCGCTCCTGAAGGTACTCCTACCTACAATTCCATTTTATATTACACCCAATTGCGTTATCGGTTGATGCCATACATCTATACCATGGCCGGAATGACCTGGTTCGATGATTATACTATCATGCGACCTTTGGTTATGGACTTCCCGGATGACAAAGGAGTTGAGAATGTGGGTGACCAGTATATGTTTGGCCCGGCTTTTATGGTCTGTCCTGTTTATACTTACCAGGCACGCAGTCGCAAGGTTTATTTCCCCAAAGGCACCAATTGGTACAATTTCTATACGGGAAAAATGATTCAGGGCGGGCAGTCTTTAACCGTGGATGCTCCTTACGAACGAATGCCATTGTTTGTACACGAGGGGTCTATCATTCCGGTCGGACCTGCACTTCAATACAGCAATGAGAAGCTGCCGAAAAAGATTGTCCTGTATGTCTATCGTGGGCAGGATGGTCATTTTACGCTTTACGAAGATGAAGGTGTAAATTACGATTATGAGAAAGGCGCCTATTCGAACATTCCTTTCAGCTACAACGAGGCCAAAGAAACATTGACCATTGGAGAACGGAAAGGTCAGTTTAAGGGGATGCTGAAGGAGCGGACATTCGTTATTGTCCCGGTAGGTAAAGAAAACCCAAAAGCCTTTGTCCCCGATGCGAAGGGAATAGAAGTAAAATACGACGGACACCCGGAAACGATTCAACTGTGACAAAAGTCCAGACGTTAACGCAAATGGTATCTTTATCATCATCGGTATCGATGTGTAAATGATACATCAGAAAATAAAATCTTTACAGAATGAAGAAATTGATAGGGTTGAGTGTTATCGGATTCCTGGTGGTTATGTCTTCATGTACCAAAAAATTAACCCGGGTAGTCTGTGTAGGCGATAGCATTACGGAAGGTTATGGACTGGCGGTTCAAAGTAAAACAGGGTATCCGGTGGTACTCGACAGCATTCTTGGTCCCGGATATACGGTATTGAATTCTGGGCGAAGTGCTACTACTTTGCAGAAGAAGGGAGACTTCCCTTACTGGATTTGCAAGGAGTTTTCAAATGATTTTGTTTTTAATCCCAACATCATCGTTATCATGCTGGGAACAAATGACACGAAACCCTATAACTGGAACGCCAGTCGTTACGAAAAGGATTACCAGGCTTTAATCGATACGTTTAGAACGATACCGACCCATCCACAGATCTATTTATGTCTGCCGGTTCCCGTGTTTAAAACCAAATGGGGAATTAACGATTCAACCGTCGTGAACGGAGTGATTCCCATTGTTAAAAAGCTGGCGAAAGCCAACCGTTTGCCGGTGATTGACCTTTACCATGACATGTTGGATCAGGGGGCAAACTTCATAGATAGCATTCATCCGAACGAACGTGGAGCCAAAGTGATGGCTGGATTTATTGCGAAGGAGATTGAAAGGTAAATACGCATAGAATGAAACAAACACTGCTGTTACTGATTTGTCTCATGGTGGGCATTGGTAACCTGTCTGCTCAAAGCAAAGTAATCGCTCTATGGAATGGCAACGTTCCCGGCTCGATCCCAAATCCGGATTTCAAACAGACGGTTGATTCTGCGAACAATTGGATCAAAATGAGGTTTGTGACAGACCCGGTACTTGATATGTACCCTGCACCAGCAGAGAAAGCAACAGGAACGGCAGTGGTTATTTGTCCCGGGGGCGGTTATTGGGGCCTCGCCATTGATCACGAAGGGAAAAAGGTAGCCGAATGGTTGAATAGCCTGGGAGTAACGGCTTTCGTGTTGAAATATCGCCTGCCAGACAGTTCCATTATGGTCGATAAGTCGATTGGTCCGATGCAGGACGGACAAAGAGCCCTTCGAATTGTCCGTCGTCATGCCAGGGAATGGAACATTGACCCGGATAAAATCGGTATCATGGGATTTTCGGCTGGAGGACATCTGGCATCTACTCTTTCTACTCATTTCAATGAAAAGGTGTACCAACCCATTGACTCGATCAGCGCCCGGCCCGATTTCTCGCTGCTGATTTATCCCGTTATTTCCATGGATTCGACCATAACCCATATGGGATCGCGTGAAAATTTACTGGGCAAACATCCGACTCCGGAATTGGTGAAACATTTTTCAAACGAGTTACAGGTCAACCGTGACACTCCACCGGCTTTCCTGGTTCATTCGATGGATGATCATACGGTCCCTGTGCAGAATAGCATGGACTATGCACTGGCACTTCGAAAATTCGATATTCCCTGCGAACTGCATATCTACGAAAGTGGCGGGCATGGATATGGTTTGGGACGGTCGAACGATACGGAATCGACATGGCCCCAGGCTTGCCGGAAATGGATGGAGGCGAGAGGCTTTTTAAACGGGAAATAGGCAGGTTTCATCCTTCTTTTCTTTATTGAGTGAGAGTTAAAATCAGGTTAACACGACACAGAAAACCGAAGACAGGTTATTCAATATATCATACCCGTTCTTATTATTCATTGGTGTTTTGCGTGTAAAATGTATTGTTGATTGTTGCATTCTTTTACCTCCTTTTAGTTTCGAATTCGACGAAACAGAAGAAATTGTTAAAGAATGACAACAGCTGTTTACAAAAATCGGTGAAATCAGATAATAAAATAACTTTGTGAGCCATCCGACGCTATGCAGGTACACTGTTGTAGCAAACTGAGAAATATACTGCAATACGAATAAAAAACAGACATCATGAAGTTGAAGTACGGAATGAATCCTTACCAGGATTATGCGGAAGTTATTGACCAGTCAAACTCACTAAGCTTATTGAACGGAAATCCAAGTGTCATCAATGTATTGGATGCTTTGAATTCATGGCAATTGGTTAAAGAAGTCAGCCAGACATTGCATGTTGAATGCAGTACTTCTTTCAAACATGTAACGCCTTCCGGGGTGGCAATCTATAAGGAGTTAAGTGAAAACGAGAAAGAAGCTTACCTGGTCAAGAAGCCTTTATCTCATCTGGCGGCAGCTTACGCCCGGGCAAGAGGAACAGACCGGTTAGCTTCATTTGGCGATTTTATTGCGGTAAGTCATTGTGTTGATAGAGAAACGGCCCTTTTGATCAAATCAGAAGTTTCGGATGGACTTATCGCCCCGGAATTCACGGATGAAGCGCTGGAGATCTTGCGTTCGAAGAAAAAAGGTGGTTATGTGATCTTCCAGATAGATAAAAACTTTGAGCCCGGAGAAATTGAATCACGGGAAGTCTTTGGAATAACCATCAAACAAAAGCGGAATAATCTAAAAATCACCGACGAGCAACTTTCCAATATCGTAACCGAAAATAAAGTTATCCCGTCGGATATTCTGACCGATTTGAAACTGGGAATGCTTACGTTGAAATATACCCAGTCAAATTCGATTTGTGTTGTTTCGAATGGTCATGTCATCGGTATCGGTTCCGGACAGCAGTCCAGGATTCTGTGTTCCAACCTGGCATTAACGAAAGCCAACGTTTGGTACCAAAAGAGCAAAATTGATTATTCGTTTTTAAATCAATTTGAAAACCAGAAGCGGACAGAACTGGACCAACTGATTGAACTGGAGAGACAAGAGCGATTTGGAGATAAAATCGTATTAAACGAATTACCAAATACCTGCTTGCTTTCCGATGGATTCTTCCCGCAAAAAGATAATATTGAGTTGGCTCACCAATATGGAATCAAATACATTGCAACACCCATGGGTTCCATCCGGGATGAGGAAATCATTGAGACGGCCAATAAATATGGAATAACCATTATCAATATAGGTGTAAGATTATTTCATCATTAATGGTTGGAGAACCATAAGGCTGGTTATAAAAAAAACAGTGAGTTAACTGGCAGCGACGGGGTGCATTTAATGATGTTAACCCCGTTTTTATTTTTCCAACCACTGCAGGCCATGTCCCGGGCCTTGTCCTTGCCTACATCAGTGCCAAGGTAAAAGCCCGGTATGGAATTAATCCTGTTAAATACCCTATTTAACACAACTCTTTTGTTGTTCCGCTGTTATCAAGAACAAGTATAAATAACCGAGACCAATTTCTTCGCCACTCTTAATAGCCCCCTAACTTTAAGGACTTTCTTAATAACAGTAACAATTAAAAACAGAGCTATGACAACAAGAAAGATTTTTATTTCGTTAGTGACGGTTTCATTGGGCTTCTTTTTTTCGGTAAATGTTGCGAAAGCCCAGGTGGTTAGTAAGACAAAAATGGCAGGAAAGGTCTCTGTGACGATGAAGGTTTTACCGGCTGAAACGTATGAAGGTGCCAGTGCCGAAATGCAATGGGATGGTGGTGCCAGTGCGGTATTGATGAATAGTGCATCAAAGCCCAATCACCATCTTGTCGCATTTTTAAAAGAAGGGGGAAAACCCGTTGAAAAAGCTTCGGTTTTGATTAGCTACCGCGAGCTTTCTCCTAAAAAAGGTAATTGGATCACATTACCTGTATGTCGTATGCATGTCGCTGGTAAAGGATTAGATACCACGCATTTTGGCAATAATCTGTGGCTGGCAAAGGGTGAATATGAAGCCCGTGTAACGGTCAATAAAAATCCGCCGGTGCTATTCAGTTTTGAGATGACAAAATAAAGCGGGATTCTAATGCATTCGAGCCGGGGAAATAATAGAGAATCCGGCTCAATGCTTTCCCCTTCACTGCCGCACGAATTCTTTCGAGTGGTTACTAAAGCTAAATTTCCACGCGATGGAATCGCGCGATAGCAATTGGTTAGTACAAATCAAGCATTCGCATATAAGAAAAAATAAGCGCACTACATTTACAACTACGTTGGCGGTCATTGTAAAAAAGATAGTAACAACCATAGACAACAATAAAAATAGAACCATATGAGAAAAATAATTTCCTTTATGCACATATCGCTCGACGGTTTTGTTGCAGGACCGAACGGAGAAATGGACTGGATTAAAGTAGATGAAGAAATTTTTGATTATGTTGGTAAGCGTATATGCGAAGGTGACACTGCATTATATGGACGGGTAACTTATCAGATGATGGAAAATTACTGGCCTACCGCAGGAGACAAGCCGACAGCGACCAGGCACGACATTGAACATTCAAAGTGGTATAAAAAAGTTCATAAAGTTGTTTTATCAAAAACAATGAAAGACGTAGGTTTGACTAACACAGAAATTATTAGTAACAACCTTTCGGAAAGAATAAATGAAATAAAACAATCCCGCGACGGGGGTAGTAAAGAGATCTTGCTTTTTGGTAGCCCGACAGCAACACATTCACTTATCCAACAAAACTTAATTGACGGCTACTGGCTATTTGTTAATCCGATTATTCTTGGACAAGGCATTCCATTGTTTGTTGGCATCAAAGACAAAATAAAACTAAAACTATTGCCGACTACCCGACAATTTACCAGCGGGGTAACTGAATTGAATTACGCTGTTGACAGACAATAACAACGAACCGCTAACAAGGTATATAGGTAATGGTGGAGATTATAGTAAATTTCAAGGTTTGTAGCTCACATCAAATTGATTACGGTTTGAAAATTAATAGCTCTGAAGTCAGTCACCACTCATAAACTAAATGTTGGCAAACATTAAAAAGAGGAAAATGAATGATAAAAAGAAATTACCACTAATCAAGAGAATCGGCATGAACATATCAGACAAAATGAAAATACTGTCGCTAGCCCACATTAAGGTTAATTAAAAACACAGTCCCTGACAAATTGTATATAGCAGGCGGGACGACCGCCCATATAGAAATAACCAACAGCGACAAGCTAAGAGGACTAACAACTGAAACTTCACGACCTTTTAAACAAAGCAAATTCGGCCTTTTGAACAAAGTCGCCTCCCTTTTCTCCCGATACCTTTGTTTCATCACAACAATTAAAATTTTGAAACAATGGAACACAACAACTATCAGGGAGCGTTGCAAAAAGCATTAGGTAGTGGCTTTAATGCACAATCGACAACAAACGAAGTTATCAAAGGTATTAACCTCGAAGGAAAAACGGCCGTTGTTACAGGAGGCAATACAGGTATCGGATTGGAAACAACCAAAACACTGGCATCGGCAGGAGCTGTAGTGATTGTCCCGGCAAGAGATATTGAAAAGGCTAAACGTAATCTGCAAGACATTCCCCATGTCGAGATTGAGCCGATGGATCTAATGGATCCGGAATCAATCGATGCATTTGCCAAAAAGCTTCTAAACTCGGGAAAACCACTTCATTTGCTCATCAACAATGCCGGAATTATGTGGGTTCCCTTACGCCGGGATAACCGGGGTATCGAATCTCAACTGGCGACCAACTACCTGGCACAGTTTCAACTTACGGCACGACTTTGGCCGGCATTGAAAAAAGCCAATGGAGCCAGGGTCATTAACGTTTCTTCCCAGGGACATCAGTTTTCTCCCTTCAACTTTGAGGATCCTAATTTTCTGCAACGGGAATACGAAACACTTGCAGCTTACGGGCAATCAAAAACCGCTGTCAACCTGTTCTCTCTCGAATTGGATAATCGTGCAAAAGCTTTCGACGTAAGGTCTTATTCCCTGCATCCGGGTTCTATACACGGGACGGAACTAGGAAGAGAGGCTTCTTTGGAACTTTTTCAGAAAATGGGATTTTATGATGAAGAAGGAAACATGAAACCGGAAGTTGTAGCCTCCTTAAAAACAATTCCCCAGGGAGCTGCTACAACAGTATGGGCAGCTACAAGTCTGTTGCTTAATAACCATGGCGGTGTTTACTGCGAAGATACTGACGTTGCAGAAATACACCACGGGCAGACCTTTTCGGCCGGAGTAAAAACCTACTCGTTGGATGAAGCCAATGCAAAACGATTGTGGAAATTGAGCGAAGAAATGACCGGAATACCGTTCAGTGTTGATTGATAGTGGTCAGTCTATACAAATAAAGTTGTATGATTCTTTCTATTTTTGTATTGCTGATTTCTTTCATAAAGGCTATTAAAAAGCAAATCAATGGAGTATAAAGCAAAATATATCACCGAAGATATCAAGTTGTCCTCTTATGAGGATAACTTTTTTAAGTCAGATATTATGTTTGACCATCACATGCTTGTCTGGTTCATTTCAGGAGAAACGAAAATTGTGCAATTGGATGCCACCTATCATTTTAAAACCGGGGACATATTTTTAATTCCAAGGAATCAACTGGCTACAATAATCAACTATCCCAAGAATGGACAGCCCCATAAAACGGTTGTCATGCATCTCTCGACGGCAAGATTAAGGGAATTTTATTCCAAACTAAATATCAATCCTGTTCCTTCTGCTTCACCCCAGATACTGTGTTATAACAATCATCCGCTATTGCAAAGTTGCTTATCTTCTTTGGTACCCTATTTTGAAATGAATGATATATCGGAAGAGATTGCTTCACTAAAGATAACGGAGGCCATCACTATTCTCAGAAGCATTGATAAAAAGATCGACAATGTTTTGGCAAATTTTGAGGAACCCGGTAAAGTTGATATCATCAGTTTTATGGAGAAGAACTTTATTTTTAATCTTCCACTGGAAAAGTTCGGTTACCTGACAGGCCGAAGCTTAACTACGTTTAAAAGGGACTTCAGGAAAGCATTTAGCACTACACCCCAAAGATGGCTCACCCATAAACGGCTTGAACTGGCACATTATCGTTTAACGCAAAATAAGTCGAAACCGATAGACGTATGTTATGAAGTAGGGTTTGAAAATCTGTCTCACTTTTCATTTGCTTTTAAGAAACAGTTTGGTTATTCACCAACACAATTGTTAAAATAAATGCCTGTCGCCAACCACTCTCCTTTATTTGTTCTTCCTGTTTTTACTTTATCCATCCCAACCCAACCCAAACCAAACCAAACCTCAAAAGGTATCTTCCCAGTGCTATTGCGGGTTGGAACAAACACCTTTCCACCACGATATAAGAAAAATAAACGCACTGCATTTACAACTACGTTGTGCATAATTATATTTTGATATGGGATCTCATCTAAATAAACCTGACCGCTCGATTTATTTTAGCGTTATATGCACGTTATTCGGTTGGGCTTAGGGGATGCAAATCTTACGATGGTTGGACTAAATACGCTTTGGCATTCTCCTAAACGTTTTGAGTAAATCGATAATCTGAACCTATGAGAGGCTTCATACCCGATTATTCACGCTCATGTACTTTGTCTTTTTTAATTGATGAGATTACTTTTTCTTTGTTTCATCAATGCATAAATTCAACAACATAGCGAACAACAAGATCATTTCCCTTTACTGGAAATGCCAACTTCTGGGATGGGGAACAGTTTCCACATATTGGGCTTACACCGTATACACCAGGGACCATTATGGAGTATTCTTCACATTCCTGAATTATGTGCTTGATATTGCCATTGGTGTCTTACTCACCCACCTCTACAGACACATCGCCAAAAAATATAAATGGAGTGCGCTTAGTCTTGGCAGTTTAGCCGCCAGGGTTATTCCTTCGGTAATTCTATTGTCAGTTGCATACATGGAGCTTGTAGATCTCAAATGGCATTTTTACTGGGTTTTTGTAGAAAACAAAGATTACACCCTGTGGTATTCTTTAAGTTATTGGAACCCTGTTTTTATAACAGGTCTACGTTTAATGGCCATCTGGATTCTGGCGTATCATCTATATCATTACCATCAGAATAAACTGGAAACGGCCAAACAAAATGCTGAGCTTTTGGTCATCGCGAAACAGGCTCAACTCGATAATCTGGCAACACAACTCAATCCTCATTTTTTGTTCAATTCCCTGAACTCTATAAAATCGTTGATCATTGAGAATCCTAAGATTGCCAGAAGAGCTGTGGATTTACTGTCCGACATTTTGCGCACCTCACTTTATGAAAAAGACACTCCGTTTATCACAATTAAAGAAGAGCTCGAACTGGTGAAAGATTATGTAGACCTTGAAAAGATTAGGTTCGAAGAGCGTTTAAATATGTCAATAGAAATGGATAGCGAACTGGAAAACTACCTTATTCTGCCATTAAGTATTCAGCTTTTGGTAGAGAACGGTATAAAGCATGGCATTGATAAACGAATTAACGGAGGTGATATTAAGCTAACCATAAAGAAAACAACAGAAACCATTGAAATCATCGTCCGGAATCCCGGCAAAATTGCCGGCAACAATGCGGAAGCAGGCATCGGAATTCAGAATTTGACAAAAAGATTGCAACTGCATTACGATGGAGAAGCAAGTTTCGAACTGCAAAATATAGATAACGACCTGGTGAGGGCTACTTTAATCATACCAATCCGAAAAAAATGAGCACCTATACGACAATCATCATAGATGATGAACGGCTGGCAAGGGAAGAAGTGAAAAGAGCCCTGTCAAACTACCCTGAATACATTGTAGTTGGGGAAGCTTCAAATGCTTATGATGCCGCCAATCTGATAGAAAAGGACCATCCGGATCTGATATTTCTGGACATTCACATGCCTGAAAAATCAGGATTCGATTTGCTGGAAGAACTTACAGTGGTACCAAAAGTAGTATTCACAACGGCATACGATCAATACGCTGTAAAGGCTTTTGAAGTAAATGCGTTGGATTATTTGGTTAAGCCATTGAGAGACGAGCGATTTGCTGTCACCATTGAAAAGATTCAGACAGAGTTCTCAAAAATTGAAGCAAGAAAAAATCCTTTGCCGATGCACTATAAGATATTTATAAAGGATGGTGAGCAGTGCTTTTTCGTTCCCTTAAAGGACATTCGGCTTATCCAGTCGATGGATAACTATGCACGCTTCTTTTTTGGGAATAATAAGGCAATGATTAAACGATCGCTCAACCTGATTGAGGAAAAGCTGGACCCGAATGTATTCTTTAGGATTAATCGCAGCCAGATTGTGAATACGGAATACATCGAACGAATAACTCCCGGCTTTAAGAACAAACTGAATATGGAATTGACTACCGGAGAAACGCTGGAGGTGTCCAGCCGTCAATCAGCCCGGTTCAAAAACTGGAATAGTTTATAAACATACCCGGTCTGTTTGCAGACTGAACAAAAAAAAAGCAGTACAAAATAATAACAACAGGTCCGGACTGATACCTATTGACCGGATATCAACACATAACAACCATATTAGATGAAAAACTTACTGATCTTATTGATTTTAGCAACCTTTAGCATAACGCTTAAAGGCCAGTCAATACAATTTGAAAAGGCAGCATCATCAGACACGATAGCTTTGGCAAAGGAAATGCAAAATCTGGCCAAGGATTATTTGCAGCAAAGCCAAATCAAAGGCCAGAACATCGCGCCAAACGACCTTTACCAGATAGAAATCCTCGCGGGTAAGTATGAGCGCGCTATCAAAACCATTCAGTCTACCAGAACAGTTGCTTCCGTTCAAAAAGATCACCCCGACAAGCTTCCTTATGAGCTGTTTGCAAAGGCAAAAATAGAGCAATCAGAGAAGCAAACCAGTTTTGAAACCGCTTACCGAAAGGTATTGTCTGATTATTTGCAGAATTGTAGTGATAAGCAGCTTTCTTCTGTCAATATCGTATTGACGACGAATGATCAGGTGGCTCATTTTACGAACCGGTTTAAGGAGAACTATGCCAAAGCTTCAGCGCCAAAGATCACCCAGGAGGAAGCTTTAACGCTGTTGCGGTCCTATTTCCTTTATCAGGTATTTCATCGCACGGAGCCTATTGTATTCGGGGAAATAAGAAGAGAACAAAACAGAAGATATCAGATCGAACAAAAGTTGATCATTTCCCCTATAGATAGCGCTCAGATTTCCGTTACAGTTGTTCGCAAAAGAGGAACCGGTCCCCTTCCTGCCATCCTGACTTTTACCATTTATGCTGATCCATCGAATATTAATCAGGCCATCATACCTGCATCGAAAGGTTACGTAGGGGTTTTAGCAACTTCCAGAGGTAAGGCCCTGAGTAATGATTCTATTGAGCCTTACAAGCATGAACACAATGATGTTTATGCCGTGATTGACTGGATTAGTAAACAGTCCTGGAATAATGGTAAAGTGGGAATGTTCGGAGGTAGTTACAATGGTTTTGCTCAGTGGGCATCCATGAAAGACAGCGTACCCCCGGCTTTAAAAACAATTGTGCCTTGCGTTTCGGCTGCTCCGGGAATTGACGTACCGATGGAGAATAATATCTTCTACAACTTTCCCTACAAGTGGATTTCCTATGTCACAGAAAATAAGTATTTGTACAATACCGATCCTCAAAGGTGGGATAACCTCCAAAACACATGGTTTAAATCTGGTACACCATATAACAAAATGGATTCCATTGATGGAACGCCCAATCCTTTATTTCACGAGTGGATCAGCCACCCCAGCTATGATCGTTACTGGCAAAGCATGATTCCCTATAAAAATGAATTTGCGCATATTAATATTCCAATACTTAGTATCACGGGTTATTATGATGACGGGCAACGAGGTGCCATGTATTACTACAATCAGCATTTAAAATACAACCTTGACGCAGTGGACTATCTGGTAATAGGCCCCTGGGATCACTGGGGTGCGCAATCAACACCCAGTGCCAATCTGCGCGGCTATCAGCTGGATAAAGCAGCGCAGATAGATATTCAGAATCAACTCATCTTTGAATGGTTCGATTACATCTTAAAGGGAAAGAAAAAGCCGGCCATCTTAAAAGACAAGGTGAACTTTGAAGTGATGGGTGCAAACAAATGGATGCATAAGCCCTCCGTTTCAGCTATGAGTAATGAATCGGATACTTTTTATTTGGACAATCATCAATCAAACGGTCATTATACCTTGCTGAGCAAGAAACCAAAAAAAGAATATCTAAAACTTGAGGTTAATTTAGCTGACAGAACAACCATGAATAATGCGGACTATTATCCCTGGCCTATTGTAACGGATAATATCAGTTTAAATGATGGTCTTGTTTTTATCAGTAAACCGTTCCAAAAGGATAAAATCATTAATGGTTCTTTTACGGGAGAATTGACAATCGAAAGTAATAAGAAAGACTTTGATTACTCCGTTAATTTATATGAACTGACTCCGGAAGGCAAGTATTTTCACCTGAGCTATTATATCGGCAGGGCCAGTTATGCCAAAAGCAGGGAAGTAAGGGAGTTCCTAACGCCCAATAAAGAGACAACCATCACTTTTGACAACACCCGGATTGTCAGTAAAAAGATGTCAAAAGGAAGTCGGCTTGTCGTGATTGTCAACGGGAATAAAAATCCATATGCCCAAGTTAATTACGGAACAGGCAAGGATGTCAGCTCTGAATCGATTAAAGACGCCAGGGACCCCTTGTTATTAAAAATTAGTTCCGACAGTAAAATAAACATTCCGATATGGAATGAAGAATAAAACCCGCAAGTTGTGCATAAAAACAAATGCCAACTACTATAATTAAAGATTAACTGAAAAAACTACCACGATGACAAAAAAAGTAATATTTCAACTAACAGTGGTGGTATTCCCCTGAATTAAAAACATATATCAAGCATGTAAATAATGATGGCTATGGTGTTTATACAAACGAATTAATTGATTACTCAAAAGCGCGGTAGAAAAAACGATGCACAACTAAGTGCTTTAACAAACACCTCATCAAAATATAAACTCCAACTTTTGAGTTCGCAATTATAATCGCGAACTTTTATGCAGAACATTGCTGTTACTTTTGCTTCAACGAAAAGCATAATTATTAAAGGAAGCAAAACCAGAATTGGTACCCTTTGCTACGGTTTAGCGAATACTTTCAAATAATAAAAAACAGAAAGATGGCACTACAAACAGGTGACTTTCAAAAGCATGACTTTAGGAAAAAAATATATTTCACCTTGTTTTTACTCGGTATTACACTATTCGCTCATTCGCAAAATGTAAACGAAAAAGAAAAAATAACAGCGCATAAAACAGACAATAAAATAAATATTGACGGCATACTAGACGAACCCGTCTGGCAAAAAGCACCCCTTACCAACCAATTGTACGATGAAAATGGCCAATACAATAACACAGAGGCTTATTTTACCTATGATGCAGATAATCTTTATGCCGGCTTTAAATGCAAGGTAAACAGCACTTCTGAATTGAATACCAAACGTCTGGATAAGGACAACCAGTTCATGTTAAATAATGATTGGGTTGCCTTTTGTGTCGATACGTATCATGATGGAATCAATGCCTATGCCTTTCTTGCCGATGCTGCCGGCAATGAATTGGATGGTTCATTAAACCCGCCCACAAGGGATTTGTCCTTTTCGTTCTCTTCAAAATGGATTTCTGCCGTAAAAAGAAATCAGGATGGCTACACGGTAGAAATGAAAATTCCGCTTGAGAACCTGCCCGTAAGATGGAACAAAGATAGTGTGACAATGGCCCTGCAAATTATCAGGAACGATAAGCAAAACAACCGGATGATTCAATGGCCGGCCACCAAGGATATAGGAAAGTTTCAAACCATCGTTCTGCATGGAATCAATCAAACCCATCCCCAAAATTTATCGGGAGTCAATCTGGAAGACAGATTGGCCTATAAAAAATCGAAAATTGATGTTACCACCTTGTTGGGTAGGTGCCAGGGAGGAGATGCTTCCGTAATGGACTATTTACTGTTCAGGAAGAGGGATATTAGCGGGGCTGAACATCCCAGGATGCTTCATTACAACAGGCAAACCGGAAGGGTTGAGCGGATGTTTGAAAATACCTCATATTTCAAAAATTTAAATACGGATATCGATTTTGAAACCTTGTTAGAAAGATCGCAGACCACAGCATTTATTGTATTGCAAAATGATACCATTCTATACGAAAACTATTTTAATGGCTTTAATAAAGATTCCATATTCACATCGTTTTCGGTTGCCAAATCATTTGTCAGTACACTAGTAGGATTGGCTATTTCGGATGGGTTGATTAAAAGCGAAGAGGATAAAATAACCGAATATCTGCCTGAGTTGATGAAAAAGGATCCGCTTTTTTCAAAAATTACCATCAAAGATTTGTTGAGTATGAGTTCAGGACTTGCCTATTCACATGATGGATTTCCTTCCGATGACGATGTTACTTATCAATCTCCTGATTTACGAAGTGCGACCTTAAATAATGTCCGAATTGAAGAACCACCGGCTGTTCACATGCACTACAATAACTACAATCTTCTATTACTGGGTATGATACTGGAACGAACGACGGGCAAGCCGGTTGCTAAATATGCAGAAGAAAAACTCTGGAAAAAAATGGGAGGTGGCAATGCCAGTTGGAGCCTCGACGAGCATGGTTTTGAGAAAATGGAAAGCGGTATCAACTGCATTGCTCAAGATTATGCACGATTCGCCTTGCTTTTGCTTAATAAAGGCAAATACAATGGTGTGCAAGTAATACCGGAAAGCTGGGTGCAAAAAGCAACGCAACCACAAGAAAGACCAAAGGGATATTACGATTATCTTTTAGCAAATAATACTTATTACAATTACCTCTGGTGGGGGAAATTTCGTGCCGGACAGGAAAATGCCAATGACTTTTTGGGAATGGGAAACAAGGGCGAATATGTGTACATCTGTCCACAGAAGAAGCTTACGATAATCAGACTGGGATTTGAATATGGTTTCACTCCCGCATCAATGTCATGGCCGGATATGTTTTATGAATTTGCAACAGAATTTAATTAAAAGGATATTTCATCCGTTTAAAATTCACTTGTCGGATGGAACTCCCTATGAATAGAAGATCCGCGTTAGCTAATCCTAATCATGCTTTTTGAGAGTAGTTTAGCATGCTAAAATTACTTCGTGAGCTCGCAAGCTCGGTTCATGTTCGTTTCATCAAAGAATAAAAACGACACCACAACGTTTGGCATAAGCAATAGCCTGCTCAAACTACGTCGCGATTTGACAGGAAAGTGCTACGTCCCGATTTATCGGGACCGCTACGCAGACAATTTACCGTTGCACATAACTGGTTTATTCTTCTTCCGAGAATGCTTCCCTGTCTCCCCAATTCCCTGCCGTGAAAAAATAATTCTCTAAGCACCGGTTGCTCATTTTCACATTAGGAAATTTCCATCCCCTGCGGCAAGGATTTTCTTCCAGTAGAAAACAGTATATAGTCAGTATTTTAAACCCTTCGAATTCGAGGGGTTTAAAAAGGAGTCCGGCCTGTGAGTTGGCGTCGCGGGGTAAATACGGTTTGGGCACCCGTCGCGATACAAACTCCAGACCTTGTCCCAACAACCGTCGGGGGTCGTTTCTTTGCGTCAAGTCAAAAGGACAGGTAAAACCACCTGCAACAGCTTTTCTAATTGCGTATATCCCATTGAATTATTTTGTTAATTTAGTTGAACTTAATAACCGTGGAAAAATTCATTTTTATCCAGGTAAAAAGAATAATCAACACACTACATTTAAAACTGCGGTTTGCTCATTTGAATGGTCGATGAAATCTGTACCCATAAGAAATATCAAAAATTCGGACCAAGATGATAGTACAGGAAAAATACTCGTCAAAAGAATTGAGGATTTGTTTCTGAGCGAAAATATGGACCAACCAGTCCATCGTCACGATTTTTATTTTGTTTTAGCTATTGAAAAAGGAGAGGGTAATCATACCATTGACTTTGTCTCTTATCATGTGCACGACTATTCTGTTTTTTTCATGCGGCCGGGACAAGTACATGAACTTCATTTGCCACAAGGATGCACCGGTTTTTATTCTAGAATTTTCAAAGGACTATTTACACTCAAAACACAAGAAGACCCGTTTATTGCTTCGTACTATCGGAAAGCAAAACCTTTATTCTCCCGGGCAGAAAAGCTTTCAACGATTCGTTCAATATTTGGCGACCATCCAGGAAGAATTAGAGTCGGAAAACGAAGAATTTCAGGATGCAGTAAAAGCCAATTTGCAACTGGCATTAATTGAGTTATATAGGTCCAGGGAAAGCAGAAGCCTTAGTCCCGATGCAAAAGAAAAATACAAGCAGGAACAGATGGACCTGTTTCTGGAGTTACTGGAAAACGATATAGCCAATTATAAACAAGTGAGTGCTTATGCAGAGATGATGCATATGACTTCCTATCAACTTAACCAGATCACTAAAACTCTGATCGGAAAAACGTGTTCCCAGGTCATTAACGAACAAATCATACTGGAGGCAAAAAGGTTACTGCTTGTCACTACTCAACCCATCAATGAAGTTGCCTGGCAGCTCGGCTATGAAGATGTTTCCTATTTCATCCGGTTTTTTAAAAAGCATACAGGATACCCACCCGAAGGATACCGTCAAAACTTCAAATAAGTACTAATCAACTTCAGTTTTGTCCTGTCATACAGCTTTTGGGCATTTGTAGTTTTGTGCCATCACATCAAAAGCTAATAGATGTATGAAATCTACACCTTTGTATAAATGGACACTGGTTAGTCTTTCGTTGACTACCCTGCTGACTTCGTTGGGAATGAGCATTGCAAATATAGCCTTACCGACCATTGCTAACGAATTTTCTTTACCGCGGTAGTACTCGCCTATTTACTGGCTATTACAGTGTTGATTGTAAACGCCGGAAAATTAGGCGATATACTTGGCCGCCGAAATGTTTTTCTGTCAGGTATTGCCCTGTTTACGGTTGCATCTTTATCATGCGGACTATCCAATTCTTTTGAAGTTCTTCTCATTTCAAGAGGAGTGCAGGGCATCGGTGCTGCTATGCTAATTGCCCTAACAATGGCTTATGCCCGGGAAGCGGTACCCGCCGCAAAAACCGGTACGGTTATGGGATTACTTGGAACCATGTCTGCCATTGGTACAATGCTGGGGCCGTCAATTGGCGGATTATTGATTTCGGCATTTGACTGGCACGCTATTTTTCTCCTTTTTCTCCCTTTAGGACTGATTGATTTCATTCTTGCCAGGCAGGTTTTGCCAATCCCCTCAGAGACGGCAAAGTTTAAGCTGTTTCAAGTTGATGTCGTTGGCACCCTTATGTTAACCATCACACTTAGTAGCTACGCGTTATCAGTGACATTGGGGAAAGGAAAATTTCAAATACAAAACATCGGTTTAATCGCTATTGCGTTTATTGGTCTTGGACTATTCATTGTGATTGAAAAGAGAGTCAAAAATCCGCTGGTGGATTTGCGTATCTTCAGAAGTAAAGAACTTAGTTCCGGTTTGGTAATGAATGCCATCGTGGGTACAGTGATGATGTCGACATTAATCGTCGGGCCTTTTTACCTGACCTATGCGCTGGGGCTTCAGGAGGCAATCGTCGGACTTGTTCTCTCTATCGGGCCATCGGTATCTTCTGTATCGGGAATACTCGCAGGGAAAGTCGTTGATAAGTTTGGCTCATCGAAGGCGGTAACCATCGGCCTGTCTATCATGACAACTGCCATCTTTGCGTTGGCTTTTCTTCCACCTTTATTGGGACTGAAAGGATATATTATGTCCATTGTTTTTTTAACGCCTGGCTATCAACTCTTTTTGGCTTCCAACAATACAAGGGTAATGTTGAATGCAGAACAAGAAAAGAGAGGCGTTATTTCCGGAATATTAAGTCTGTCACGAAACCTGGGACTCATTACAGGAGCATCGGTTATGGGGGCTGTTTTTGCCCTGGCAGCCGGGAGTCAGAAAATAGCCATGGTCCAACCAGGTGCTGTCGTCAATGCAATGAAGATAACCTACACACTGGCCGCAATGCTTGTTTTTATTTCATTCATTCTTTCATTTGCACACCATAGGATTCATTCCAAAACCATGAATATTGAATGAAATCTGATTTTAAAAGGTCTTATCCGCAGGAATGAAATGACAAGCAAAGCCTTTGCAATACAAAATCTGTCCGGGCATCCATCGCCCTGAGGGGATATGTATGTAAACCGGTCTCCCTATGTACACCTTTTTAGCTTGCTTGTGCTGGATGTGTGAAATCGGTAGCATATTTATAAGTCAGGAACGAGACGTAGTGGTTTTGTGCGGGGTTTCCGGAAAGTGGGTCGGAAAAGACAAAACGATGACGCGGGTGGAAGGATCACTTTGACTTGTCCTTTTGGTACTTTTATGACAAGATAAAAGTATAGTTGGTAAAAGGGAAAAATACGGAAATGCTTTCCAGCGTTTCCACTCTCCAGCGGTAAGGATTTTTACCCGTTTCAGCGGAAATTGTATTTATCATTGGTATCGGCTCAGGAATCAGATTTATTCTTTGGTTTTTTGAAGCCTATGGGATTGCGGGGTTTGGCTGCAAGTTTCTGCTTCATGGCCAATTGGGTTAAGGCAATGTAGATGTCATCGAACTTCTCTTCATTTTCTTCGCTGATCTCTTCCAGAGCCTTTATGCGTTCCTTAATTTCTTCCAACTCCCGGGAAAGGGATGAAGGCGAAGCCTGGAGCATATACCTCCTAATAGCGACAAAAGCTCTCATAATATTAATGTTGACCTCAATGGCTTTTTCGCTTTTTAAAACACCTGAAAGCATAGCTACTCCCTGCTCTGAAAACGCGAAAGGAGTATATCGGGTACCTCCCCAACTTGAGGTCGCAATTTGCGTCCTCAAGATTGTCCACTCATCTGCGTTCAATTCGAACATGAAATCAGATGGGAAACGGGTAATGTTCCTACGAACAGCTTCTTTCAACCTTTTTGTTTCAACTCCGTATAGTTTGGCCAAATCGAAGTCCAACATGACCTGTTGGCCACGGATTTCGTAAATTTTACTTTGAATAACCTGTAATTCCATCTTTCAAAATTTTCTGTAGGCAATTGGGTATGTCGGCATGTCATATAGAGTATTTTCTCAAACGTTTTCGCCTTTATTACATCTCAATTGTCTGTTTTTCAGTGGTTACTAGTTTAACAAAAACTTTTAAATTTCAGTGTTTCCCATTTGTGATTTTGCCTGAAACATACTAAGGTTCTATATTTCTTCTGAACATGCTTTCCGGACTCACCGATTCCCTACGGTAAAAAAATTCCCTGGTATCTCTTTCCAATCAATCTCCCAGTATCGCCCTCAGGCGATAAGTGTGTGAGCCCGTCAAAGTAGCCCGGGCAGGCCCCGTGAAATTGCTTTTTTATTTCATTGGGCAGGCCCCGTGAAATCAAACTCATATTTCACAGGGCAGGAGCGAGCGGGAATGATTTTGTGTGGAAATCCCCGATAGCAGATCAGATCAGGTAAAATTGTAACGGGTGATGAAGGATCACTTTGACTTGTCCCGACGACCATCGGGGTTGGTCCTTTTGTGTCAAGTTCCCGGAAGATTAGCATCTTCCAACAAAAGAAGGAAACAATTGTAGAGTAGGCTCATAGGCCTTTTTTGCTAATTAGCATAATCATTGTTTCTTAAGAGACAAAAGGACATGAGGTGGAACAGACACCTTTCCCTCACGATAAAAGAAAAATAAACATACTACATTTACGACTATGTTAGCGGGAAGCATAAAAAACGATACTGCGTATGGGATACTTAAGAGAATATTACGAAAGGATTATTAAACTTCAGGAATCGGAATGGGAATTTATTGCGGCTCATTTTGGCAGGAAAGCCTTTGATAAGAACGAAATAATAACCAAACAAGGTGAAACGGAAAGATATTTATCATTTATCGAATCGGGAATTGTGCGATTTTATATTCCGGATGATGAAAATGAGTTGACTTTTAATTTCAGCTTTAACAAGGAATTTACTTGTGCCTATGATTCTTTTTTGACTCAAACGCCCTCAGAATATGAGTTGCAGGCACTAACTGAAGCAATTGTCTGGCAGATTTCTTACAATGATTTACAGAAAGTCTATGCCCAAACTCAAGCCGGGAATTATTTAGGACGTTTTGCCTCTGAAAAATTATTTTTAGCAAAAAGTAAACGTGAATTATCGTTACTAAAATACAATGCCAAAGAAAGATACTTGCGATTGTTTAGCGAACAACCAGATATTTTAAAATTTATCCCATTGAAATACATTGCTTCGTACATTGGAATTACACCGCAAGGACTGAGCAGGATTCGAAGACAAATTAGTTAACATGGATTCATTGACTGTATGATAAGTTCTTTAGAATTTTGCCGGGTAAACTAAAGAATTATCAGACATGAGATTACCAATTTTGTTATTAGGGCATAAGATTTTAAAAGAAAAATGTGAAAATATTAACCCGGAGTATCCAAATCTTGACGAACTGATTAATGATATGTGGGAAACGATGCAAAAGGCTAATGGATGTGGGCTGGCTGCACCTCAAGTTGGAGAGGCCATCAGGCTTTTTATAGTTGACAGTAAATCGACATATGAAAATATTGAAGAATCGGACAGAAACGCATATTATGAAAACGACGATAAGGGGATAATGGAAACTTTTATTAATGCTAAAATAGTTAGGCGTTCCGAACATTATTGGGAAGATGATGAAGGTTGTTTGAGCATCCCGGACTTGTCTCAATCGGTAAAAAGACCCTGGACGATTACGATAGAGTATGACAACCCTGCTTTTGAGAGACAGACCCGAACATATAGTGGGACAACAGCCAGAATAATACAACATGAATATGACCACACCAATGGGATTTTATATATTGACCATTTGAAACCACTAACTAAGAGGCTAATGGAAACGAAACTAAAGAGGATAATAAAGGGACAGATTAAAACGAAATATCCAACTAGATTTGTAAAAAATGCCAGCCACTAATGCTGTATATACAAATACGTTGACAGCAATTTGAGAAATGACAGAGATAGAAACCAAATATTTTACAAACAGACAGGATTGGAGAAAATGGCTTGAAAACAATTTTGAGACAAGGGATGATATTTGGTTGGAATATCCCAAAAAAGAAACCGGAAAAAAGAGGATTTTGTACAATGACGCAGTTGAGGAAGCTCTGTGTTTTGGATGGATTGATACTACGGTCAAATCACTCAATAAGGAAACGACTATACAACGCTTTTGTAAAAGAAGAAACAACTCATCCTATTCCCAGGCTAATAAGGAACGACTTAAATGGTTGCTTGAAAATAGCCTGATTCACAAGTCTGTATTTGAAGACATAGAAAAAGTAACGAAAGAAAAATTTGTTTTTTCAAGAGATATTGTTGAAAAATTAAAAACGGATAAAAACACCTGGGAAAATTTTCAGAAAATGTCTGAACCATATAAACGAATCAGGATTGCGTATATCGAAAGTGCAAGAAAAAGACCAGAGGAATTTGAGAAACGCCTGAACAATTTTATAGACAAAACCAAAGAGAACAAAATGATAAAAGGATTTGGAGGAATTGAAAAATATTATTGAATAAAAACTACCGCCAATGAAGGTGTTTCTCTATCCTGTTTACTTAAATCGCCACCAGGCGATAAGTGCGTGGGCCAGTCAAAGTAGCCCGGGCAGGAGCGAGCGGGAATGGTTTTGTGCGGGGATTCCTGGATGTGGGCCGGAAAAGACAAAACCACGACGCGGGTGGAAGAATCACTTTGACTTGTCCTTTTGGTACTTTTATGACAAGATAAAAGTACAGGAAGAAGTTCTTCTAATAAAAAGAATTTTAAGCCCATAAAAAACCCCTGAAAAAACATTCCAGGGGCTGTATAAGGATGATGATATCCTAACGCGGAGCGAAAGTAGCTTTTCCCAGCGCATCCTTCATTTCCTTACCGGGACGAAAGCGGATATTCACCGATTTAATGTTTTCGGCGGTACAATCCGCTTCGGTGTCCGAGCCGGCGCTGTTCAGGGTGAGGTTAAACGTACCCCAGTCGCCCATGCGGACGGAGTAACCATCCAGCAGGAACCCGATAATCACTGCCTGCAGTTCGTCGATGACCAGGGCAGCCTCGCCACGGCTCAGCGTGGTGTTTTTGGTGAGCGCTTCGGCGATGGTTTTCTCATTTTTCAATTCTACGCGACTGGGCACGATGTACCACTTCTTCGCCGCTTCGGTATCCCGCGGATTGACGCGCTGGACTTTCGAATATAATATGGACATGGTTATACTTTTTAAGTGAAAACAAAAGGTTGATTGAACCGGGGCTGGCCCGGTGTGGTGGAAGGGCCTGTGTGCGATTAGCAGGCCCGGAAGCCCGTCTCAGGGAATCCACTCACGAAGAACAGGTACCTGCACGGGTGGGGGCAGTGTGGTCGCAAGTGGAAAACAATTTTTAGTATAGGTCTCATCATCTG
>ENA-ORXD01001109-ORXD01001109.1-sediment-metagenome-genome-assembly--contig:-NODE-1109-length-25228-cov-4.565067_pt1 | contig 25228 bp, 21 predicted proteins | sample MGYA00237862_ERZ511471 | MGnify/ENA metagenome assembly ERZ511471
TTTGACGGGCGGCCTCGACACACAGACCGAGAAGATTGTCGGCGCCACTTTCGCACGCTTTGGTAATAGCGTCAAGGGCAGCCTGGCAAGCAGCAGCATCGCGCGTTGAACGAATTTTTTCCAACCGGGCAATCTGCGCGTCACGTACAGCCGAATTGTCAACCTCAAGGACCTCGATGGGGTCCTCTTTGGCCAGTCGATACTTGTTGACCCCTACAATAACTTCCTGACCGATATCAATAGCCGCTTGCTTGCGCGCTGCCGACTCTTCGATCCGCAGCTTGGGCATGCCAGTTTCTATCGCCTTGGTCATACCGCCGAGCCCGTCAATCTCCTTGAGAATCTTGCGCGCTTCGGCAATCAGGGAGGCCGTCAGGGTCTCAACATAATAGGAGCCACCCATGGGATCGACCACGTTGGTGATCCCCGTTTCTTCCTGAATAATAAGCTGGGTATTCCGGGCGATCCGGGCCGAATGGTCGGTCGGAAGGGCAATCGCCTCGTCAAGCGCATTGGTATGCAGTGACTGGGTCCCCCCTAGAACAGCAGCCATGGCCTCGATAGTAGTCCGAACCACGTTGTTGTAGGGATCCTGCTCGGTAAGACTCCACCCCGAAGTCTGACAATGGGTGCGCAGCATCAACGACTTGTCATTTTTCGGCTGGAACTGAGACACCAATTCGCACCACAGAGCTCGGGCGGCGCGCAACTTGGCGATCTCCATGAAGAAGTTCATACCGATTGCGAAAAAGAATGACAACCGCGGAGCAAAGGCATCGATATCCAGGCCCCGCGCCAAGGCGGCTTTGACGTATTCCAGACCATCAGCCAGAGTGAAGGCCAACTCCAGCACGTTGTTAGCACCGGCTTCCTGCATATGGTAGCCGCTGATACTGATGGAGTTAAACTTGGGCATGAATTTGCTGGTGTATTCGATTATGTCCGAAATGATCCGCATGGACGGTTCAGGCGGATAGATATAGGTATTTCGAACCATGAACTCTTTCAGGATATCGTTCTGAATCGTACCAGCAAGTTTATCCTGCGACACCCCCTGCTCTTCAGCGGCGACAATGTACATGGCCATGATGGGGAGCACCGCGCCATTCATGGTCATGGAGACGGAAACTTTATCGAGCGGTATGCTGTCGAAGAGGATCTTCATATCCTCCACGGAGTCGATAGCAACCCCCGCTTTACCGACATCGCCCACCACCCGCGGATGATCCGAATCGTAGCCACGGTGAGTCGCCAGGTCAAAAGCGACAGACAGGCCTTGCTGCCCTCCGGCCAGGTTGCGCTTGTAAAAAGCATTCGACTCTTCAGCCGTGGAGAAACCAGCATACTGGCGAATGGTCCAGGGACGACCGGCATACATGGTCGCATTGGGGCCACGCACAAAAGGCGCTAAACCGGGCAGCGTATTGACATTCTCCAACCCCTCCAGGTCCTGAAGGGTGTAGAGCGGCTTGACCTTGATCCCCTCCTGGGTTTCCCAGACAAATCCAGTCAGATCATCAAGCTTCTTTTCCTTTTTTGCCTGTTTTTCCCAGGCAGAGAGGTTTGGTTTTTGCGAACAGCTCATACCTATTCCTTTCGTGCTGATATCACCGACTTCCACCGAGGAAGAAATCGGCCGCCCGGAAACCTTTCCCAGCATCCTCGATCAATCAGGGGCAACAACGGCAGCACCCCCAACCAGGAGTACTGCCGCAGTTCTGAAGAAACAGAATCTATTGTCCGGCAGCCGAAAGTCGACTGACCGCTGCACACAGATCAGCGGGTAACAACGGCCAGGACTTGAACTTCATTATCATCAGCGGCTAGCAAACGATGCCGCATGGAGGAGTCAAAATAAACAGCATCCCCCTCCTCCAGCAAAAAGCTCTCATTATCCAAAATGATTTCGGCACGCCCCTTCAAGATCAGCAGAAACTCCTCTCCTTCGTGATTATAGAGAGTATCGTCCTGAGCCCGCTCCGAGACGCTGACGATAAAAGGTTCCATTTTCTTGTTGAGCTTATGAAAGGAGAGCGCTTCATAGGTATAACCGTGACCGGTACCTGCCTTGGAGATAACTCGACTGACAACTCGTCGGTCAACCCTGCGCACGATTTCGTATTTGCGCTCTTCCTCTTCTTCTTCGAAAAAGAGGCTCATCTTCACATCAAAAAAACGGGCAATTTTGGACAGAGTGGCGATTGGCGGAGAAACGTTATTGTTTTCGATCTGCGAGATAAGCGCTGGAGAAAAGCCGGTTTCCCGAGCAACATCCTGAAGAGTCAGCTTACGGGCTTTACGCAACTTCTTAATTTTTGCACCGATCTGAAATTCCATCGAACCTTTATGCCGTCTACGAAAAAATAAAAAAGGGTTTTATTCGGCACCATACAAGTAACCGAAAACGCAGAAATTGTCAATAAAATTATTTATTGCCGATAAAAGAGCTTTACCGAAATTAAATCAAACCGCCCCTGGCTAGACCGAATTCGGGCAGCCAAAATCACTTTTCAAACAACACTACTTCAACTTGCGTTTTAATGATAGCACAGGCAACAAAAAACCGAGATGTCCAGCCTCATCGTTACACACGACACTTTTTCTCCCCAACCTGCTCATTCCCCATCAAGATAACGGCTTCCTCCGAAATACATATCAACCGGGAAGGCCAGTAACAAAGTTTGCCACTCAAGAACTATCGATTTTTGTAATTTTTTTTCAACCCCCGACCACCGACCAGAAGTGTAACAAACAGCAAACACCTTAAAAACACAGAATAATGATTTATTCTCACAAAAAACCCTTACGGTTCAACAAGTTGACAAATGGTAAATCGGTCTGACCACTTTACTACATTGCCATCTAAATGGTCATTTTAAACCAACGATCTAGTGAGTAAAACAAAAAATCAATATAACATATTGTTTTAAAAGGTTTTTTCCGTTTTTTTTCGCTTGCAATCAAAAGCCAAGGACATATATTCTCTTAAGTGTCAACCAATTTAATCAGAGAAAAGCAACTTTTTTAAAGAAGGGAAAGCGACCATGCATACATGTCCGGTCTGCAAAAAACACGATCAATATGAAATCGACCTCCACTCTGACGGCTTCTACGAAAACATCCTGGAATGCAAAGTCTGCGGCATGGTCTGGTCAGTCAATCACGGCCTGATTGAAATCGTCAAGGATCCGCAGGAAAAGTCCTTTCTGGGAGCCGCCTGTCTGGGCGTCGAAGGCGATGACTGCTACTGGGCCGCTTAACAGAACCACCCCATCACCCGACAATTCATTTTTCCAGCGAAGCGGACATGTGATTCATGGCCGCTTCGCTGCTTTTCAGAGATACAAAACAGCCTCCGCCTGAGACAGACGGAGGCTGTTTTTATAACTATCCAGCCGGACAGGTTAGAGAATAGCTTGCAGATACTCACCGGTGACGGTTTGCTTCTCCTTGGCAATAGCCTTGGGATCGACCTCAACAAACTTCTCGTCCGGAGTGACCTTAAAGATTGCCTGCCCTTTGGAAACGATGACACCATCGCCCCCTTCGATGAGGATCTTATCGATTGTCCCGGAGAACGGGGCCGGTACTTTGTTGAACATCTTCATGACCTCAAGGATGAAGAGCGGCTGCCCCTTCTCGAAATGATCCCCTTCTTTGACAAAGGTTGGCATTCCAGGAGCCTCCTGGGCGTAGTACATACCGCCACCTGGAGTCACGATCTCGTCAGCCTTAGTCGCAGGTGGCGGAACCAAAATCTTCTTCATAGCGGCCTGCAGATCCGGGTCATTGAGGTAATCGGGAATGGTGACCTCAAGATTTTCCTCGACCTTGAAAGCATAGAAATCTGTCTTTTCAGCAACCAGGTATAGAATGCCGAGCAACTCGTTGCCGACTTCGTAGCCGACGTGAGCCGATTGAATCTGGGACCAGGTTTGCTGATCAAAACCGCCTTGGGGTTCGTCTTTGGCGAGAATTTCATTCAGCTTAACGAACTCACGCTTTTCCACACCGAAATGTTCGCGCAACTCGGCATAAAAGGCCAGCGCCCCCTCAAGCAGGTCGCGGTCGTGCGTCCAGATAACCTCTGCGGCGGGCGCATCCTTACGCCAATTCATATGCAGATATTCGTAAGTTTCCTGCAGAACTCCCAGGGGATTACGCAGCCAGACGATGTTGCCGTTTTCCAACTTCAGATTCTTGCGGTTAAGGCTCAGCCAGCCGGACAGAAGGTGCGGGTCGTTGAGCAGGATTTCCATGGGCCGGGTGATCAGGGTTCCTTTACGGTCCAGCGTGTTGGAAATTGCCTTCGCCACCTCTGGGTTGTCTGCGCACTGTTTGGCGTAATGCTTTTTCATCGCCAGGAAGGCATAGACCACATCCACCTTACTGGCCTCCTCTTTCAGCTTGCCGACCAGGGTCAGATAAGGGACGACAAAGCGGGTGGTCGGCTTGGCCATAACGTTCTGGCCAATGAACCAGTTGACCAGACCGTAGTGGAATTCCAGGTTGGTGGCCAGGTCCGTTCCACGCAGAGTAGTGCTGCGCAGGACCTTGGACAGATGATTATAACTGTCGAGGCGATCCTCACCCTTGGTCAACAGCAGGGCAATATTGGAATCGTAGGCCCCGGCCACGCGGTACTTCATGAACTGGCCGGTATCGGGATTCGGCAGACAGATCCCCTGATCATCGCGGATTTCGCCTTCGATCGGGGCTGACCAGTAACGGATAATGCCACCGGCACTGGGCGACAACGAGCAATCCGTGGCATTGAGGCGCGCTTCGGCGCCGGCACCAAACCGGGCAAGACGCTCGGGACGGGGGAGGCGTTCCTTGTGCATGGCCATAAGAGCCATGGCTTCCACCAGCGATTCGACGATGAAGAAATCGTTCGGGTCGTCCGGATTGGTAAACTTCAAACGGTAAACCAGCTCGGTCACCCGGTGCTCAACCTGGATACGGGTGTTCACCTCCATGAAGTAATGCCGATCGCGGTCCACGATACATTCGAAGGTTGAAGCGGAATCGAGACCGACGGCCACACCGAAGCGCTCAGACTCTTCTTCCATCCGCTTGAGGACTTTCAGGTCCGACTCGAGGGCCGCGGCCTGCGCCATGAGGCCGTCCTTCTTAGCCTTTTCGATTTCCAGGGCCAACCCTTCCTGAGTCACGGAAATCTCCAGCAGTTTTTGCTCATGCATCTGCAGCGAGCAGTCGCGGCCGCCGAGAGCGATACACCATTTGCCGTTACCGAGCAGCTGAATCTCATTGTGACGAGTCTGCTCGATGTTCAGTTCGATCAGGACGTTTTTGTTATCGCCGATGCCGTTGGCCTTAACCTCGAGCAGAACCTCGCGAACCATCTCAGGAGCGGCCGCTGCAGCATCCTTGATATTCTTTTCATTCGGGTTCTTGTTCATCAGCAAGGAGGCGCCAAGGATACGCTGCCCTTTACCACCACCACCACCGATAGCCTTAAGACGGATGCGGCTGCCGGGATATTTTCTGAACATCTCGGCACACTCATACTCAACCTGGCGGCACAACTCCTCAATGGAGAATAGGTCGATCCCCTTGGCATAGGATGCAAACAAAATCTGATCAGCGAGATCCTCGAGAGACAGGCTCTCATTCTCCAGAACCTTGGCATCGACCTTCAAGCCTTCAGCCTTGACCAAAGCCAACAGACATTCCCGCGACGGATGTTTTTTGACCAGGGTTCGGGCAGTGACGTTATCGATACCCGGGGTCACCGAGACATTGACCTGCAACGCGGTCCGCTTGGCTTCGTCCTTCTTTCCGGCAGCTCGCTGGGTGGCGGCACAGGGCCCGATGAATTTCAGACCGGCGTTTTCAATCGCAGCAACAAACTCGTCATCTTCTGCCATGAAACCGTATCCGGCAAAGATCGAATCATAGCCGTTGTCCAAGGCGATCTGGATGATCTGGCCAATACGCTCGACGCGTTCTTCCTTGGACGCGCCGGTGTAATCGGGCACCCGATGCACACGGCTGTTATCGGTCAGCTGGCGCAGCTCAGGAGACAACGCATTGGGATAAACGATCGAGTCTTTCTCCGAAAGAAGGATGCCATAGTGGCTAATCCCCATCTCCTCGTAAACATCCATCGCTTCCTTACGGATCGGACCGCGGCAGACGATCAGAGGCTTGAGGTCTTCACAGGAAAAGGAGCTTACCCACTTGGAAGCGGACTTGCCCAGACGACGATCCCTGTGGATCAGCGGATTGTTGCGATATAAGTCATTATTGTGTGCCATGGGTTTAATCTCCAATTCCATGGGGGTTATTTTAATCTGGCGGTATTTCATTACGGTCCTCGACGATTAATGGAATTCGCGCTGCACGCCCTGCCAGGCGCTGGCTTTGTAGTGACGCAGCAGAAAGTTGAGGTTCTCGCCGAGAACCTGACGCAGATCGGTCGGCATAACAATGGAGGAGATGGAGCCAAGGGCCAGACCTTCTTTCGGGTTCATCAACTCTTTTTCGTAGCGCTGGTTCAGGGCAGCCTCTTCGGCCTTGAGCCATTCGGCCGCTTCGCGCTCAGCGTCTTTCTTGGCATCGTCGCCGTCCATGCCGGCTGCGACTCGCTCCTGGATTCCCTGCTTGACGCGACCGGAAACCGACCCACGCAGTTTACGCAGCTCATCTTTATAGACGAACTCTTTACCCGCCGGGCCCATGACCGCCAGACGGGTGGTCGGCAGAGCCAGCACCAGGTCCGCGCCGGTGGGGTAGTTATTGTAAGAGGCATAGGCGCCACCAAAGGCGTTGCGCAGAATCAGCAGGATACGCGGAGTGCGCACGTCGATGATGGAGTCAAGCATGGAACGACCAGCCTGCACGATGCCACGTGCTTCCTGTTCACGACCAGGGAGGAAACCGGTGGTGTCTTCCATGAAAATGATGGGGATATTGTAGATGTTGCAGAAACGAACAAAGCGGGCAATCTTGACGGCCGAATCGCAGTCGATCTGACCGGAAGCGACTGCCGAGTTGTTGGCCACAAAACCGACCACGTTGCCGCCAAGGCGACCAAACGCGGTAACAGCCTCCCGAGCACGGTCCGGCTGAATTTCGAAATAATCGCCATGGTCACAGATCTGCTGAATGATGATGGAAACATCAAAAGGCGTGTTGAATCCGGTCGGAGAGTTGAAAGCCTTCTTCAGCAACGTATTGATTTCCCAGGTCTTACGGTCGAGAGGATCGCTGGTTTCCTGGAAGGGAGCCATGACGCTGTTGTTGTCCGGGATGTAGCTGAGCAGATGTACCGCTGCACGCAGAGCAGCGGTTTCATCGGCCACGGTCAGGTCGGCGACACCGGAAGCGCCGTGCACCCTGGGACCGCCAAGTTCCTCAGGGGTGATATCTTCACCAAGAACCGATTTGACGACGCCGGGACCGGTCAGACCAAAGAAGGTGTCTTCCGGCTGGATCACGAAACTGCCCTGGCGCGGCAGATAGGAACCGCCCCCGGCATTGAAGCCGAACATACACATGATGGTCGGGACCACGCCGCTGATTTTACGCAGCGCGGTAAAGGCTTCAGCATAGCCGTCCAGACCACCGACGCCGGCAGGGACAAAGGCACCGGCCGAGTCATTCATGCCGATCAGAGGAATTCCCTTCTCCCCTGCCATATTGAACAAGCGGGCCAGCTTAGTTCCGTTAGTGGCATCGATGGAACCAGCGCGCACCGTAAAGTCATGGCCATACACAGCCACATCGCGGCCGCCGATATTAAGAATCCCGGTCACCAGAGAAGCACCGTCGAGATTTTTGCCCCAGTTCTGGAAAAGGATATTGGGTTTGGCCTGGGTCAAAACATTGATACGCTCCCAAACCGTCATGCGCTTCTTGAAGTGCTGCTTTTCAATCTGTCCGATCTGGACCGACTTTATGGGGCGCTCAATCAGGTCATGACCTTCTTTCATGACCTCTTCATAACCGCCGGCCTTACCTGCGATTTCACCAGGAATAGTGAACTCGACTTCCTCGGCTGCTGCCAACGGATTTTTCAGTGAAGGTTTGATTAGTTTTTGGGACATGTTCGGCCATCCTTCCGGTAATTGTAATTGAGATTTCGGCAGGCGGTCACTGGGGAGACAGCAACCTGCCGAGTCAGCTCTATAAGTCGAAACTTGTGCAGTTAAACTTCGGGCGCAAAAACTGAATACAGAATCTGGAGCGTTAAAAATCGGGGTTACCGGGCAACATCCTGAGGGACCAATACTGAGGTCTGGTACGTCATTAATTCAGGGATGGGATGCTGGATTTTCAGTGAAGGTTCGCCCCACAAAATAAAAAGCAGTTTTATTTTCCGCTCGATATAGCGAATAAATTGTCAATTGTCAACAAAATTGTTTACCGTAATTAAAAAGATTTATTATCAATAAATTAGATTTTAGGCGAAAAAACGAACTGATTTCCCCTTTTTACCTCCTGCAAATATTGGTCAGACAAATTTCAAACTTTCGTTTTGTTCCAGATCTTACCACCTGGCCATTTTCAGCCATGACCAGGCACGACTTTTCGCCCGGTCCGCACCCTACATACAGAACAGAACGAAACCCCGCCAACGACTGCGGAAATCTTACCCTTATTGACTTTTTTCGTGGAATCAAGTAGGGTTATGAGGTCCGTTCGATCAGACCTAAGGTGTGTTTGCAACGGCATTTTTTCATTTCAATGAGAACCTCACCACTCCGCATTTGAGGAAAAAACACTTGCCTTCCGAAGCTTTCGATTACCCTCTGGGGATACGCTTGTGGCCCAGAGAACGCCAGCATGCCCAGTTTTCACCTCGCGAGGGGTATTCCTTCTCGCTACTTGAAAACTCCAGCGACTCCTACCGCTTTACTGCCTTAGCTGGGGCTTCAAAAATTTCTTCAATATTCCAGTCGTTTGCGCGCCTCATTAGCGAGGAGGCCTTTTTTATTCTGGAATTCTACGACCAGGAAACCGACCCAGAACAGGATACCCAGGCCAGACCCAGCGTCTATTACTCTTCTTGCCTGACCACCTCCGAGATCATGACGGCGCTGGAGCCGTTTCTGCCGCGCCTCATCCACGACGGGTTCGTCGGGTTTGGGCTCGCCAATAATCGCCTTGGCATGGAGCTGTTTTACAGCGAAGAGAAGGTCCTGACCTGCTTCACTGGCAGTCACCTGCGAATCACCAATCTCTTAAACCGCCATGGCATTCCTTATCTGCCCGACCTCAGTTATCCGACAGACTTTGGTCACGACCACCTTTCCCTGCTCTGCCTGCCGGAACAAGAATTGCCGGAATCTCTTCGCAACCTGGAAGACAAGGAGTTGGACTACCTCAACTTCTGCAACCAGATCATCGACCTTCTGGATATGTACCCGGTAGACGACTCCTGTTCTTTCTACTTGTCCAAAAAGGAACAGGATGCCATCGAAGCCCGCCTGCAACAAAGCAGCGAATTTGCTTTTTTTGCCGAAGAAGACTTCGGCAGCCTGCTGCTGGACTGGAACGACTTTGTCTGTGATTGCGAAGACGGCTTCGAAGGGGACTTGTGGGAATACCGGGAAGGCCTGAAACTGCGGGACATGCTTCAATTCGTCGTTGAAGGCGTGCCGGCAGATTTGCGCCGCAAGATTCTTGAAATCATTGCGGAAGCGGACGACCGTTTTCAGAAGAACCTCACTGATCGCCGCAAACGTCTCGACCCACCCCAAAGCCCTACCTTGCGCGAGGATTCCTTCTGGTACCGAGGCGTCGTCAGCAAACAAGGAGTTGACTTGCGCCGCGACTTGATTCGTCACGGTTGGTTCAAACCCTGATCGTTAAGCCCATTACTGAAGCCAAGCGGCGACTGGATGTTTATTCAGCGCCGCAAGAATGTGTTGCTGCGCAACAGTGAAACTCCGCTATGTTCGCCTTAATTGCCGCAGTCCCATTTGAGTCCAATGTGTTGCGTCGCGCCCTCGCTCCCTGCGAAGTGCGCAACTGCGGTCACGTCGATCTCTATCGCGGACGCTTGGCCGGCCAGAAAGTCGTCCTGATGCACAGCGGCGTGGGCAAAAGCAATGCGGCCGCTGCCTGCACAGCGCTCCTGCTTCAGAACCGCCCCTCCCTGGTTATCAATTTTGGTTGCGGCGGTGCCTTTTCCAACAGCGGACTGCAAATCGGCGACCTCGCCCTGGCTTCAACTGAAATCTACGGCGATGAAGGGTGCCAAGCGCCGGAAGGTTTCCTTGACATGGAGAAGCTCGGTTTCCCGCTCGTCAAGGGCAAAGACCTGCGCCTCTACAACTCCTTCCCTATCGACAGCGAACTGACCGACCGAGCTCGAACCATCCTTGAACCAGCCACGCAAAGAAACGGTAGCGGTTTTTCCATCGGACCATTTGTCACTGTATCCACCTGCAGCGGCACCCAGATCGATGGCGAGAAACTGCAACTGCGTACCGGTGGAATCTGTGAAAACATGGAAGGGGCTGCCATCGCCCAAGTCTGCGCCCTGTATCGCATCCCGTTTTTGGAATTGCGCGGCATTTCCAATTTGGTGGTGGATCGCAATCCGCAGGAGTGGCGTTTGACCGAAGCTGCGGACCAGGCCCAATGGGCCGTCAAAACGCTCCTCAGCAGTTGGCATGACCGAAAGGATTTGGCATGAGCGGGCAGAAGAATCTGTCTTTGGGCTACTCCCCCTGCCCCAACGACACCTTCATTTTCTTCGGCATGATTCATGGCCATATCGACACGGCTGGCTTGACTTTCCAGGAACGGCTGGAAGATGTGGAGACCCTCAACCTGCTGGCCCTGCAGGGAGCCCTGGATCTGACCAAAATTTCCTATCACGCCCTCGGCCACTTGCGGCGTGATTACCTGCTGCTGCGCAGCGGGGGCGCCCTCGGTCGCGGCTGCGGCCCACTGGTCGTAGCCCCTCAAGCGGTCAGCATGGAGCAACTGCGCGGGCGGCGCATCGCCATTCCCGGCCGCCTCACCACCGCCAACCTGTTACTGCAGCTCTATGGCGAAGGTTTCGAACAGGTCGTCATCCTCCCCTTTCATCGCATCATGGACGCGGTTCGCGAAGGGACCGTCGACGCCGGCGTCATCATCCACGAATCCCGCTTCACCTATCAGCAGTACGGCCTCAGCCAAGTACTGGATCTCGGCGCGTGGTGGGAAGAACACACCGGCAAACCGATCCCTCTGGGCGGAATTCTCGCCCGCCGCGACCTGGGTGTCGACACCATCTCCAAGGTCGACCGCGCCCTGCGCAGCAGCGTGGAGTTCGCGTTCGCCAATCCGGAATGTCCTCGGCAATACATCAAAGCCCATGCCCAGGAATTGCAAGACGAGGTCATCGACAGTCACATCAAACTGTACGTGAACGACTTTTCCATCGACTTGGGCGACGAAGGGCTGGCGGCCGTCAACACCCTGCTGCACAAGGCTGAGGAGCGAGGGTTGATTCCGCCCTGCGACCTTCCCCTGACCCTCTGATAGGCGAAAAACACGCATCCAAAACGCAAGAAGGCGACCCTTTGGGGTCGCCTTCTTGCGTTTCATTCAACAAATTTAGGGTCGTTGATTTAACTGGCCAACGACATATGCACAGTTTTGATATAGCGGGCTTCAACCGCTTCTGCCACTCGGGCGATCGTCGCATCATCGGCCGGGGTATCGATGGAAAAGACCGCCATGGCTTCCCCAGCTTTGGCGCGACGCCCCAGGTTCATATTGCCGATGTTAACATTGGCCTCGCCGAGGATGGTGCCGATTTTGCCAAGCAGGCCGGGACGGTCGTCGTAGCTGACCACCAACATATGTTTCTCCGGCTGGAAATCGGTAAGGAAATCCCGCATTTTGACGATCTTCGGGAAGCCCTCAAAGAGCGTTCCTGCCAGAGTGCGTTTTCCTTCCGGTCCCTCAATGACCAGGGTCACCAGATTGGAGAAGGATTCCGATTCAGTGGTGCGCACCTCTTCTACGGCAATCCCCATATTGCGCGCCACCAGGCGGGCATTGACCATGTTGACTTCCGTGTCGGTCTGTCGGTTGAGCAGGGAAGCCAGGCCACAGACGGTCAATGGAGCGCAATCGTATCGGGCCAACTTGCCGTTGTAAACAAAGGTCACCTTGTTGGGATTTGCCGGGGCCAACTGGGAAATGAATTCGCCCATCTGGCTAACCAGCCCCATAAAAGGCTTCATGTGCTCCATCAGATCCGGATCGAACTTGGGAATATTGACGGCATTCTCCAACGGCAGGCCGTCCAGATAGTGCACAATTTCACGACTTACATCCACGGCCACGTTCTTCTGGGCTTCGAAGGTGTTGGCACCCAGGTGCGGGGTCACCACCATGCGCGAATGACCGATAAGTTTTTTGAGCACTTCGGTGTTCGGCGGCTCCTCGCTCCAGACGTCAAAGGCCGAGCCGCCGACCTTGCCCTTTTCCAGAGCCTCAAGCATGGCCGATTCTTCAATAATGCCACCGCGGGCACAGTTGACGACGAAGACACCGTCCTTCATGGCCGCGAAATGTTCGGCCTTGATCATGCCGCAGGTCTCTTCGTTGAGCGGGGTGTGTACGGTGATGACATCGGAGAAACGCACGATGTCGTCAAGGGTCACGAGCTTGACGCCGAAATCTTCAGCCCTCTTCTCCGAGATATAGGGGTCACAGGCCAAAACATCCATCTCAAAGGCCTTGGCACGCAAGGCCACCCGGCCTCCGACTTTGCCCAGACCAATGATCCCCATGGTTTTACCCTTGAGTTCATACCCGGTAAAAGGTGCCCGCTTCCATTCGCCCTTCTTCAGACTGGCGTTGGCCACGGTCACGTTCCGGCACATGCTCAGCAGGATAGCCATGGTGTGCTCAGCAGCCGAGTTGGTATTGCCGAAAGGAGCATTGACGACGATGATCCCTTTGCTGCTGGCATAGGGGACATCGACATTGTCGATGCCGACGCCGGCTCGGGCCACGATCTTCAGGTTGGTGGCGCAGTCGAGCAGAGGCGCATCGACCCGCGTGCCGCTGCGGGTGATCAGTGCGTCGTAACCGCCGATAATCCGGTGCAGTTCTTCGACGGCCAGTCCAAGCTTTATATCGAGTTGAATACGCGGGTCTTCCAGCAGGGGCTGGAGACCGGCTTCGGAAATTTCATCGGTAATGAGAACCTTCATGGGCGCTCCTTCCGTCGCAAAAAGTTTAGGTGCCCAGAAGGCACCCGTGGTTTTTCAGAAAAGCGCATAATAAAATGTTTTCTGCGGCAATGTCAACGCAGTATACCAGACCGGAAAGACGACTATTTAACGACCTCGAGATGAGAGCGTTTTGACCGGCCACTGCTGGTCCCATCCGGCTGAGGAGGAGGCTCCTCGCCCAGAGACGGAAGGGTTCCGGCCGCAACCATACGGGCAACGCCATCGGCAATCGCCAGACACTGTTTGGTGCAAACCTTGCGGGCCGGACAAGTGGAACAGCTTTCCTGGCCGCCTGCAATCCGCAAGGCGTGAATCACCAACTCGACACTTTCGGATTGGGATAAGGGAATAAAAAACATGGAGCCCCCAGACGCGGCCGCAGGGGGCAACGTGCCCCCTCGACCGACGGTTCGGCAAAAAACTTGAAAAACCTGTTGATTTTACCGCAGGGATGCTCCCCTGGCAACCCCTGAGAGGCCCTCTCTAATCAAAAGAACTAGATATTTTTGCCTGCCACTTTAGCAAATTCACGCAGCTTGACCATCATCTCGGCGAAAGCCGCGGGACGCAGCGATTGAGGCCCGTCGCTGGCCGCCTTTTCCGGACAGGGATGGACTTCGACGATCAGACCATCGCAACCGGCTGCTACGCCGGCATAACACATGGAGGGGACCAGGCTGGCATGACCGGTAGCATGGGACGGGTCGATCATAATCGGCAAGTGGGTCTGCTCCTTAAGGACCGGAACGGCAGAAATGTCGAGGGTATTGCGGGTGGCGGTTTCAAAGGTACGGATACCGCGCTCACAAAGGATGACTCGCCGGTTCCCTTCGGCCAGGATGTATTCGGCACTCATCAGATATTCCTGAATGGTCGTTGCCATCCCCCGCTTCAGCAGGATCGGCTTGTCAAGCTGGCCGAGCATCTTGAGCAGGGCGAAGTTCTGCACGTTGCGGGCACCGACCTGCATGATATCGCTATAACGCGCCACCAGCTCCACGTCGCGGGGATTCACCACCTCAGTGACGATCGGCAATCCGGTTTCCTGACGCGCCAGAGCGAGCAGCTTCAAACCGTCTTCTTCCATCCCCTGGAAAGAGTAAGGGCTGGTGCGCGGCTTGAACGCACCGCCGCGCAACACTTGGGCGCCAGCTGCCTTGACTGCACGGGCGGTTTCGACGATCTGCTCTTCACTCTCAACCGAGCAGGGACCGGCCATTATAATCAGATCATCGCCGCCGATCTGCACTCCCGGCGCCAATTCAACGATACTGGGAGTCGGACAGACCTCGCGGCCGGCCAATTTGTAGGGCTTGAGAATCGGCACGACACTCTCCACACCCGGCATTGATTCGAGAGACTGCAAAATCGATTTGCCTCGCTCGTCGCCAACCGCACCAATGACGTTGCGCATCTCGCCATGAATCACGTGCGGCTTGTAGCCCAGTTCGCGAATCTGTTTTTTCACCTCAGCCAATTGCTCTTTGCTGACACCCTGCTTCATTACGATGATCATTGTGGACCTCCTCCGGTCGATGTGTAAGACAAAAGCCGCCAGGAGTCTCCCGGCGGCTTTTGTCTGCATCGTACTGCAAATTAAAAAACCATGGGGAGATCCTTCGTCGGTCTGCCCATGGTTAGTGTCTTCAGGGGTTGCGGGTGATTACGCCAGCAAGCCTTCACCTTGGGCAGACGGCCTAAAATAAAAGCCGCACCAAAAGTAAAAACCAAAAAAGTTAGCGTAAAACTGAGTCACGTTCCGCATCCTTGGAAAATTTCGATTTAGTAAATCAGAATCATTGGTAAAAGGCAAGATAATTTCATGCGAGCGTTTGTTTGTCCGCATGCTGAAAAAATTTTCGAGCTCAGCAAAAATGACGGCAGGAAAAAGAACACCGCGCCGAAATCAGAAGGGACTAAATATCTTCGGCCGGGAGCTTACTCCAGGAGCACCAGGAACTGGTGAACCCAGCGGTGAACATCATTACGGCGGATTTGGGAACGCAGCGCCTGCAAGCGATGTTCACGCTCTTCCTCTGGCATGGTAAAGGCCTGATAGATGGCATCGGCGGTGCCATCGATATCGTAGGGGTTGACCAGCAGGGCCGCCTTACCCAACTGATCGGCGGCTCCGGCAAATTCGCTGAGGATCAGCACGCCGTTTTTGTCCACGGAACTGGCGCAATACTCTTTGGCCACCAGATTCATTCCATCCCTCAACGGGGTCACCAGGGCCATTTCGCAGGCGCGGTAGTGGGCCAGTAATTGAGTCCGATCCAAACTGCGAAAAACATAGTGGATCGGCACCCAGCCCGCATCGGCAAAACGTGAATTGATCCGCCCCACCAAGCGGTCAAGCAATTCTTTCAGATTCTGATAATCAGGGACCAGGGTTCGACTCGGCACCACCACCTGCAGGAGCGAGATATTACGCTTCAGCTCGGGATACTTTTGCAGAGCGCGCTCAAACGCCCTGAATCGTTCCGGTATCCCCTTGGTGTAATCAAGACGATCGACTCCGAGCAGAAGCTGGCGACGATGCAGGTTTTCATGCAGATACCAGGCTGCATCCGCAACCTCAGGACGCCTCGCCCCCTCATTGAATTCATCGAAATCGATGCTGATGGGAAAATGGCCGACCTTAACCCGCCGCCCCTTCACCCGCAGGACGGTGTATTGATGGTAACGGATCTCAACCTCAACACCATCGAGGATGGAGGTCGCGCAATTGACGAAATTACGCCGGTCACGTACCGTTTGGAACCCGACCAGGTCATAACTGAGCAGCCCTTCAAGCAACTCGGTTTTCCAAGGCAAGCGCCGAAACAGATCCAGGGGCGGGAAAGGGATATGCAGAAAGAATCCGAGCGGCTGTCGCAGGCCTAACGCCCGCAGTTGGGAACCGACCAGAATCAGCTGGTAATCATGGATCCACAAGGTATCGCCCGACTGGGCCTGCTGAGCGATCACTTGGGCAAAGCGGTGATTGACCTCGATGTAGGTACGCCAGTTCTCAAGATCGAAACGACAGTGCCCCAATAAATCATGGAACAGAGGCCACAACGCCTCATTGGAAAACCCCCGATAATACTTCTCAACCTCTTCCTCTTCCAAAGGAACCGGCAGGAGGCGATAGCCGGTTTTGCTGGCAAAGTCCTCCAACAGCGAGTTGATCGGCACCTCGGAACCACACCCCGGCCACCCCACCCACAATCCATGGTTGGCTTGCATGACCGGAGCCAGAGCCGTGACTAGACCACCAGACCCTGGCGAAATCTTCCACTCTCCGGCTTCTTGATGAACCACCACCGGCAGACGGTTGGAAACCACGACCATGCGGCGATTTTTCTGCAAAACAGTCAAAGGCTCTTCTCCTTAAAATGGCCCACTTCCGCCGAATTCAGGACAGGTTAGTTACCCCAAAACGCCTAAACTTAGTGATCACAGTTGGGTGGGGGAAAAATGAAACTCACTGGAAATACATAATAAACAGGTCAGAGTCACCGACGTAAATATTTCCCAGACCAGGTCGAGCCTCATTCAAGTCCGACCTCAATACGCTCCTGGCTTCCATACAACAGGGCCACCATCATGGTCAGATATTCGCGCAGATGACGGGTGATCAGGTAATTTTCCCAGACAAAACGCTGCGCCCGTTCACCCATTTCCTTGAGCAGATCGCGACGATGCAGCAGATAGCGGATACGCAGAGCCGCACCCGTCGGAGTCTTGACCAGGAAGCCGGTATAGTGGTCGATGACTTGCAAACGGATACCGCCGGTATCGCCACCGATGACCGGCTTACCTTTCCACATCCCCTCAGCCACGGTCAAACCAAAACCTTCCTTGATCGATTTCTGCATGACAATGTCAGCGCCACGCTGCAAGGCATTTATTGTCCGATGGGCATCCGAAGGCAACATCAGCACATGCACGTTGGGGTCCCCCTTGGCCGCCGCCTGCACTTCCCGCAAAACCGCCTCTCCTTCCGGATCATCACTGGCGCCCCCTCCGGCCAACACCAGCTGCAGCGGAGTCACTCGACTTGCTTTCTGGTAGGCCTCGATCACCCCCAGAGGATCCTTGAAGCGATCATAACGCGACACCTGCAGCACCATAGGCAGCTCCGGATCAATACCGAATTGCTGCTTGACCGTCGCCACCTCCTCGGTGGACAGGTCACGATTCTTCTCACTCAGCGGATCAATACTGGGGGGAATGATGTATTGGGAATGCGGCAGCGGCTGGGCAAATTCCGGCAGCGAAAAGATACTTGCATCGTACGGCGCGACCCATTTACTCAAATAACGCCAGACCGGCCGGTAAGGATGGCTGGCATCGATATGACAGCGCCAGATCCACTTTCCTTTACGGTTCGGGCACTGGGCCAACAAAGGAGCTGGCTGCGGATCATGTATGAAGACGAAATCCGCCTCTTCCAGAAGGCTGCGGAGCGTTTCGGCATTGCGCACATTGTTGACCTCATAGGCGCGCAGCTGCTTTTCCGAAATCGGCACTCGGTTGCCTTGCAAGGCATTATGAAAGCCCTTGGTACATTGATAAAATTCCGATTCGCCGCTGATCACCTCCCAGCGAGCATCGACTCCCAGCGCCTGTTTCAAAGGCACCAGTTTCTGCAGAATTTCGGCTACGCCACCCCCTTCACGGGTGGAATTGACATGCAGCACGCGCGCCCCCCGCAACGGTGCGGCCAACTGTCGCAAATGATCGAAAACTCCCCGCCCGGTCACGGCGGAATATTCATCGAGCATATTCTGCAGGGCTTCGGCCAGCATCGGGTCCATCATGCTTTCTCCTCAAAAAAAGTCTGAAAGATGGTGGTGACGATCTGCCGGATTTCCTTCAGAGAGGAAAAATACGGATCGACTCCGGCCAGACGCTTCTTTAGCGGGGCATATTCCTGACCGAACGTACCCAACCAAGATGAAAAATCGTCACCGTGAGACTCGGTGCGGCGTCTGGCATCGATGAAATGATAGAAAATACTGCCGGTCGACAGGCCTGGGACATAGGGAACAAGATCCAACGGCTGCTCAAACCGCATCCCGGTATCGAAAACCACGATCTGCGACTGCAGAAAACCGAAGCGCTGATCCACCTGAGCCCAAGGGACGGTATCCATTTCGTCCAGCCTTTGCTCAACGACCTCAACCACCTCCTGGCGCAAGTCTTCCAAGTCAGCATAGTCGCTCGGCAGCACCATGCTCAAACGCTCGGCCAGAGGCTTGTCGTGCAGTCCCCAATAAGCCCAGGAGGCAAAATCGTTATTGTATTCCGGCTCGTCAAACTGCGGACGCAGCAACCGTCCCCAAAAATGATGATAAATACAACCCGCCGGCACTTTGAGCAAACCGTCGCGGAACTCGCGGAGGTTTTGCGCCAGAACTCCGGTGGCCAAAGAAATCAGGGCGCAGTCACGGACCGCAAAAGGATGAGCATTGGTCGCCAGGCTCGGATGTTGATTCATCAGTCGCTCCTTGCATGGACATTTTGGAAAAGCTGAAAGGAAAGAACAACAGCTCTTACTTATAACATATTCATTTTTCATCGCAACAACGCCAAGTTAGCCAGCGGCAACGAAAACCGGCCTAAATCACCCGCCGAATTATCTTTTTTCATGGCTAAACAAAGAAGATTTTTTCTTGACATCTTCGGCTAATTCCTTTAGATACAGAGGTCTCTTCGCCCAGATAGCTCAGTCGGTAGAGCAGAGGACTGAAAATCCTCGTGTCGGTGGTTCGATTCCGCCTCTGGGCACCATACAAGTAAGAAGGGCCTGCGCTACCGACCGCAGGCCCTTTCTTTTTGACGCCGCCCCTTCCTGTCTTCCCTTTTTTAATGTTCATATGCAGTAAAAGATCTTTGCTCGAAACCCGGCTCCTGCTAGAATAATCTGAAAAATTTAATCCACAAATCAACATGAGTTCCGGCCAAGCTTTTCACTGACGAGGTCACTCAACACCAATGCTCAACCCGTTAGCCGTTCTCTATGAATTTATAATAAAATTCGTCGGCGGACGCGGCAGCCTGGAAGACCAGGCCGTCTTCCATGGCCTGTGTGCCGGGCTGTGGGGCATTTTGTTGATCCTCGCACTGACCCGCCGCCCGCGCCAGAAACCGTGCGAGGACTTGCTTCCCTGGGGGTTTGGAATTGGTTTGTTGCGTGAACTGGCTTTGCTCTGCACCATGTTTCTACGCCAGACCGGCACCTTGCCCGCCCCCTTTCTGCAACGCCTGCTCCCCCCCCTCGAGCTTACCTGGACTGGGATCACCATTCTTATTGTCTGTGCCGCGTTTCTTCAATGCCTGACCCTGACGGCAAGACAACGTCAGCACTTTCTCATCGCCAGCGTGAGCTCAATCATCGGCTGCTACCTGGCCAGTTTCTGGTGGTGGGCCGATTACATCGCCATGCACCCCTGGTCTCAGATCGGCCAAACCTGGTGCGGCTGGCTGTTTTTCGGCGTTACAGGCACCTGGCTATTGGTCGCGATGTTTCTGGTCTGGCGGCGCCCCTGCTCTCCTGGCTGGCTTAAAGTCGCGCTGCTTCTGGCACTGAGCAGTTTTTTCCTTTACGAAACCCTCAAACTTCCCGACATGGCGCTGCACGAACGCTATAACGCCTATTTTTACCCTCTGCGCAACCTCTTTTATTTGTCCGGGATTCTGATTCTCGGTTATCTCTACATCCGCTCCCAAACCAAGGAACGGGACAAAGCGGAAGACTCTCTTCTCAGAGAAGGGGCCATTAACGAAACCCTGGCCAGCATCGCCCAATCTTTGATCTCCTCCCAATCATTCGAGGAAATTTCCCAACTGATTTGCAATGGGGCGAAAACCCTCACCAACAGTCCGCTGGGATATGTCGGCTATCTGGATCGGCAAAGCGGTTATCTGATCTGCCCGACGTTCTCAGGCAAAGAAAAAACCGACACCACACCCTCCAATCGCCACATCGTGTTTCGCCGCTCCAGCGATCTGTTCGGTGTCGGGCTGGGTAACCCGCGCCCTATCCTGGCTAATCAAGCCGCACTGAGCAGCCGCGAAACGTCTACCCCCGACGGCATGTTCGAAATCAAACGGCACCTGTCCATGCCGGCCTTTATCGATGAGGAGATGGTCGGACAAATCGCCCTGGCCAATGCCGATCGGGACTACACTGACCACGACATGCTGGTGGTCGAGAAGCTTGCGACCCTGTTCGCCCTGGCCCTGCAACAACGGTGGTCAGAGCAGGAACTCCAGGAAGCTCGTCGCCACGCTGAGCAGGCCAACCTTGCCAAATCCCAATTCCTGGCCAATATCAGCCATGAAATCCGCACCCCGATGAATGGTGTGCTCGGCATGCTGGAACTCCTTCTCGACTCCCCACTCAACAACGAACAACGAGAAGATGCCCTGGTCGCGCGTGCCTCAGCCCAATCCCTGCTGCGCCTGCTCAATGAAGTTCTCGATTACTCCAAGCTGGAAGCCGGTCGCATGGAGATGGAACGCGCTCCTTTGTCGTTGCCGGACCTGCTTGAGGAATCGGTCAAATTCTTTTCCGCCCTGGCCCAAAACAAAAACCTGCAGCTGACCTGCAGCGTCGATCCCGGTCTTTCCCCCTGGGTCCTTGGCGACGTCACCCGGCTGCGCCAGGTCCTGCTGAATCTGATCGGCAACGCAGTGAAGTTCACCAGCAAAGGGGGCATTCACGTTGCCGTCACCCAAGCCGCTTCGCCAACCGAAGCAACCCTGGAGAACAGAAACTGGATTCGCTTCTCGGTCCGCGACACCGGCATCGGAATCCCGATTGAACGTCAAAGTCACATCTTCGAAAAATTTCAACAGGGAGATGGCTCCATGACCCGACGTTACGGTGGCACGGGCTTGGGGCTTGCCATCTGCCGACAAATTGTTCAGCAGCTTGGCGGGACCATCAAGGTTGAAAGCCAGGAGGGCCGCGGCAGCACCTTTTCCTTCATCCTCGACCTGCCAGTCGTTGCCCCTCCTGCCGACCTTCGCCCGCAGGCCAAAACCAGTGGAGCACTGCGCCCGGTTCGGAAAATACAGCCCCAATTCAAAGGACGGCGCATCCTGGTGGTGGAAGACAACCTCTTCAATCGCAAGGTCATCTCCCGCCTGCTGGAAAAAGAAGGGTTTGATATTCTGCTGGCCGAAGATGGTCAGCAAGCCATCGACATTTGGGAACAGACCCCGGTCGATGTCATTCTCATGGATGTCCAGATGGCAGGTATGGACGGCCTGCAGGCAACGACCCTGATCCGCAAACAGGAAACCCAACGACAGAAAGGGCATGTCCCCATCCTTGCTCTCACTGCCCACACTATGGACGAAGATCGAGAGGCCTGCTCTGCGGCAGGCATGGACGACTTTATCGGCAAACCGATCATCCCTGAAAAACTGATCGCCAAAGTTGCAAACTATCTCAATTAATCAAGGGGTTCCTCCCCGCACCTTCCCATCATCAGAAATCTCTGAGGGGCAGTTGCCAGAGCGTCCAGCGCGAATTACACTCTTTCTATGCTCGACTTCGACAGATCGAGCAAAAGGAGGTTACTATGACAACCCTTGGCAAATGGCTCTGTCTGCTGCTCCTCCTCAGTGGATGCAGCGCCCCAACCGAACACTGGGTTTGGCAACATCCTGAAGGGTATGGCGCCGACCGTTTGTCAGCCGATACCGATGCCTGCGAAGAAATCGCCAAACAAAACCGGCAGAATGAAGGATTCGTCATGCCCAGCCCGGACACCCGTCCCCGGGGCGACTGGGGCAGCTTTGAATTCGAACAATGCATGCAAGAACTTGGTTGGAAATTAGTCCTGGAACCTTTACCCAAAGGTGAAAAATAACATCACCGCGCTAAGATAAAGTTTGAATCTAAAGTACCAGCCGGGACAACAAAAAGGCCAGGCATCCGCGAGGACGCCTGGCCTTTTACTTAAGGGCATATCAATATTCTAGGGAGAAAAAGAAACCGGTTCCTCAGCATCGTCTTCTGCATACTGCAGCAGAACAGTCTTCTCTAAAACCTCCCACTGCGGTCGGAAGTAAATCAATGCCGCGGCAGCTAACACGCTAAAACTGTACAGGACCTCCCTGCGATCTCCGAGCATAGCCAGCACCAGACCGAAAACACCGATCAGGTCAAGCAACACCCAACAGACCAGGTACGCGGCGTTATGCCACACCAGACTCGGTGAATCACCCTCGAACAGCCTCAGAGCAATAAGCAGCCGGCGCAGTCGTCCACCCTTATCCAGGCCGCCCTGAAGCTGACGCTGCAGCCAAGCTGCCGTCAGCAGCAGAACCACCGCCAGGACACAAAAAAGCGCGCGGACCTTTTCCAGAAACAAATCGTTCCCGGCAGGATGTACCCTTGAACCAGCAATCAGCGCCGCTACCACATAGCCGCCAATAGTCAGCAGAATCACCGTCCAGATCTGCCACTGAATCCGATACACACTTTGAGCCCATTGCAGATCTCTGTCTTCAAGCTGAGGACGTGTACCGAAAGGATTCATCTGGCTCCCCTTAATCGAAATGACGCAAGTGGGCGTCCTGTTCGTTCTTATGGTAAACGTCGAAAAAAATCACGCTGTGGTCCGATACAGAATCACAATGACCACAGCGATGGGCCAACTTATCGCTCTCCTTGCGGCAGAGTTCGCAGAAATGATAGATCAGGCGATAATCCCTGCGCCCGACATACTTCTTCAGTCGACCGTGATGCACGCCATGCATGACGCCGTCCGCATCCTTGGGGACCTGCAGCAAACGATCGATAACCCGCAGGATGCGGCCATGCCCCACAGGGTCGTGGCGACGAATCTTTTCAAGCTTGGTCGAAAAAGCCGAAGTCGGATAATACTCGTAACTGGACATAAGAGGTGGTCTCCTGGAAAATCCGCCTAGCCTTGTTCGCCAAACCGCTCAATGTGCAGCTTGTTCCAGGGCAGAGAGTTGCGAGAATGCCCCGCTTTTTTCTCGCCCGGGTATCCGATGCCGATGATCGCCGTGACTTCCAGAGAGTCCGGAATATTCAACAATTCGCGAACAAAATCAGCTGCGCTACGCCCATCAGCATGTTCACGCATACGAATCTGACACCAACAACTGCCCAAGCCCAGATCCTCTGCCGCCAACTGGAGATAGGTAGCAGCAATAGCGCAATCTTCAATCCAGGTATCAGCCTTGTTAGGGTCGGCACAGATCACCACAGCCAAAGCAGCTCCAGCCAGAAACTGCGATGAGTGGGCGCGGGCCTCACCCAGACGGCCCAGGACCTCCCGGTCAGTAACCAAGACAAATTGCCACGGATTACGCCCCCGGGACGAAGGCGCCCGTAACACAGCTTCCTTCAGTTGCCCGACAATTTCAGTAGAAAGGGGACGATCAGTAAACTTGCGAATGCTGCGACGACGCGAAATCAAAGGCGAAAACATGAGGACCTCCATTCCTTGTGAGTCAGAGCCTAAAAAATACTCCAGCGCGGGATGGATGAAAAGTCGGAATCCAGTCGAATTTCAGAATAAAAAAGACCCGTCTTCGGTAGAAGACGGGCAGGATGTCAAAACAGAACCGGACTCGGTAAAAAATCCCCCTCCTAATAATGTAAAGGTTTTCGGCCTGTCAGAGCGCTTTTACTGTAAACCAAAAAATTCAAGATTCATATCAGGGAAACCCTGATTTTCAACTTCGAAAAACCTTAGGTGGTGATGGGTACCTTTCCTCACATCGAATTTCAATGAGGGAACAAAAAAAGCCCGTTCGCTTTCGCGAACGGGCTTTCATTTGGCGGAGGGGGTGGGATTCGAACCCACGGTACCTTGCGGTACAACAGATTTCGAGTCTGTCACCTTCGACCTCTCGGACACCCCTCCGAAACATCTCGGATTTTTTAACGCGCGTATCCTACCCTATTCAACAACCAATGCCAAGCAGGATTTAACAATCATTTGGTCCCTTTTCCACCTTGGCAGCTTTTTTTTGCATACGCAATTCCTGAAAGAACCCGCTGAGCAGAGCACTGCATTGCTCACCAAGCACCCCTTCGGTAACGGCAACACGGTGATTGAACCGCTCGTCCTGGGAAAAATCATAGATCGAACCGACTGCGCCGACCCGCGGATCGCGGCAGCCGAACACCAGCCGCGGGATGCGCGCCAGAATGATCGCCCCCACCTTGATGGGCATCTCCTCCGGCACCTGGTTCAAATCAATGGCGTCGTTCTGACATACCGCCTCGCAAATCCTGCACTTGCGCTCTTTCAGATAAAGACAACTTTCATCAATATACGCAATAAGCGGAATCGCCTGCGCAAAATAGATATGCACCGCCTTGTTCAGCGATATGTCCTGATTGTACTCATCAGGATACTTCACCGGACAATATTCCACACACGTCGTACAGCCCGTGCACTTCTCCTCGATAATGTACCGCGGCTTCTTGATCAGCTTGACCTTGAAATTGCCCGCCTCGCCTTCTACACTGTCAACTTCCGTGTACGTCAGAACCTCTATGTTCGGATGCCGGCCGACCTCGACCAGTTTGGGTGCGAGTATTCAAGTGGAGCAGTCATTTGTGGGAAAGGTCTTGTCAAGCTGGGCCATATGGCCACCAATGGTCGGCGCCTTTTCAACTAAGTAAACCTTAAAGCCAGCAGCAGCAAGATCAAGAGAGGCCTGGATACCGCTGATCCCTCCTCCAACAACCATTACGTCTCCAAAATTGGGTTCCGGAACCATCTTGGTTGTCTCTACTCCAATGTGCTCTTTTTTTGAGTTTTCTATCCCGGAGGGCGAAAGTGACGTCTCTTGTTCCACGAACATTGACCGACTACTCCTTTTGTCTCCCGTCACGGCACCACTGCCGAGCCCGCCGACATCGGACACGGTTTGCCCGACAGAAGCGGTGACTGTCCGATGTTGGCCGACTGGACAGGGCTGCAGCTAAGCTTCCTGGTTTTTTCCCGTTTTCAGCCACATCGCCA